>Ga0214479_100457_pt1 | contig 23931 bp, 20 predicted proteins | sample M1_20Mar14CPVII9_5_FD_165054 | JGI IMG/M metagenome (GOLD analysis project Ga0214479, IMG submission 165054) | Marine eukaryotic communities from Monterey Bay, California, United States - M1_20Mar14CPVII9sort6BwellE14 | ecosystem: Environmental > Aquatic > Marine > Unclassified | place: USA...
ATTGGAGAGACCGAGACCGCTCCTCCCGTGTCTGCACCTCAGCCTCGACCTTTTACTGCGTCTCCCGTGGTTTCTCCTTCCAAGAGTAAGGGCTCTTCTCCCTCCAAGAGTAAGGGCTCTTCTCCCTCCAAGAGTAAGGGCTCTTCTCCCTGTTCTATGATTAAGGGCAAGAAGGCCAAGCGCAAGTGTTTGTCAAAGCTCAAGAAGCCCTTTTAGTTTGGTTTCAAAGAGTGATATGAGTTAGTGTTAGAGAATCTTCGGAAAGATTGGGGAGGGGGTTTATGTGAAATGTATTGAGAATGTGGCCAAACTTATTTTGACGCAGACCTGTTTGTACCTCTTATGTGTATTAAACACATTCAAGACGGTCCTTAATTGGCTTCTTACATCAATCTAGTAATATGTTAGTTATATTAACACGTGAAAGATATTGGTGGAAGGACAGATCTGTGAAAGAGATAGTACACACACATTCTCTTAGAGAGTTCTTAAATTAACAAAGATGTCTAGATATATAAAGTCATTTAATCCATCTCTGCATTAATTCTAACACTCTCTGCAACTAATTCTAACACTCTCTGCATTATCACATTCAATATCTCTTTTTAATTCAGCTCGCCAAGTTGTAGCCTTGAATAAGGTAGTAAGCTACAAAGCCATCCCCATCTTCAATCATCATAAGAAATGTGAGGTCAACAGTGGAGGAGATACGCTTTTAGAGGTCGCATGTATTCGTGTGTATGTTGTTGTAAATACTCTGATAGTTTATAATATACGAAACATAGATATCATGACAATCCTTCCAACATGGACGATTGCCTTTTAGCTCTCATTTGTTTATTACGTCGTCCTCTTGAACCCGAGACTGAAGAGGGGCTACTCTTCTTATTATTATTCTGTATACGATTGCGCTTCTCTTCTTTATTTATGGATGTATATTTCAGACCTTGATTAAATGGTAGTATCAATGATTGTCTGGCTTGTTGACGACGGTCATAGTCTAATCTTGATGATGTTCGACAACTAGGAGAAGTAGAGGTTGATCTAGACTCAGCATCTTCAGACTCTTCATGGAAAACACGTGTGATTCTTGTCTCAACAACTCGTCTCTTTCTCTTTCTTTTCTTCTTCTCATCACCACGATGAATGGACATACTTTTACTATCATCCATATGCTTCACACTGTAATCATCATCATCGTCGTCGTCGTATTCGTCTCCACTATATTGATATCCTCGTCGTCTCCTCTTGTGAGGTACTTGGTAATGCTCTGTCACATCAACACCCTCTACTCGAGGTAATTGTCGTCGTTCTGACATTATCCGCTGAAATGCCCTTACCCCAAACTCAACATCTTGCCTTGATGGAGCTGCCAAATCATGATTATCAGGACGTTCAATATTGATTGCATTTTTAGATGCTGATACCAACATACGACTCTCTCCATCCATCATCACATTACGAGAAGGAGAAGGAGCGTGAAATACTCTCGTTGGTGCTTCCTTTCTTGTTGTTGACGACAATTGATGACCAACCTTTTCCGCATCCATCTTATATATACTCATCTTGTGCTCAAGTTCTTGCTTCATGAATGATAACTTTCCATATTCTAATTCCAACAACTTATTGTTCTCCTCCACCGTATTATTATTGTGAGGAGTTGTTGAGGTGATACAAGTGCTACCATGTTGATACAGTCGCATCTTCCTTTCTAAATCCTTCTTCATGAATGCCAATTGACCATATTCTAATTCAATATCTTTATTAACAGCAACTTCCCCCTCGCTTCTTACAATACCTTCATAATTATTATTATCCACCGCCGAATGAGATGATGTAGATATGACTGATGCCGAAGAAGAATCTTGTTTGTCATTATTCGTTTCAGCAGTAACCACATTGTTTTTAATCTCTCTCTTCCTTGTACTTTTAGTAGGAGACGATGATTTAGTCCATTGGTCAACATATTCTTTCAACATACCGTTTGACGTATCAATTGTATCATGATCAACAGCAGCATTTGGCATATGATTCTTCTTCTTATTCCTCCTCCTCTTTTGTTGTGGCCGATAGTCCATGGGGGATATATCACCCTCAAAGATACGCTGACTTGATGGTGATGATGTTGCTAAACTATCCAACTTCTTAAGCTTTAGTGACATTCGTTTCCTCTTAGTCTTCTCGGAAAGAGTTGAGGTATCATTCGTCGAAGAAGATTGTATTCTCTTGCCACGTTTACTACTACTACCGCTGCAATTATTAGAAGAAGAAGCTGACTTATTGTCGTCTTTAGATGGAATCTCACTGGTACCTTTTCTTGTAGGGGATGTTCTTATTGCAATAATTTGTGAAGTAGATGATCTGCTACGACTATTAGGAGATGATTTATTATTATTCGATCTCCGTCTCCTGGCCGACGAGATTGCCTTGACATCCTTTAGGAATAGAGCTTCCATTGTTCAATTCAATACACAACTGAACATAAAAATAATTAAAATACTCTTTATTCTTTACTTCTTTCAACGCCAAAATATTATTAACAGCACGATATTTACTGAGGATATATTAGCAGACTCTTGCTAAAGTGGTATCCTATGTAGCCAACTTGTGGTATCTTTCATTCTACCGGCCTGTTTGATGGACACAAACTCTTCAGATACAAATAAAACTCTATCTTTACATAACATTTATGGTTCAACAATGATACGGATTTCCTCATTGGCACGCCTTGTATCTGTATACAACTTCCTCATTCCATACACGCCTGCCTTTTCATGTGTCTTACTGTAGTGTTCTTTTGAAGGCGGTCGATCATCATAATCAGGCATGTCAGTGGCAGCAATAATGAGATGACGGTCAGTCCAAGTAAACCGATGCGCACCCATATCATTCTTATTCTGTTCCAGTATTACTGTTCGGCCGGGAATGAGTAGACGCGGATCATTGTTGTTGACGCTTATTGCATCCTCGACCTCGTTACTGTTGTCTCCCTGCCAGATTTGTACATCTCCAATATCAAACTCAGTCTGCATATGCCTTCCTAATAAATTGTTAATACCAGCACCTAAGATACATGGTCCACACGTAAAGAGCGTATCCACAGTGTGAGATACTGATAGGATGGGGTTCGGACATAACATATCATCATAATCAACAGAGGTGAAGCGATTGCGAATGTTGTTCACAACTATTTCGATAGTCCTTGCTAGGAAGGGATGACCTGGAGCAGATGCAATAAGACCATTCCATAGGCAGCTACGATGTCCAACATCAATACCGGGCTAGCAGAACATTAAGAAACCAATAAGTGAGACTCAACTGTTTCATGGTTATACGAGGAGAAATACATCACATAATGACTCACTTCATCAATTGGAGTCATGAAGCCAATATCATTCGCAATGGCATCATCCAAGTTAGTTTGAAGGAGTACATCCATATCTGCATAGACACCACCTCGAATGAGCAAGACACAGTAGCGAAAGAGATCAGCCTTGAAAGCTCCTACAAGTAAGCACGAGTAGTTCGGCATAATAGAAATTATGAGGTTATGACTTCTGAAAATACATACATTGGCTCTACCGAAACATAATACACTCCAGACTTACCAGGGGTAATGCTCTCATATGCCTCAAGGATTTCCGGTGGAAAATGACTACCTAAGAATTCACCAGCAGTATCATCATCATAAAAATAATACTCCCATCCACTCTTCTTCCAACTCTCGATCAGTCGGGACATGTTGGGATACTTCTCAGAAGTAACTGGTTCGAACCAAGTCTGATGGATGATCTTCGGTACCAATCTATTAGGTTCCTTACGATATGCAGGAGGTTTAACAGAATATATACGAGTGACTGGTTTGGGTGGTGGACGAACCTTACACAATACATCACAATAGCATGGACATTCAAGATGACAAACAGAACATGCATTCTCGGTTGCCAATACAAGAGTTTCTTCTCCATCAGTAGTTGTTGTTGATAGAGGTGCCTCATTTGATACATCCTTGAGACAATGATGGCATTGTCTACTGTAGGGTAGACAATCATTCTCAAAGAGTATATCAAAGAAGTTGGGCATGTCAACGGGATGGGTGGGAAATTTCAATGCCTTCTTGCTATCGGTTGATTGATAATGTACATCTTTCGTATTATTTCGTACAAGACTAACGGTTGAAATGTAAGGCAAATCAGATTCAGGAACACCCCCAAGCTTTAAATTCTTTCCTCCAGTGGCAGTCTTCTGAAGCTTGTATGGCATCTTTTGTTCTTTGCTATGTCTTTCACCACCCTGTGAGGGTGTCTGACCTCCCAAGGGATGGTGTAATGCCATAACTGGCAACAGTTGTATATTGTAACTATCGCCACTGGTTACACCTTGAGTAACGGTGCCCTTCTTTTCATCAGACAAGAAAGTAAGACAGCAATATCCTCCCATCGATCTTGGACAATGTTGTGCCGTCATTCGACGGTGTATGTTAGTACTTCCCAATCCTTCCAGTGCGGCTTCAAACGAATAATCAGTAGCAAAGTTACCATCCTTGGAAATAAAAGACTCTTCTCCATCAGAGTGAGTATTAACACCAGACGACGATGCTGCAGACGAAGAAGACAAAACACCTAAATCAGCCAATGGGATACAACTGTTATATAATATTGTCCACGTTGTTGCAACATTATCATCATTCTTCTCGATGACATCATTGCTTTCAACATTATCTATTCCCATCTTAGCAGCCTGAACATTCTCCTTTTTGTCAATAATTAAACGATATAATTCGCTAGATAAAAGTAATGGATTGGACACAAGTACTTCATTCGATGTTTCAAGTAATACACGTATCATTGAAGATATTTCATACTTGGCTGGATTGTATGGTGATATTGATAGAAATGAATCATGCATATTGCCATCATTATCAATATTGTTATTGTTGTGGTGCATCATCAACTTCTGATGATCTTGTTGTGTTTTAACAGCATAATTAACATCAAACTTTTGAATAATATCTCTATAGGGTACCAATAATTGTTCATCATACTTCCAATACGCATTTCCATCACCGTTGTATAGTATACAATATTTGAATAATTCTATTGCCGTTTGTTCTAATAAGTTATTATTATTATTATTATTAGCAGTGTTGGTGGAGGAGGCGGCGGCAGACATTAGTGAATCATACCTTGACAATACATCGTACCATTCTAAACCTTTCCCATCATGTACATTCTTCAATAAATCATTAATGCCACTGCCATCATTAACCTCACCGTGGGATGGATGGCAGGAATTACCATGCTGAGCCAAGTATTCTCTACGCTCTTGTGGTGTGTATATGTCCAAGACAAGTTCGATGTCATCATCATGACCACCATTAGAACTAGAAGTAGAAGGTGCGAATATCATAGCCTGTGTTGAACGAATTATACGTTCCATATTCATTAATTCATCTGATGATAATGTTGATGGTTCATGTGGTATTGTTTGAAATATACGATAAATTGTCCTTTTTGTTTTTGATCCTGTATTATTGATATTGATATCATCACTGCTTACTTTTCTATTATTTGATGTATTATATTCTCTGGATGAAGAAGTTACAATTGTTGTAGCGGCAGATAAGATGGATAGTATTATTATTATTGTATTCATCTTATATTGTGCTGACCACCGTTAAAATAGTACTCTTGTGTGTGTGTACTTTTGTGAAGGGAAAATATTTGCCCAGTTTATAAGCCAATCCTTGATGGTAATAAAGAAGAAGAATCCTCTTACTACTTTTATAGAAAGTAAGTATGAACGTTATTTATATGGCTTATGGCCGCCACATAGTAGTGCTACCAATAGCCGATAGCCAACTACTAATATGTACCAAATATGGACGAAGACGCCCAGGGGCAATTATGAAAACTGCAACTTTTGCAACATCTAACATCGAAATAAGTAACAGAGGTCTACAAATAAAAGAAGCGTCGGTACAAACAATTACCAACCTTAAATCATGTTTGGCAAAGTAGGGAAACAGTTCGCAGATCAAATAGCTGGTCAGGTTGAGCAAAAGCTTTCCCAACATCTATCTAAAAAGGCACCACAGGTAAGACTTACTGGATCTCGAATAACTTCCTCTAAAGTATTATCTTTGTTAAGTATTATAAACTATGTTACCTCTTTCTTATAGTCTACTGAGAAAGCCACGGAGAAAATGTCAACTGTTACTGGTAGGCGTAGAGCGCTCTTCATTGGAATTAACTATTACGGTCAGAAGGGAGAACTGAAAGGATGTATTAATGATGTACATAACATTAAGAACTTTCTAACTAAGAACTTTAAAATTGATGAAGTATTGGTACTGACTGATGACCAAACTGATTCAAGTAAGATTCCTACTCGAAAGAATATATTGTCTGCTTTTCGTTGGTTGCGAGAGGGTGCAAAGGCAGGCGATAGTCTTATCTTGCATTATAGTGGCCACGGGGGGTCTATCAAGGACTTAGATGGGGATGAAGAAGATGGCATGGATGAAACGCTAATACCTGTAGACTATGACAAGGCTGGACAAATCGTTGATGATGATATACATGATATACTTGTGCGCGGCTTGCCTAAAGGAGTTCGATTGACTGGTATTATAGATGCTTGCCATTCGGAGTCGATGTTTGATTTACCATTTATATACACCGTCAATGGTGATTTGCAAATAATCGAGACCTCAAAAAATGAAGGCATTGTCACGTTAGTGTCGGCTGGTACACGCTTCCTGCTTGACGGGAACAAGAAGAGAGCTGTTAGTAGTATTACCCAAGGTATGAAGCTTTTAATGTCGTCAGGAAACAAAGGGAATAGTAGTGCAAAGGAAAAGACAATCAAAACTCGAAGCACTGAAGCAGATGTTATCCAATTCTCAGGTTGTAGAGACTCGCAAACTAGCGCTGACGCAACCATAAAGGGGGAAGCAACAGGAGCAATGTCTCATGCACTCATAACGAGTTTATCAAAGAATAAAAATCAAGACTATACACATTTACTTCAATCAATGAGACAAATTCTAGATGGAAAGTATACTCAAATACCAATGTTGAGTGCTGGACGAAAACTGGAAAGTCCGCGTTATGTTTCATCATGTGATCAAGTGTGCCCAATATGACGTCTTGGCGATTTGGCTCTTCATATGAACATTGATTGCTTTTCTTTGATTGTTTCTGCAGCTTACATATTATACTAACATGAGTAGTTACTTTTATCTCTCTTCATCTTCATAAACTGTGAAACGCGCATCTTCCAGGTGATGGATGAACCATTTACTATTTAATGTTTTCGTGCGCGCTGTATGTTGGGTATTATGTTTGTATGTTTGTCGAGCTGTTATATCAATAGAAACAATGGGTTTTAATCAGAGTACGAATAATAAAAACTTGATCTTAAGTTCAACTACTACTCCTTTAATAGATCAACTGGCGCTTGCCCATTCTTATCTTTGTCAGTATGTGGCACACCCATCTTCATCAAAAGAGATACAATGTCTTGATTCTTTGACTCAAATGCCCACCACATTGGTCCACGTCCATCACTGCTACGAAGCCATGCAGCTCCTGGATCTGCCTGTATCCATCGCTCAAGGTCGGCAACATTATTTTCAGTAACTATCTTCCACATGAGAGTTGTGTCCTCAGTGTCCTCCCAAGTACTGTATATCTCCACTGGGGTAGATGGGTTGCAAGAAATGGTTAGAGTTGAAGTAGATAAAGTAAGAAAGACTAAGTCATATAAAGTATGGACAAACACACCTTTTTCGTCGTCCGATAAAGTTTTAGGCTTGAACGACCTTTCCTCATTCTCTTCATCATTTGCTCCTTCCTCCAGGCGTTTTGCGGCGGCTCGTTTCTTGGCAAGTTCTGGATTGTTAAGGTTTTCAAAGTATTCCTTCTGATATTCTTCATCAGAGTCTTTGCGGTTGAAGTCTTCCAACTGAGCAAAATCTTTCTTCTTGTCCAAGATCTCCTTTAATCCAGGTGGGTAATTTCCTGGACAGAACCATCCGCCTGCATCACATTGCCGATTCTCTTCCACCCACTTCTTACTTTTACGAGATACACCTAAAATCTTATAGATACGCACTTTTCCATACTTGCTTCGATACACGGGTTCGAATTTGGCAGGATCTACAAGGACCCCAGGCTTTAGTCTATGACCATGTAGAGCGTATAGGAAACTCTTCTCCATCATAGCTGAAGGCGTGCCTTGCCTATCCACAAATCCAAAGGCACGGCATGTCACTAGTTTGAAAGGAATTGTCAGTAAGTAATAGACATACACAAGTCATAAACAATGAGCACATAATTATGTAATAGCTCACCATCTCCTGGACAATGATCACGATACACACTGTTGGCAATACGAGCAAGATGCGGGCTCTTGGCCAAATCATCACCTCCGCCGCCACCCCAAATCAAGACATAGTCAGCCTATATTATAAGAAGAGGAGCAATGTACGTAAGTTCTTATCCATTATTGATTGGACAAGAAACAACACAAAACTTACTAGATGACGAGCAATCGAATATCCCTCCTCAACACTTCCAGTTAAAGCCTTTCCCAGGAGAGCAATGTGCTCATGGTTCCATGTGTTACCGTCAGCAATAGTTGTACGGTTTGCAATGCCAGTGATTTGATAGCCATAGTCCCACCTAATAAGGTTGATAATACATTGTTTAGTACAAATACAAACAATTTTCCTTTCATATTAAGCAAAGAAAGATATACTCACCATGCCATGATTCGTGCATCCTCGGGTGTGTTGTCACGCAACCACCAATATGCCTCGCCTGGTTTGTTTGATGTTATGTTAGGATACAAAATAGGAGCGCACAAAATATCAAGCATAAGATCACTTACGGTAGTCGTCCACCTTAATAACGTTGCCCTCCCTAGTTTGGCCCTTAAGGATGATAGAAGGGTTGGATAAGCTTGCTGAAATTCTCCATGAGTACGTTTTGAATGCTATGGCCTGCATGTAGAGAGCACCAATCATAATGATGGCAACAATTGCCTTGACGATTTTTCCTTCCTTCGACTTGGATGCTTCACTAAATCCATCGCGGATGGCGGCAATTCCAGCAAAACTATCAGTGGTAGATGATTTCTTATTGTGTTTCTTCTTTTTGCCATCAGACTTTGACTTTCCATTGCTTGCTGTTGCAGTCTTTTTGATACTACCTTCATCCACTGTAGTATCTTCTCCCCACAATGTAGACACAGACCAAGAAACAACCCTTCCAATGGCAATTCCTCCCAAGGCACTAGCAATTGGTGCAGTCAAAAGAATAAGTCTAACCATCTTGTGTGAGAAGAAGTAAGCGGCCAAGGCATATGTGAATAAGAATCCAACAGAATCACCAAATCGAAATAAGATGATGAAGAATCCGACAGGTGCAAAGAAGCATAGAATATGAAGATACTGCCAATATGCCTGGTTTGAAGCAGCTTGATGCTCCGCCACACTATCCACGAGAGGATTACCAGTCTTAGTATGTGGGACAAATAATCCTCTGGAAGATGCGCGTTTCATATAGTTTATGGATATGAATAGAGATGGCAGTAACTTCTGTTAGTATACGTGGTTTGCAAAGACAATCAAATAAAAGAGTGGCCAAATTACCGAGACTTCATATTTAAACACATGAATGCACATGATAAAACAATACAAACAGGACTTTCCTAACACGAGATGAGATTGGACCAAAATAATGTTTGGGTGTCATCATCAAAACAAGTATGCTCACAACCGCTAATGCCCCCGCAAAAATCTGAATACGAAACTTCCAAGCCTCCTTTCTCGTCATTTTCTTCTGCTTACGTTGGATTTCACAATAGTATAATAGCTGATATCCGAGGAAGACAGCACATGGAGCAAGTTGTTCCAATGATTTCAAGGGTGACCATCCAACAACTGGTACTTGAATTGCCAAGGCAGTTCCAACAACATAAAATAATGTATACGAAAGGTAAACCTTTGTAGAGAAACGTCCCAACAAAACTAGAAAGGCAGCATGTGCACCAATTAGGTTCAAAACGAAGATGTAACCTCCCCAAGCTGCGACCATATTGAAGTATGCCACACCCGCTAACAAACCAAATAAGTAACTAAACTTTTCCTGATTCCTCAAACTTCTCATCCATAGGAAGAAAGTTAATGTCATGGCCGTAACGGCAACACTTTCATTATCATATCCACCGCCAACACTTCTCATTAAATGTGCTGGTACCACTGCCATAAATCCCATTGCAAATATAGCACTTTCAACAGCAGGAGATGATAGACCAAATTGACGTGATTTCCCATTTCCTGAAATCGATTTATCACTTGCATACCGTCCCATTAATCCATCGAGTGCTAAACCAAAGATTGACCCACCCGTATTTTGTGGTAAGCTAGCTTCATAGGCAATACAACCCACTAAAAATGTAGCAGCAACACCAAACCAAACGGGAATGTAACAGCATATATCATTTAAACTCATGGAATTACCAAAGATGTACCGTTTAAGAAAAACTGCTGTGAATTGCATACCGGGATAGATTGTTGTTCCTACTGGACGGCCTAAAGGATACCATACCATATGATCAAACCAAGAGAAGAATTTCTTAGCACCATTGTCATATAGATACTAGATGAAGAGGGGTGTGTGTATATTATATAATTAGTATATATGTGTGTGTGTGAGAGAGGTATGGGTTGGGATAAGGGCTGGTTGCAGTGAACCACACCAAAATAAAAAAATATACATATAAACAACATACCTGAGTGGCCCTCCAATTGAAATAGGGGTCAAATTCATGAATAACAGCACCAAACTCCTCAATAGCTTGCATACGAATAATATAAGCTTGATGTAAGAAATGTTTTATACCATATAGTACAGCACCAAACCATACTAAATTAATTAGATAGTCGGATGAAAGATTTGATGATGATGATGATGATGAAGCGGATTTAGCCGTCATTTTATCCAATGTTATAAGCAGATTATTATAACGTATTGTTAGTAGTAGTTGTAGTACTACGCAAGCTCCACTCAATCTGCCAGCAATAAGAAGCGCTTAGTAGTACTTTAGTACATTAGATTTTAAGGCGTTCGGCGCAGGGCGCAGCGTTACAATACACTCTATTTTCCCGAGGCCTAAGTTAAGAGATACCAGTATCCAAATCCTCGGCCTCGATCTCAAATTTTGCATCAATTGCAACTCAAATCTCAACTCCGTGTAAACTATCAATCTAAGAAGAGCATACTTATTTACAATATTAAGACACAGTATATAAATATTTACAATGGCGGAAGAAACTGATATAAAAAAGATGAAAGGTGAGACTATCACTCATTAAAATTTTGCATTCCACAAATTGTACTTCAATACTGTTCAATACAACAAAAACTTTAGTGTTGTGTTGTACAAACAAATACCAAGCAACTACCGAATTAAATATATTATATTTTCTAACTACTCTTGTACAATATGTCTTCCTATATATGCCTTTGGATATTTGTCTCTTGAACAATAAAACCAACATATCACACACAAAAAAGTCACCGAACTTCGTGACGCATTAGCCAAACGTGGTCTACCCACAGATGGGTTAAAGGCTGACCTTGTTAATCGTTTACAGGCACGTTTGGATGAAGAAGAATTTGGTATTGTTGATGCCCCCGCCGCTGGCGGTTCTCCTGCTAAGACTTCAGAAGAAGAAGTTGGTGTTGAGACAAAGGTTGATGAGCCTGTTGTTGAATCAACTGCTGCTACTGCAGCTGCTGTTGAGCCTCCTGTGGCAAAGGAGGAAGAAGTAGTAGCAGCCCCAGCAAGTGATGTTACCGCACAAGTTGCAAAGGAGGAAGTGAAGGAAGAAAATGTTCCAAAGGTTACTGCTGAAATGTCCTTCAAGGAAAGGATGGGTAAGTCTGTATTTCTGTATTATTAGTAGTGTGGCATATCTTTATATCTATATCCTATACTATGTACTTTTATCCGTGCTAATACATTTATCAATGCATGTTGTAATCTAACTCACCTCTGTCAAATTCAAACAGAACAACGTGCTAAACGATTTGGTATTACCACCAAACCAACTCCACCGGCAAAGAAACAACAGAAGAATAAGCATGGGAATAATAATAATAGTGGCAAGAAAGGAGGAAAGGGCGGTAATAACAATAGCGGTAAGAAAGGAGGAAAGGGTGGCAATCAAAAGAATCAAAAACAACAAGCTGGGAATAAGAGGCGTGAAAGTGGTGGTGGAGGTAATAATAATAATAACAAGCAACAACAGAAGAAACAAAAGGTCGAAGCGAAAAAGGAGACACCATTATTACCAAAGGATGAGATTGAGAAACGATTGGCACGTGCTCAAAAGTATGGCACTACTGAAGGTGTAGATGAGTTGAAGGCAATGTTGAGAAAGCATAGGTTTACGTCAAGTTGAGGTTGTGTGTAGATGATCATTTATTCTGAGATTGAGAGATAAATAGAGGTGAGGAGAAGGGAAAGAGAACTTGAAAGTGTACTTTAAACAATGAATTGCATAATTATTGTATCCATCATAATGTGAACCTAGCTATACAGTGTGTGATACTATTTGAAAGCAACAAGTCTTCACAGCATGAAGGTTACTATCTGTCTCAAGGTACCTTTGACTCTTGCCATGACACCGCCTTATTCTCTACTCCAATCTTACTTCTCCTATCTCGTGCAAGGAGAGTGCTGCCACCGTCATGAACCTTGTTCTCGACGAAAATACCCTTCTTCTCGAGTTCATAAAATAGCTTTTGTTTCAACTCGTCAGGAGATAGTACAGAATCCTTTCTAGCCTCCCTTCGATTATATTGTATTTCAACTTGAAGGAGAAGGCAATTCTTCTCATCATATTCAATTGTAATAATAGGCGATGATCCCCCAAACTCTGAAGATGATGGCTCTTCGTCTGGTGTGTGAAGTAGAGAATGAGGATTAGAATATACCACTTTGTGCACATCTTATGCATATTTATTCAACACGCACATATAAGAACTTACATGTCACCTTTACAAGTTGTTTCTTGCCTTCGTACTTTCTCTCTTCAGTTGTCTTCTCCTTCTCCTGGATCAGCTCCTTCAACTTTGCTGTATCAATCGACCTGTTCACGGTAATACTGATAGTTGTCACTCCTCTGCTCTTCCAATTTGCGAGATACAAACGTCTTGAAACAAGGTACGCGGCCAGACACCAAGCTACGATACTAATGGCAAACCAAACGAGAGTGTGCTCTTTAATAACTGTATCGACAAATCCAGACATCCAGGCAGTATCAACCACAGTCCAATCACCAGTGATTCGATCGAGAAAGTCAAACGCGATTATACCTGCAAATATTGTCTGTAATATCTTTAGACTTCTCACGGCATCCCCATTAGCGACTTGGAGTGAGCATAATGTTCTTGTATTCTTTTCAAGCTGAAGGCTCATGTTCACAGTCTTATTATGAGACTCAATCTCAACACGTTCACGTAGTAAGTCAAGATTCCGTTGAGATGCTGTCAAGTTCTTCTTGACATCGTTAGCTTTGCGGACTAACATATCTCTCATGCCTGATAGTTCAAGTCGGTTATACAAAGAACGTCCTGCTTGTTCGGGTGGTTCAAGGGGGACATCCATCATTTGTAAAGCTTCGTCCAGGTAATTGAGAACTTGATCGAGCATGATGATTTCCTTTGACAATGTTGACAATCTATTTCTAGACTGAGTAAGGGCTAGTGGGTCGTATTCAACTCTCTCGACAACCTGATAGGATGCCTTCAAGTCGTCGTTGTGGAGCAACACTCTAGAGAAGAAGTTCTGCAGGAATAAGTCTAGAGAGTTGAATGAAATATATGCACACAGCAAGCTCTCGTAGTTCCTTGCCGTTGGACCGCACACGAGTAGTCCTTGAGAGCCAAAGATCAAACTGTCTTGCTCGGTTATATCAAATGCCGCCTTTGTGTCACCAATAACTTGCTTGAACTCATTCTCATATTCACCTTTATCCATAAATTCATCTGCTGTCAAGTGAGGAGTGATCTCGTTGGCAATAATCAAGTTGATTTTGTTGCGATTGTGAGCGTCTCCAATGAAGACCAAATCCAAGAGTTCACGTTGGTATTGTGACATGACAGAGTCTACAATAGACGAAGAGTCTTGCTGAATATCGACAAGAATACGAGACAAGTGATCAAGTGATATATTGTCCTTGATTCTATTCATAACAGCTTCAAGTTGCAGACCATAGAAGCATGTCCCTTCGGCATTCATGCTAATGCCAAACGTCTCGACTTGTACTACTCCCAAGTCTTCACGAAACCGTATCTCTGCCTCAAAGTTGAGATGATTTGTCTGTGTGTAATCGAGGACTTCGACTGAGGTGAGTTCAGGAGATAACTCCAAGGCGGTACCACTCGAATCCCCATCAATCACAGAGGAAATGTATCCTCCCTGAACTCGTTCTGTAGAGCCTACATTATTATTTAGCTGAACAATTTGATTCGAACCAAACGGTATGTATTCGGCTACAATCATAGACACACTGTTTAGTGTGACAATCTCTTCCAAATCATTATCACGAATGTTGTCAATGCCTGCCTGTCCAGATTCATGTGCACGATGCGCATTACTCATGGTTGGGCGTCCACCGAAGCGGAGACATTGTGGAATGTAAGCAGAAGAAACATATGATACATCTTCTGTATCTGTTGCAGTAGATCGACGTTTGTACCCAGACGACGATGACTCAAGCCAATAACTTTCTCCATCCCAGGTTGTCTTTAACAACTCTCGTGAGTCTGGCTTATGAGCAAAGATATTGACGGCCTCCTTCTCTTGTCGTGCCAAGTCTTGCAGTACCTCTTGTCCCTTATCAGAGACTTGGAAAAGCACAACAGGTTTGTGTGATTTTGACGACACAAGAAGCGCATTGATCAACTCCTCCTCGCGGAGTACCTCAATGTCAGACTGTCCTTCTTGCGAAACGTTGAGCCAAACGCGTCGAGAATCAACCAGTGAAGACTGTGGTGCGTAGTCATAATCAAACAGCTCGGAAACAACACCCTCGTAGACCAATATATCAAGACTCTGTTTTCGTAGCCATCGATCCTTGCTGTCTCTGTCTTTTGCCTTTGCCGTGTGTAAATGAATCAGGTAAAGTAGCCGGCCTTGGTTGTTAGTGAGCCCTGTATCTCCATCCTCGCTGCTACTATCAACCATTGTAGAGTCTCCACTACGGGGACCGAGATATGTTGCTATCTTCGAATTCATGTCATTGGTTTCTTGTTTCTCAGTTTCAGTTGGTGTTATTACTTCGACGTAGGTACCTAGCCAATTTTTAGAGCTCTTCTCATTCACTTCAATACCCACTTCAGCATCTGACATCTAAGCTTTCGTGCGCTCATTATATTGAACATGGACTTGTCATATGATAGTAGCAAGCGGAGGAGAACAACCTTGGTGTCTCCAAACCTTGTTGATCTTCCGCTTACAGCTATTGCCGATTATCTTCCCTCGACAAATCGATTGCTACTTGCCGTGGCGTTGACGGCTTCCTCTTTAAAAGATATCGGCTGGAACAATGCCAAACTCAGTACCGCGAGTAAGGCCGTTCTTGCATCAAAAGAATATTGGGAATTAGACTTTGCCGAGATTCATGAGTTTGCCGGTGATCCATCTGATGAAGACCTTCGTGCTTTACTGTTGAGTATTGATGCTAAAAATACATTGAAGACATTACGACTGGAAGGCTGTACGCAGATTGTTGGCCATGGCTTGGAACCTCTACGCGAATCCACTGTCTTGCAATGTCTCAGTCTTCCTTATCGGCGGGTAAACGGCGTGGAATCTATGCATGCTCTGTCTATTGACATCGTCGTTCCCATTGTTGTTAGTATGATAAACGCTGGTACCAACCCTTTGGATCGATTAGATCTACTCAGAAACCTGTCTCGTGGTTGGTTGCGTGAACAATCTCGCAATGAGTCACCACTCCGTGGAGTACTAACTAACATCAACCAGTTGCTTTTGAATGAAAATGTCGTATGCAGTTGTGGCAATCCTTTCATTCGAGCATGTTTCACTTGTTTTGAGCGTACTTGTAGTGTAAATCAACCCTGTGACGATCGACCGTACTGTGATTTGTGTGATAATTGTGGTATTACACTCTGTGAAAGTTGGGATCAATATTGTTGCGGTTCTGATTCAATTCAGTGCTTTGTTTGTGAATCACAGTTTTGTTCGGCATGTGCTCAACTTGATACTGTAGATGCTGCATGTGGATGCAAATACCATGGGTCTGAACCCACTTGCTTTGGATGCACGCTTACCAGGCATGAACCTTGTGGAGATTGTCTTGTTTTGCGCTTACCACAGATTATTGCCAGAAACCAAGCACAATTAGCAGAAATCACTCAATTGCATCAGCAGATTGATCAACTACAAATGAATGATGACTAAGTGATGGATATGCATGCCTAAGTCGTGTGGTGAAGGTTATAATAAATATTTATTGGTTAAAATGTATGCATCATATCTATAAACACGCACCTAGTCCATGATCCTAGTATTAATTGGATCTCTCGTTTATTCTTTTGGGAACTCGAATCGCTCTAGACATTCCCATTCGGCCATTGTCCCACAAGTTCTCCAGAGTGCAATGCCAGTGACTTCTCTACTAAATATGTCATCACTGCTGTTGGTATTTTCAAGGACACATCTCAGAGTTGGGCATTCTTCTTTCATAAACTCTTCAACTAATGTCCGTGAAACATTAGGACCTAAACCTTCTGGAAGATGTGCGTTATCACAGGTTATGAAGTTGAAGAGAGATGAAAGTAACTTCTGTTAGTACATGTGATTTGCAAAAGTAATCAAATAAAGGCAAGTTAAAGTCAAATGAAGTATCCAAATCGACAAGACTTCATATTGAACACAAGCATTCACATGATAAAACAATACTAAGTCGGACTTTCCAGGATTGTCGTATAGCAGAGATAAATGAGGTACCCAAGGAGATGATCTAGGAACATACTCTTCAGTCGAAGATGGCCTATCATAAAAGAGCTTATGCAATGCATCAATATGCTCTTCATGTTCATGTGATGTTGCTAAGCTAACTTCGGCCCATGCCATATCCTGCAAAAAGAAGAATTAGATTGACAGATTATGTACATTAATCATACTATATCATTCATACCGCCATAACATCTACTTACCATTGTTCCTCCATTAATTCCATTAAATTCTGTATCGACAATTATACCTGTCGCAGAGATATCTGGCCACAACTTGATAACATCATTTACATCATGATCATTATCTGATGCACCTTCTTCTTGTCTTTGTATACTCCTCCTCTTCTCTGCCATATCTAATAGAACACCTTTTACATCTTCTCTAAATACACGTCTCATCTCTTCTTCATCTCTAATAGTATTGATTCCATAAAGGGCAGTAACATGTGGTGATGGAATCGCTCCTTCTAGATTGAATCGATCTGCAGCATCTACCATAGCACGATCTAAGTCACCTAACCCCTTATCATCTATATCTACTTGTTCGAGTTCTAACCATAGAGAGTAACCCGTGAATACAAATCTTAATGGTGGATGTTTGTTGGGTGCTTTATCTTGTGCACAATTAATTGGTTCATTAAGTGTTGATGGTTGTTTATCATAATATGGTATACCATCTTCTTCTTTCAAATTGAGAGAGCTTGGATTCCTAAGGAAAGGCTATCACAGGTGGAATTGTGAGTGTTCCAATACAACATCAAAAATACGAAATATAATCTCAAAACAATATTACCTTGAAGGTATGATTCTTCCGTAGTTGGCGTTTTTGGCGTCGTCCTTTAGCTAAACCAAATTCTTTTGCCATTGATTCCAATCTTCCTTGATCTTCCCCTGCCTGTATATTATGTATATAAGTATGTAAGATATGCACAGATCATCAAAGAATTCCTTTATCAAATTTGAACTCACTGTATATGTACATAAATTTAATTGTGTTGGTGATGTTTTATCATCTAATGTTGCAGGTTTATTTAGAGGTGATGATGGATTCATGATTGATAATGCATTTTCCGAGTGTCTACTGGATACGAATGTTAATGGTCGGCTGTTGCCTTTCATCATATCCACACCTTATAGAATAACAACTTGGTAATATTAGGGTAAGTACATGCATATTGGTGAATCATTACATTATCTGTGAGGGCTGGCGGGCGCCCACTCCAATTAGAACCGCGTGAGAATCAAGTATCTTTCGATGATGAAAAATTGGAGAGCGACGGCAATGATGAAAAAAGTATGAACGAAGGAGTCGATAGGAGGTTGAAGATGATGGCCCGGTCGCCTCTAACACAGCAAAACATAGTTAGTACATAACCTAATCAATCTAGAGTGAATCAAACGACGAGCAGCATCTCATAGCTATTTGAAAAACTAGGTTACAGTTACAGTTACTCATCATTTATTTATCATCCAACAATATCATTTGTATACAAAATGGATTCTTTACTAAGTGGCATCATCGACTGTGTTGCCCGTCCTTCTACAACCGATACACCCGTTCGTGTTGTTCGTAAAACAGCATCAGAATCGCCAACATGCGTCTCGACTACTCCAGGTCAAACCTCGAGTGATAGCGACTTAGGATACTTGGGTAGTAATTGCAATGCTGAGGTAGATGAAGAAGAAGCTACCAGTAGTGCTCATGATGATAACGAATCTGAAGAATCAACATCAACTGCATCCAATAGCAGAACTTTCCTCGGTGTAGAACAGCATGTGCCAAAGAATCTAGCCTTACCCCCCGATGCTGGAGATACCTCCTCTTCTGCATACATTCCTATAAACTCTGTCTTGACAACCGAGGGTATCATAATGGGCGGTGATCGAGCATTTTGTGGGGCTACATGTGGTATTGCCGACATGACTTCATGCTATAATGATGTTGTTAATACCGGCTGTGTTGGAACTACTACTACTAATAACGACGACGATGACGACGAGGAGAGAGATATTGTATCAAACACAATAGATGCCAACATCACGAGGCAGTTCGATTCAGCGTTTGCTACATTTCTTTACAAGAATCCGGCCTTTACAAGCATGTCACATACTACAATTCAAAAGTTACGCGCTCGATTGCTCAAGGAAAGTGCTCGTAACATACAGATTGAGTCTGAGTTAAGAACGCAATTGAATGAGTTACGTCAAGCGAAGCTTGATAAGGAATTAGTCTTACAGAGGGAACTATTAATTGTTACAAAAGCCAAGGCAGCGAGAGAGGCTGAGCTTTTAATACAGATTGAAAAGAAGAGGAGAGCATGTGCATTAATGAGTACTATTGGTAGAGCTGATGAATCATCTCTGGATGAAGTCGAATGGCAGTACCAAACCATGTCATCAACAATGCCCACAATCTCTACAGATCTAACACGGTCACATTCCTTTGATGAATTCCAACTCGAGATACAAAAGAATAAGATGGAACAGGCGCATATCTTAGCAGAGATTTCAATGTTACAGATCGCCATTGATGAGGAGGTGAATCATCAATCTTGTCCGAGTAGTAGTACACCATGAAGATACTCATGATTTATGTAAAGAAGATGATGATGGTCATGAGTATTAAGTATATTAGACGGGATGCGCACTGAAGGCAGTATGTTGTATATATAATGTTACTTTAGAATAGTGTTACAGAGAAGTAGAGAGTTTAAGTCTGAATAGTGTGTGACATAGAAAAAGTTAAGGTTAGGGATGACTTATTAACTATTATACATCAGCTACACTATTATATTATTATACGCTTGGTAGTAAGACATTCATCTAAACATTGCAACAGCAAGCATACTTCTCTCTAGAGTGTGTCGCTGGGCTCATTATACCATTGCTAACCTCTCGAACAAAGGTACCGAGAGAGTAAATGACTACTAAATACCAAATCAAGGCCACAGTAACTGCTATAATGTCCTGTGTTTTAGTATCACCACTCACTGAGCTCCAGTCGAACTGTATTGTCCCGATGATAATCAATACAACTGCCACAAGCTGCCAGATTAAGGATATAATTACGGCACATCGATGATATCGGATTGCACCAAATATTACGAGAAGATAAAAGGCAATCGAGATTGAGTAGACGACGATGGCCCATACAGAATTGGCATGATTTCCTGTAGCATATCCAATAAGGAAGATGATGTTTAGTATCAGAGCGACGAGACTAACCAAGATGGTTGCTTTTCTAGAATCGCAGCAGCAGAAAACTCGATGACCTAGCTTCTTGTTGTTTTGTTGTTGTACTAATGGTGTGGAATCTGTCATTATTGTTATTTATATTATAATGATGTTGATCTGAGATATTAGTTGTTTATATTTGTATGTTCAAGAGTATTATGAGCATCATGTTATGTAAAACATGAACGATCAAAAGCAAGATGGTTTAGTCGTCTTTATAATGTAGAAAGCAAGAGCAGAATGAATTGAAGCTACTCCACTTGTTCTTTTGGAAAAACAATAGAATGGATATGTATAGATATATAGTAATTTGAATGTTTAAAAGTGGCCGCCACCATCCCCCACAACTTAGGTCTTGGCCATAAGGCACTCAGATTTGGCTCTAAGGCACTGCCTAAAGCACTCGCCTGTATTGGGAGTCTATTGATACTAAATGGGAATAGTATCCTATGAAAGTACGGTATAATTATACAAATACGGTGTACAATACGGTAATGGATCTCATACTGCTTTACTCATATTCAGGGCATTATTGGCGATATATTGCCCATAAAAACACTAGATATAAATAAAGTACTCTTTTTATTGTATTTTTGAACTCCTCTCAGTGAGCTGAAAAATTTGATATATATATTTATGAGATATTTGTTAGTACAAACACCTAAACAACACTTTTGAATTGAGTGCCTTGAGTGCCCCGACTGAGTGCCTCAGGAATGCCCCGAAACAGGTATCGGGGCACTGCCTTATGGCCAAGACCCTAATGACGAATCGTATCTACCTTCCATCAAAAAAAGATATGGTATCCTAATTTGAAGAATTGGACATAATGAATGAACATGTGTCGCCTCTAATAAATGGCAGAAGATTTGCTACTACTATAACCTCCTACGATATCAATACTACAACAAACAATGGCGGATTCTACACCACTCATTTCTGAAGGGAGAAAGAAGGAGGGAAAGCAGGGACACAGGAAAGTCTGCGTTAGTATTTTTTTTTCAATTGAAGTCTCAGTGATTTGGATTTTATGTATATATTTGATCGTCGTGACTTGATTGTCTTTGTAACCCACATTACTAACACATATGTTACTACGTATATTGTAATCATCTCTCTTCCGTATCTTCAGGGTATTTTGTTGTTGCGATTCAAGAAAAGTGAGTATGTATTAACTTCTAACATGCTTTCAATACTACTGCTCTTTCTTTTACCCAATACCGAACACTAATGTTTTATTATATCATTACTCTAGGCGACTATCTTTGTCAGTCTTATTGCTTTGATTCTGGTAATCTTAGGTCTCATTGCAACAACGACAGGCAATGTCGCTTACAATGGCTGGACGATTGCATTGTATTGTATCTCGATTGCCTTTTATCTTCTCGTGATCTTTGGTGCCATTCGCTACCATCGATGTGCCGTAATTATCTCCTTAATCTGGCAATTTATTAGCTTAATTATTATCATCTGGCAAGCAGCTGTATTTAATTGGTCATCAGTAGTGGGTGATGAGAAAACAGCATCGGTTGTAGCAGTTACTATTGGCATTGTTTGGCATTTGGTAGTGATTTATTCTCTCGGCACGTTCGTTAGGGAGGTTAGTAGCGGTGTTATGTCTCCCGCAACTCATTCTAGGGAGAAGTACTCCTGCTGCTGCAATGTTTAAAAGTTGAGTTAAGATAAATGTTTAGGAATAAAAGGGGGAGAAGCTCGGGCACTATTGTAAGAGATAAGGACCTTGACTTCTTCGGGGAAATTGATTGTGTGTGGGGGGTTATGACAATTGAATTATATCTTTAGTTCACTGTCTTGGAACAACAAGATACAACTGCCTGAAAGATAAATTGTAAAGACATCAAGTAATCTAATGTCCATGGATCTTTTTTAATACTACAAGATATGCGATATTTTAAGCCCGTGCTCACGGGTAAAAGAGGCAAATAATGCTGGTTGTTTCATAGATCTCTTATCATTTGATTGAGAAGCACTAATGACGGATTGATTCTCTGTCAAATAGGTTGACTTTGCAGCATCTACCATCATGCTTTGCAACTCATCTTCATTTGTAAAATTGTGGTTTTCTAATTGCATTCGTATGACATCTTTGGGCCGCTCACTCCAGTTACCAAGAAAGGCGACTGATCCTCTCCCTCTTCTATTTTCAATTGGTATACTTGTCGAATCATCTATACTATTCAACAATACCACAGCTCCACTAGGATCAACACGATACATTGCTGGCTCTTCACTATTATCATTGGAACTTCCTAGATACCCAATGAAGAGAGCACAACCGAATGGTCTAGCTCCTGCCTTCATTATCATCTCCTGCATCTTCTCAGCTAAATCTTGAAGTAACTCCTCAACAGATATCTCCTCCCCATATACATATCTGTAATCTAATGCTAATTTAATAGCTATATCGCATAGTACACGTCCATCAGCACCCACACCTGAATGTGCAATACATAAAGAGGGTGTGAGCTGTATGATCCGAGGAGTTCCATCGTCTATTAAGAAGGGAGATGTACTGAGAAATCGCAAAGGTAAAGAGATATAGATACCCTCTTGTATACTACTGCTTGGTTGTATATTATTTGATATTGTTTTTGTTGAGACAGTTTTTGTGGTAGATGGTGTTTCATCATTGATGCACTCACTACTTTGTTCAGTTATTACAGATGTTGATACTACATTACTCTCTTCTAATTTTGATGGTATAGAATATGCTAGAATGGGTACACCCAACATGGAAGCGCGCATAGCCCTAACAACCTGATCTATATTACCTGATGAAGAGAAGGTTGATAAAGAGTATGAATGCCTCCCTGTATTACCCCCACCTGATCCTGCATTGACATTGCTTGACGCGCATTGACTGACATATGTCATTGTCATTATTAGTGATAATTTCCAGAGTGATTTGAATGACAACATCATCTAATAAATGATAGAGAGTGTCCTTCGTGATAATAATCTCTTCGATATAAAATGTAGGTAATGTTAGTAAGGGTAAAGGTATGATGGAAGTAGTATGGTTATGTGTTGTATGTTATAACCTCTAATTATGCATCAAGTTGCTAGTGACTAGAGCTGCTGTTGCAAAATAGCACTAGTAGGTACCCACAGTCTACCCTCATTAAGCCACTTCGTTTGATCGCCGCTATGGGTTACAGAGATGACTCTGTATTTAATCATTTAGAAGAAGATGACGCAGAATGGGATGAATGGACTTCAAATGATGATGTGCTTTTGACTTGAATCGTGGAACAGTGCAGTATCAGACTATGCTTCTTTCGAACCAATAGAAAGGGACCACGGAGCCGTGGATGATGCTGATGACATATGGAGCGAGTACAAGGGCCAGAAGGTTGGCTGGAGGTTTGATAACAAGCCGTGATATGTGAAGGGAAAGTTTGTTGATGGTTGGCAGCCGATTGAGGATAAGAACAACTAATAATTGGTATTATTGTCAATATCTCTCAAAATATATTTGACATTATATTTTATTGTCAAGAGAACTCTTTAGTGATGGCCGACGACCATAATCAACGCCATCAAAACCTCCTCTCTCGTGTTCGTCATCACTCACATATCCATCTGAATCTGATGATGATGCCGATGACGTTGAATC
>Ga0214479_100459_pt1 | contig 23902 bp, 17 predicted proteins | sample M1_20Mar14CPVII9_5_FD_165054 | JGI IMG/M metagenome (GOLD analysis project Ga0214479, IMG submission 165054) | Marine eukaryotic communities from Monterey Bay, California, United States - M1_20Mar14CPVII9sort6BwellE14 | ecosystem: Environmental > Aquatic > Marine > Unclassified | place: USA...
TGGAGGTTCTTGATAAGATCTCGTCCATTTGTAAGGCATCCTATGAGGATAAAGAGTATGACTTCATGGAGGCTCTATCTCATGATCCTCATTTGGAACGTCAGCTAAGTGCCGAGTATATTGATGGCGGAACCTTTGTGAATTATGAAGAAGATCCGCAAGACGAGAGCATCATCAAGACTCAAGCCCTCATCGATGCAATGCCAGCTACCAGTCAGATTATGACATACCCCGAGGATCATCATGCACTTGATCAGTGTTACTCTGGACTAGCCATGTGCTGCTGGGTTGACTCTCGAGATGGGGATCTCTTTGATAATACTGACATCTGTTATGTTAACATGAAAGATTCAAGGAAGACAGCTCATGTTCAGGATGGATGGAGTATCTATGGAGATAATCATGAAGGAAAGGTCAACTGCCAAGGGTTTGCATGGAATAACAGTGGAGGCTCCATCTCAAATGCATTGAAAGGTAACGCCCTCTTTGATATCGGCTTTGCTCACTTGTCTGATGGCAAGAGAGAACAAGTGCCCGGAGCACCTCTTTGTGGCTGTGCTGATCGGATGCCTGTCGTTACCGAGGCGTCATGCACCCAGGCTACTACTACATCTACCGTGTCTGTGTCTTACACTGCCTCTACAGGGGTAGTAAGCGCCACATCTACTATTGGAGACATCACGACTGGTCCTTGCAAGGATGATAGAGACGCTACAATTGACCTCAAGACTCACTACAAGAACATTTATGGAGAGGAAGGTCACCAAGCCGATTGGGTTGATACAAGGCTTGTCGGAGACGGTCAATGTCATCGTGCTATTAATGATTTCCTCTCAAAGAAGGGTTTAGTCAAGGTATTAGATGGTGATAATACTGCAGCTATTCAGTAAGAGAAAATGGGGAAAGGGGAACAGTGTAGAGAACATGAACAGGAGATATTGTGTTTGCACTATGTCTATGTGTTTTAAATCTAAGATATGTTTGTACAATTATACAAGTGTTTGTACATCTCTATCCATTGAACATATAATCCACTGTGAGCTTTTGAATACAATCCGGAGTATCCAGAGGGTATTTCAATCACTATGGGCTCAATCTATATTAGAGACTCTCAATGACCCCCGATTCTCAATGCGACAATAGGTCAGAAAGAATGAAGCCGCCTGGTCATTTTATCTATTAGTTAATCACTAATAGTGATCACTACATAGTTAGCAACGGCCTTGATATAAGTGATAAGTATGGAATGTAATAGCTAAAGGCTCTCGTTGTTGATAAAACATGTTTGGCATCAAAACTAGATCATTAAATCTCCTGTTGACAATAGGTATCCTCGTCAATTACTCTACTGCCGATAAGCAACGATCAAACTTGCGTGTTGCAAAGGCTAAACTCAATAATGATAGTAATAAGAAGAAGTATGCATCGTCAAACTTGAGGGCGTCGGTTACAAACAACAATGATGAGCGCCGATTATCTTCTCTCTTCAACCATGTTGCAGTAGAAGAAACAGGAGAAGATCATTCATCAATTACTCTATCGAAGAGATTGTATGCAGAGGAAGAATCGATTACTGTATCGTTCAACTTGGGCTCACGTTCTATAACACCATCTTCCGAATATAGTATTGGTTTGTTCATGAGAGATGCAGATCCACAAGATGGCACACTACCTCCTATAGTATCGATCAACATTTGCAATGTTATAAACTGCAATGATGATCAGATGAATAATCTAGATTTGGATGTCACATTTGGAAATGATCAATTGGATATCATGAAGGGTGTATGGCCGCTTGAGAATAGTGAATACGGTACAGGATTTGATGCATATGTCTTAGATGGACAGGGTGCCGCTGCTATTGGACCGTTCGAATTCTACATCAAGAGTCAAGAGGAAGTAGCCGCTGCTGAATCAAGTACTGCAAAGAAGGACAAGAGTCTCGAAAGGTTTAAGAAGAAGAATGGATTAGTTGCCAAGTCAAGTAGTAATATCAAGTCTCTAATGCAAATCAAGAAGGATGCTATCAAGGAGAAGGAAGTAGAGACTACTGCCAAAGAGGTGAACAAAAAGATTGTGAAAGGCAATGGACTTGAAATGTCCAGCAGTGCTATTCATCAATCAAGTTCTATCCACAAGACGGCTAAAGTTGAAGAAGATGTAGGAGACAGGGTAAATACAGTCGCCTCTACAACAGAGGAGGAAGAGACTGAAGAAGATGACGAGGTCTGCTGTTCTACAATGAAGTGTAACAAGGACAAGTACCGAGAAGATGAAGAGGTATCATTTAATTTCAACATTGTAAACGATAGACCCGAAGATGATTTGACAAAGTATAAGATCGGTTTCTACATGAGAATGGCTCATGTGGAGAACCTCGAGCCCATTGTCTCACTGCCCCTGTGCTCAGGTGAAGGTGGCTGTTCCACAAATACAGTTGATGGATCTACTTCAGGCTCGGTAACATTCAGTTCTGAGTCTATGCAAAAGATGTCAGGGTCAAGCTGGCCTATTGACTTGTATGAATGGGGCACAGGAATTGATGCATACGTCTTGGACGTGAGTGGAAATGAAGTCGTTGGCCCCGTCAAGTTTGATTTCCTCATGAATGATACTTATTAGGAAGATAATTATAGTAACTATATGTAAAGTAACAGCAAGTGTAATTAACTTTAGAAGATACGATCTAAGTGCTACAATTAGTACCTCAATAAACAGTATCCGCAGCCTTGATCGTTCACAAAGCTGCAACATTGATAACGTCGAGGAGCTTGATCTTGTCTTGGATAAGTTTTGTCAAAGTAGAGCCAGAATGCTTCCCTAGATATGCGACTTCGGTACAATCGACACCGTCGTTATAGATAACTATTTGCACTGTAACCATGCTGCTACGAGGAATAAAAGCCAGAACTAACGAAGCAGCACTTTCCGCATCCGCATACGTGTATTCATATTGCTCAATGTAAACATCACGACGCTTGTGAACGTGATATACAGTATTTTTTTTGGAATCTTTGGATATGTAGAGAAGCGCCTCACCATTATCAAAGGATGAAGCTAGCTTACTACCACTCCCGGATTGTGCAATGTTTCACGTGCGAGATCTTCAGCCATGTTGTTATATTGTGTAAGCTATTTGATGTTGATAATAATCACAGTTCTCTTCTTCATTTTGAAAGATACCATTTGGTATCCTCGGTCTTGTACTGTACTCTGCCCTCGATCTCTTTGTGCACAGCAGTTACTCCTCGTGCCTTTTGTCTTGTCTTACTTTCGTCATACAGCTCAGAACTTATCGAATCATACAATCTTGAGTGTTAATACTTAATATTACCACCAAGAAGCTTGATGTATGCAGTATGGCTCAAGATTCATATTGTTTCGATTCTCTCTCTCATAAATTCACTCAACACATTGCAAAATCAATCACAGTAAAGACAACTTATAAGTGCACTATATTCCAAAAATGTCATCTCTCATTACAAGATTTCCGTCCCTCTTAGCACCATTTCTCATTGCTAGGGGAACAGTAGCTGCTGCTGCATCCAAAGTCGCAGTATCAAATCCACACGAGTACTTTGATGTGAAGACCCATCAAGCTGTAGACATAGCTAATTCTTTCTCTCACGAGGCAATACCCTACCCAGCAAGGTATCCGTCGATTAATATAGCCCCGTGGGTAGATCCATCATCTTATACTGCAGAAGACAGGCTTGAAGTTACTCAGCAAGTATTATCTCAAGCCATGTCAAGCGGTTCTTTTAATATAATTGGTCACAATATGTCGGTTGAGCTTCTGGACCAGATTGTCACCTCATCACAACAGTTCTTTGACCAGACAATAGAAGAAAAGGAAGAACATAAATCTGTTGGTAATGCTTTCGCTGGATACACTCCCAATCAGCAAGAGAAGCTTGGCTCCAACGTCTATAAAACAGAAGACACACTTGAGTCGAAAGGAGATTTGAGAGAGATCTACGGTTTGATATATCCACCCAAACACCCAGAGAATATTGCAGCCCCATCTTACTTTCAGAATCCGTTAAACGATTTCATTGAACAGCTTCAGCCAATAGACATAGCTATGTCTAAGATTTTCACTGCAGCACTCAGTTTGGCTAAGGGAGTTGATCTTCCAGAGACATACCTTCATGAAGCAGATGGCTCGAATGGTGGTGCCTTAAGAGTTCATCGTTACCCAGCAATGCCTGACATATACGATAACTCCACAAGGTTAAGTCCTCATTCCGATTTCGGTACATTGACTATTATTTATGGTAATGCCGCCGGCCTCGAGGAGATTAGAGATGGTCGATGGTATAAAGTTCCTGTTAACAAAGAAGAACTTCATATTACCGTAGGTCAAGTAATGCACATATGGTCTAATGGTCTGTTCACGGACAACATTCATCGAGTCTCAAACAAAGCTGAGAAAGATCGAGTAAGTTTTGGCTACTTCTTGGCTCAGGGGCAAACAACTCCTGGTCAAGGCATTGCTCCTGTCTGTAATGATAACGAAGAGCCCAAGTTTGATGTCATATCCACTGGAAAGATGATTCGTAGATATGTGGAAGCTCAAGTTGAGGGAAAGGTGACAATCTAATCCAGAGACACTTAAACTAAGATTGTTTGCCTGCCATTATGTCCTTGAGAAGTTTACTCATTTGTGTGTATTGTGTCATGTATTGTTTCCTCTCTTGTTGAAAGTCTTCTATTAAGTCGGCCCTTTTAGTTTCTGATTCAGCAAGAGAAGCACTCAAAGATGCTACTTGTTCTCTCAACATTGTGAGCTCAGTATTGTTGTTACTAGTTGTTATGTCTGCTGTTGATGTCTTAGTTTTGGATGTGGTAGTATCATGATGTATTTCAATGTCTACATCATGGATGGCATGTGACAAGTCACGCATATAAACAGGCGGTGGTGACTTCTCCAATCTCTTCTTTTCATGTGCCTTGTTGTTGCGTGTTGGGCTACCATTGCAACCAATTTTACTATCTGGATATTGTTTTGAATCTTTTAATTGAGTTTGTAATGAATACAACATTCCCTCTAGGTATCTTATTCTTGCATCAGTTCCGTCTTTACTTAACATCAGCCTTTGCTTCTCTTCATCTATCCATTGTTTATCCTTTTGTATTTTCAATATATACTCATTCTGCTCTTTCAGTTTTGATTCCAAATTATGTTGATTGAGTGATGATATATCATTTTGAAGACCTTTTGTATTGTGATTGTTCTTCGATGAAGTAGCTTTTATTGATTTGTTGAGTACATCTACCAAACCTTTTATACACTCTTTCCACTCTGACGTATCATGTTGAGAACTAGTCTTATTATTCGAACTCTCATCACTCAGGTAGCTATTCAGTATCTCTTCATATCTCCACTTCAATTCCTGAAGTAACCAAAGTACATCAGCTCTACATATCATTTCTTCACCATCTAATTCACTGTGACTTTCTTGTTCAGCGCAGAATGCCGATACTAACTCATAATATTCATTCATCTTCTCTTGAGTTGTTGTAGTATCATTAGATGTGTTTGTTTTGCTTGTAGATTTGTGTGTATCATTTTCTGATATCAACTTGGATGCCTCTTCTAATAATTCTCTAATAATTGAATCATCATCTGGTATATCTATATCTAAACTTGTTGCAGCCTTCGACTGCTGCTGTTGTTGTTGCAATAGATCAGCTACCTTCTTTTCTGCAGCCATACTTCTCTTAATTTCTAATTTTAATGCCTTCTTCAATGAATCCATATGTTTATCATCATATCCAACATTTACTCCATTTCGTATAGGTGTTTTCAAAGGTGTTGTTACCGGTGCTGATGAAAATCGATATGGTGAATTATCATTATATGAAGGCTGGTTAGTAATAGGATGATCATTATCGAATGGTGCACCTTCATGATCATGTTTCGTTTTATCATCATTGAAATTGAGGTGCCGCCGAGGAGATTCTTGACCACCCCTGCTATTCATTGCAAATAATATTGATTTATATGCACAGATATTAACTCAGTTACATATGCATAACCATATTATATTAAAGGTTGCAATTAGTACCTCACGCACTATTGCTTGGTTACTAACTAATTATGAGAGTGTGAGGGAGGAAAAGGATACTTGGCGGTCAGAGGTATCCTTTTTTCTTTCCAATCTATCCGAGACCGACGATTAATCAGCTCATTATCGATACCTTCTTTGTCTACTTTTAAATAATTAACCATCTCCTGCCTTCTTCCTACTCCATATTCATTGCAATGAATCTCCTACTTTCATTATTATACCTATTTTTATGCACAGAAGTTATTGCTTTTCAAAATTATCCGTACTCGAAGATACACAAATCTATACAGCGGAACACATCAAATGACAATAAATATAAACAAACATCATCACATATACAAATACAATGTTCTACTACAGAACGATATACCAATATAATACTGCGGACATCAGCAGATGATAATGATAACTTTGATGTTTTCAATGAAGATCTGGATGAAACTATTCTTAGAATAAACTTTTCATATGAACATAATAATGATGAGGATGACGATAAAGGAGGTAGTGCTGCATTATCTTCAATACAAGATTATACGAGAAGCTTTCCATTTGCAGCTGTATTGCCTGTACAACCACTTACGTACTTACCAGTAAAGATTGATACATCAGCATCTCGATCATTAGTTGTACCGACTGATAGTAATATTGGCCTCAAAGTTACATTTCTAAGAAAAAAGACAGCAGAGAAAGGCAGTCAAGATGGTGGAATATTATTCTCTAGCTGTCTAGTTTCTGAGGAAGATATGGACGAGGATGGCGAGATGGACAATTACAAGAAAAAGGTACAACTCACTGCATGGAGATTAACCGAGGGGCAGACAGTATCCAAATACTTTAGCGAGAAGCAGATAGTATTGGCGTTTGTCAAAGGACTTATTGAAGGCAAGGGTAAAGAGCTATTGGATAAAGGGGGTGTTGAGCTAGAGTCTGTATTTCATCTTTGGATGTAGTAGTAATAGATATGATGTTTAGGAATGCTATCTAGGAATGGACATTCAAATTACCATTTTATCATCTCCGCTCATGACGATTAGTTGATACTTCTATTCCATTAAAGAGCCCATGTCCTCGCCATTCATCCAGCCATGTGGGTAATGATGAAGATTCTGGTAGCAATCCACTGCATCCTCTTATGTTGATATGTTTGAGTGGTGGGGTAACTGCCGTTGTAGTTTGATCCCGACTAGTATTGATCGATGAATTAAAATCTTCACTACCACATACTTTCTCTTCCCATATACTTTCTTCTTTGGAACTACTGCCGTCGTCACCTTCAATGTTGATAGAACGTTCCCATACCTTTAGAAGAAATTGAATCAGCATTCCAGGTGATATCCAGCTGCAATGAGATAGATCGAGCACTTCTAATTCTGGTAACAGATCAGCTAATCCTGAAATCCCATTCTGTGTATCATTATTCGCAAACATTTGATGAAATAATAACTGTGGAAGTAGATGTTTAATCTCACCATCACTATTGTTGAGCTTACCCAAGGCTTTGATAGATTGAGCCAATGAAGTTAGACTTGGGTTGCCACCAAGAAACATGTTTATATTGTCTGATTCTTCTGGAATAACAGATGATAAGCACTCTGTCTCCCAATTTATGAAGCAATTGCTCAAACTCAAATGTGTAATGTTTGAGCATGATCTCAAAACTTCTCGAAGTGCTTGGATTGATATCCCACCTCTTGTATGAGATTCACCACTATTGTATTGGCGAAGTGGTAAGGCAATGAGCTCGAGTCTTTTAAGATGAAAGCATCCTGTCATCCTTGTGTTGAGCCTATATCAAAATCAATCTTTTCCCAATCATCATATTCATGAGATGAAGTATCACTACCATAGTCTCTACTAGGAGATATATCCACATCTGTATTTTCGGTAGGCAATATCCTAGGACATAGAGATAAGAGCCCATTATCACCCAGCCATCTTGCATCATCATTAATATCACCCCCGTCATCTTCACTACCCATTGATGCATCGCTTAAAGAAGGTAGTGGTGCTCCTCTCAATACTAATTCCGATAGGACGCCAGAAAGTGCTAATGCTTTGGCAACCCCATCCGTGGTTGCGAACAACATATCATTATCTGATGAACTGTTTTTAGCTAATGTTATTGACAGTTGAGAAAGAATATCCGCTGAAACGGACTTTAGGGCTTCTCCTACAAATTCATTGCCAAGTGATGCAATATACAATGGTAATATCGGTCCAAGCTGCCGTGCTGCAAGTTGTTGTAAAGATGGGATACTATTTGTTGTATTTGCATGTTGTGATTCATCTTTATCATAAGATAGTAACCAACCAGCTTCATGTCTATCTTCTATTGATTTTGTTGACGTGTTCTTTTGTATCATATCATTATTGTAAGATTCAACCAGCATGCGTGATCTTTGCAGTCTCAATCTATGTTGTCTATCATGCACTCTATCTTCTGACCGTCTATCTTCTAATAGATGTCTTAAATGAGAAAGTCCTATTGTGGCTGCTGCAATACTGCTACTACTACTTTGTACATTGGTACCATTCGAAGATCTATTAGATGAAGAAAATATTGATGACCACTTATCTCCACCTCCGTATGCACTCCCATTTCTATGCCAATATCCACTGCTTCTGCCTATACTTCTATTGTTATATGGTGCATTATTTCTATATCCCTGTCCACTACCAATCTGCATGGGGTTGCGGTATCTGTTTGCTTCAGAGGCACGATCAACATAGACTGTATTTCTATGATGAGCATTTTGGCATTTCCTATCGAATTCTCCACATTGTTTACCTTTGTTTCGACCCATCTTTGTTTATGTGGATTGTGGATTGTAAGTGAGTAAAGACAGTTAAGGTATTAGTGTGCAGAATATTGCAAACAGAGGTATCTTAGAATATAAATCCAAAGCCTTGTTGCAAACCAAATAGATATGCCAATGATTGCACCCCTTATATTGCAGTTGCAGGCCGACGATGCCTTACATTCTAATTCCACTGCCATAAGCATAAAAAAGTGAGTCCTTTACTCAACACAAAGGGTGGTTCTTTAGTTTAATGGAGGATCTACGGATCGACTTCAAGAGAATGATTCGTGTGAAACTGAACCCACTTATCTCCGTTGTTGCTTACTCTCTCACAAGCTGCCAATGCCAGCTCATTCTTTGTCAGCCGTGTACCTCTTATCTTGCCAAAGGTACATTGTGTGTGTCCTCCTTATCACATAGGGCCATAATTCACAAAAAGAGGCCGACGGCAACAGCTTAACAATACAACCAATAAGTAACATGAAGAACATATCCAAAGCTTTATTGTTATCACAGATATGTGCTACTGTATCAGCGGCTGCAACATCCCTACGGAGTCTAAACGAAGATACTCGTGTTATAGGAGGCACCACCGCAGAAGACGGACGTTATAACTATGCTGTATCACTACAAGATTCCTACGGTCACTACTGTGGCGGGTCGTTGATCGCTCCAAATGTTAGTAATCTGTTCATTCATTCATCATCTTTGAAAGTCCTCTCACATGTATATCACTCTTACTCATAGGTTGTACTAAGTGCTGCTCACTGTAGACAACAATATAGTTCGAATATCAAGGTTGTTATTGGCCGTCATGACTTGAGAGATACAGATGATGGAGAAGAGATTAGAGTAAAGGGCCAGTATCCTCACCCAATGTATAACGCTCAAAATACTGATAATGATCTCATGTTGATACTTCTCGAGAGTGATTCGACTGAAGGTACTATTGTAAATGTCAATCCAGACTTTATCGGGGGTAATCAGGCAGTAACGACAATGGGCTATGGAGACACTGACCCTTCTAGTGCAAGTAGATTAGCACCGATTCTCCAGCATACAGAAGTCTATACAGTATCCAAGTCAGAATGTGAAGCTTCCAGTGGTACCATCGGAGGATTCGAGATGTTTGGCATGTCATTCGGCGGTCAGATGGGTAGTTACAGTAACATGATTAGTGATAACATGTTATGTGCGGCGGATGTTGGAGAAGACAGTTGTCAAGGTAAGCCGGTCCATGATCGTAGACTCTGAAGATAATCAACTAACTTTTGTTCTCCTTTGATAGGTGATAGTGGAGGACCCTTAGTCATCAGATCTGAAGATGGAAATGATACTCAAGTAGCTGGAAAGTCCGCGTTAGTATTGTTTCATCATGTGAATGTTTGTGATTGATATGGAGTGTTGGTGATCATTTGAACTTGGTTTGTCTTGATTTGATACCTTTGAACCAAGTAACCTAACAAATGTTACTATCCTCTCTCTTTCATCATCACAAATCGCGACAACGCGCATCTTCCAGTTGTGAGCTGGGGTTATGGTTGGTGAGTTGTGTTGCTGGTATTCGGAGAAGCTAATCTTGTCTTTGCTCACTTATTGCTCTCTCATTCTATCTCATGCAGCGCGCATCCCGAGTTTCCTGGTGTTTATGCCCGACTTTCAGCGCAATACAAGTGGATTAAGGACAATGTTTGCAGTACAGACAATCCTCCTTTATCATTTGATTGTGATGGTACTGGTACTTATACTCAGACTCAATCAACGACTCCAGCAACTACTACTCCAGTCCCTCAATCAGCTACCAGTACTACTCCGGCTACTACTCAAGCTGCTAATGATAATAATGTCTTGAACTTTGATGGGCTTGAAAGCACTGGTGGATATATTTCTATTCTCGAAGATAACTTCTATGATGAGTTCGGCATATTCTCCATTCAAGACAAAGCAACACATTATGTCTCTGCATTAGAAGGTGATAAGAAAAGAGCTGGCGTAGTACGAATTCATGGCGGAGCCTCCGGGGGACAGTCGGAGGTGAAGACAAACGAGTTATCTCTTGGCGGAAGCCCTTTCAATGAGTACAAAGTGACTCTTTCTACCTATGTCGCGACTACACTGGATCCATCTGATAATCTTTGTCTTAAGTATGGCCTGAATGGGCGTACAATCACTGGAGAAAAGTGTTGGGGTGGCAGTTACTTCACAGAGCGTAAATGGTATGAAGACATGAGTATTCATTTCAAGGCTCCAGATGCTGATAATTTGGTGGTTAGTATTAGTGTAGAAGGTGATGAAGCTGATGAGGAAGTGTTGATAGATTACATCAAGATTCAAGGAAAGACTTCTGATGTGACCCATCGTAATCATGTGGAAGCTTCAAAAGAGATGAAGGCTCTTGATTCCGACACGAACTCTTCAAACAGTAGATTTGGACTCATATTATCATCTGTGCTTGTGATTGCAGTCTCATGTCTGTTGGTATAGTTGCAAAGATCTTTCCTTGTATGTTGTAAAGTAAAGTTTGGTTGTTGTCTCATCTCTTTGTAGTTATAGACGTTAGTGTGCACATCTATCTTCTACCACGCCGTTGAGCATCATAAGCAATCCTTGATTGATCATTTCCCAGCACTTCATACGCCAACTTAACTCGTCGGAATATATCTGCTGCACCCTCATCTGAATTCTTATCTGGGTGGTACTTCAAAGCCATCTTATGATAGGCCTTCTTAATCTCAGCTGATGAGGCTGTGTGATTCAACCCCAAGACATGATAGTGATCATTTGGATCGGGCTTAGCGGCTGCGGGAGGATGCTGCTGCTGTTGGTTGTGTGTTCGATTATGATTCCTTCGTGATGCGCTAGGGCCACTGCTCGGTTTACCTCCTGCCGGTGGCTCCCTCTTACTCCTCGAGCCTCTCGTTTTAGGTGAACTGCCACCAAAAGTATCCCACCGATGTGGTTGAGGCCCTCCTCCTGTATTACCAGCGTCCCACTGCTTCTTTCTATTGTATGCATTATCACTTCTACCGGGAGGTGCCTCCTGTCGTTGACGTCTCGCGGCATCATTTGCAGCCGCCTTAAAGTTCTTGTTAAAGTTGAACTGGGCATCACGCTGCTTCTTGCGTTGTGCTTGGTCATTTGCAGCTGCATGACGCATTGACTTTCGTACATCTGCCAACTCTTGCTTGGCCTTTGAATACTCTGCTTCGGTGATATCAATAGGACGATCAAATGTACATGCTGCATTACTATTGGCTGCATTCTGAGGCGAGCGGCGTGCTTCTTGGACTAATTGAATATAACGCTCGTACTCAGCAATCGCCTCTTGATATTGACGTATACGGGCAAAGCACCGTCCACGACGAAGCATAGCTTTCATGTAATGAGTATGTATACGAAGGGCAGCAGTACATTCCTTGACGGCTTCACGGTACTTCTTCAGTGCCATTAAACATGCGGCACGGTTACAGTGAAGCACGGCATGTAATCTTCCTCCAGAATCTTCATTCTCGGGTGTACTTCCATCGTTATCAATGGTTAAACAAAGTGCATACTTCTCGGCGGCCCGTTCATAATCTCCATTACGAAACAATGTATCTCCCTTCTCCTTCCACGACATTGTTCGACGCAGCCTATCCCTCTCACTTGACAGCCAAGCCATGGATACGTTACCTCTATCACCCTTATGCTTGCTATTACTCATGTGCGTTTCTATTGTGGCACCTGCCTTGGCTGCTTCAGTATATCTTTCTTCTAACCGTAGCGAGCGTAAGTATAATGGTAGTATCCCGTTAGGTAGACGTATCACAGCATCACATACAGCCTTTGGACTTAAGATCCTCAATGATACAGGGTCAGATAAATCATCCGAATTGCGTTCAAAGAAATCTGGCTTTAAGGAAGATGCAGGTCGAACGTCTGGAAATGGATTCAATGATGCCAAATCATCTTTAAACAGACCATCAATCTTGACCATTTCGGCCGCTAGACGTTCACAGTGATTACCCAACTCCGCCCATCGTTTGAGTGATGCTAATGCATTAATCTTCTGTTCATGTAAATCCATGCTACCAGGACTAACACTAAGAGCTGAATTGATATACATTAACAGTTGAACGTTGTTCCTTCTATCGGCTGCGGCACTCACACCCTTATTCATTTGTATTTGTTTAGCACTTTCGGCAGCATCTCTATAACGTTTCACATCCGACAATCCCAGTGTTGCATCAGTAATACTTTGGTTCAATATCTTTTCCATACTACGAGTCTCTTCAGTGCCCTCGGCAATATTTGACGCTGCAGCTGATGCGCCGACGATTGACAAAGCCTCCTTGGCGCTTTGGATACTATTATTGAAGGCCTTATCAGCATCCCATATACTACCAGCTTTAAGTAACGCACGTGCCATTCTACAGAGTATCTTAGACTTGAAGGCTGGGCCGCTCTCTACTCCAGTTGTGGAGGTTAGTTCTGTGCATGATAAGGCACGTTCACAGTCTGCAGAGGCACCTTCATATGCCCCCGTCATCATTAGTGCCGCGGCACGATTACCATACAAGGCTGCTAAAGTATCATCATTATTCGATGATGTATATTGAAAGTTATCAGTGTGTACCCCGATAGCCTCAGTATAACATAGTACACTCTCCCTATATGCACCATTAATGTAGTATGAACGTCCTTCATCACGTAATGTTGCAACCCGTTGACGCTTGATATTCGTATTCTCATCATCCTCATCTGGTGATATTGTCGATGCATCCAACTGATCTTCATGTTCAACTTGCATACCAAAACCATACATGGGCTGTTGTTGCTGTTGCTGTTGTTGAAATCCTCCCATGTTTGGGACTGATCCTGTATTACGATGCTTCCGACTTCCCTTACCACCACGAGGTCCTTCATTGTCAGAGGCAATATTCTGACCTATACTAAATTCTCTACGGAGTGATGGATGATCATTATGTAATGCAGATGCCGCATCAGCTGCGACCCGTGCACCGCGTGCAATCTTTTCCTCCCATGAAGGCTGTTGTTGCTCTCCTGAGGTATCAGCATCTACATCCATTGGTGCCTCTCCCATAGCTGCAGCAGCACTACTAGCCCTAGGCGGTGGAGGAGGGGGTGGCGGAGGTGGTGGAGGAAATTTGCTATTCTTCTTCCGTCCCTTCTTCCCAGCACCAGTAGCAGCACCATTACTCTTGAGATTAACACGAAATACTGGATCTTCTGGTACCTTATTCACATTATCATCCTCGCCATCTTCTTCTTCTTCATCATTATCATCATTATAATGTGATTTATAAACACCATAGGCAGTATCCTCATCTTCATTATCATCCAAGTCTTCTTCACTAGTACGTCCTCCTCCCATCATGACAGGTTCTGAATCATTAAAGTCTGTACCACTTTCGCCTGTAATATGTCCCCCTCCCATGATGAAACTATCATCATCTTTTTCAGCGTCTGAACTCATTGGTGTAGATGGTGCCGATAAGTCATCATCAGCATGTATATTCTCCTCAGTATCGGTTGTCTTATCTGTATTGGCACGAGATCGTCTTGGTTTTGGTTTTGATCGTCTAGTACGTCCTTGTTTACCTTCATAATCAGATTCAACATTAACGTTCCCCATACCCTCTGAGATTCGTGTTAAATCTACTGAATAATCAGATTCTGCATCATCATCATCATCATCGTCTTCTTCATTATGTTCATACTCGGATTGTGATTCAACACCATTATTCGTAAATTGGGCAGAAGCGGCACGACGTGCCTCTCTCATATTCAATCGTGACATGCGTTCATTCACATCACCTTCCTCACCACTATTAGTCGGCTGCTGTCGTGTCGGTTGTCCCTTATGCACAGTTTTCATACTAGCACCAACACCACCAGTACTTTGCTGTTGTCTATCTCTATTTTCAGCAGCAGCTCTTCTCTTTGCCCTCTTCTTCTCTCTCCGTTTAGCCCTCTTCCTTTCTCTTAACTCCTCTCTTCGCATTCTCATACGATGTCGTTCTCTACATCGTAAGAAACACATGGCCACCTCTTCATAGAATAAATCATCCGCCATTGGACCTACATTTAATGTATGTAATAATGCCTCTGCTAACTCGGCACGTTCTTCCGACGTGCCGCCGATACCTCCGTATTGATCGAATAGATAATCTTCCTCGTTGGAATATCCGGCTTCTTTATATGATTTATTGGATTCAGATGATGATGTAGTATATTGTGATTCATCATCTGATGTTGTATTGTTGTTAGTGTTGGAATATGGATGTTCATTATCTGTACTACTACTTGGTGGTCTATTATTATAATGCTGTTCATCATCGGTACCATCTAAATTGGAATATTGTCTACGTTGTTGTTGTTCTTCTGAAGATAGTGGATGAAGATTAGAATCATCTTCACCAAATATCTGTCCAGATTGTTCATCGTCATACTCCGGACCTTCTGCATTATCAGTTGTTCTACGAAAGTATTGCTGCTGTTGAGGATGTTGATTATCAGCTCCCTCGTTCATATCATAATCACCTCCTCCTTCATTATTAGTGTTAGTATTATTATTGTTAGTGCCACTCATATCAAACTTTAAAGACTCTAACAAATCTCGTAAAGAACCGACTTGTCCATTATTATTACCTGTTTGAGAGCCTCCTGTTGAACTTGCATTTGCTGTCATTGGTATATCCTTTGGTTGCTTGGTACTGTTTGTAACATGTACAAATTCGTCACTACTCATGTTGTATACTTAATTGATGGTAGTTGGGGGTATCGTGTTTATGGCTGGTCCAATAATTTTCGATGCACAAGATGTGTACCTTCTCTCTCAGCTAACTACTATACACCACCACCTACAACACTTCTTTCAAGTATAATAATACAAAGAAACAAGTATAACAACCGCACCAAATAATATATGTTCAATCTCAATACCAAATACAATATCGGATACTTCTCGAAATAAATAATTGGGATTGGTATCAAGGTTGTTGAAAAATGTTTCCAAGTTGCCAGATTCTTCGTTCTTGACGAACAGTATTGCAAGTGATATACCAAATGCTATTATGAAGAGTAATGTGTTAAATATTAGGAATAGTCCTAATATATTCATCTAATTTGTATCCAGCCAATTGCAAATAGCAAGCCTTCGATTGTTGTTAGAGTGGCCACGTTATATTTTTGTGATGGGGGTTGATCACGCAAACTTCGTGATGGATACATTTGAATCAACATAAGCTTAAGCCCAATACGGCAGTGCCTAACAACTCTACCCCTCTTCTCTGCCAATTTGAGATGCTCTATATTAAGCTGCAGGTGCAGTTCAGCCACAACTTGCAACCGTATAGAAGATAGTGATCTTTTTAATAATAATCTTCTTTGCATTATCTAAAACTCAAACAAATAAGGAATAAGAAGCAAAGTTCATATAGTACATTGTATCTTATGCAAACAGTACTTTGGTGATAAGGCAACTTAACTTATTTACCCTTCACACTATCCCATAAAAAGCTTCTTTCCTTGAAACTTAAGTAGTTTCACTTCGTCATTACCATACTAGTATCTTCTTCTCCACTCTCTTCAAACTTTTAATGCTCCTCACCATCATCTACATATCCCTCTGGTAATTTAGCCTCATTAGTTAATACATCTTCTGATATCAGTCCCCAAACGGGTACATGTTGGATCTTTTGATTAGTAAATAATTCTGTTCGATTTGGCAACCCACTATCCTTGGGTGGATCTATAAACATCTTTAATTCAACAACACATGCACATTCCACAACTTCACCGCCTAGCATATGCACTAAGTTAATTGCTGAACTTAACGTACCCCCTGTGGCAACTAAATCATCAATAATTAATACTCTATCACCCTTCTTAATCTTATCACGTTGTACAGTCATACCACTTCTTTTACCATATTCGGTATCATATTCATCTGATGATATAGAATTAGGCATCTTACCCTTCTTGCGCATCATAATGAAAGGTTTCTTCATTGCAAGTGCAATAGGCGGACCTAATATAAATCCACGTGCGTCTAATCCTGCAATGGAATCGATACCAATTTCATTATATCTTTCAACGAATATATCAACAATTTGTTGAAATACTTCTGGCTTTTCGAGGAAGCCTCCAATATCATAGAATCGAGGAATACCCTTGAATGGGAAGTAGGGTAGATATTGTGCAATTTGACGTGCCTCATCGCCATCTTGTTTATACTTTTTGTTATCGGATGCAGACATAATGATGTTATTTTTAGTATTGCAATTTTGTTCACTAGATTCAACACAACTCTTGTCTAGATCACTATTACTGGTACTACTACTGATACTGAATTCAAATAAAGCCACGAATACTATGGCAAGGCGTAGGATTGTTTGGTATTGCATACAACTTAAACTCAAATTCCAACAGTATTATCTACACCACAAGTACAAGTATTAGAGTTTTCATGTAGGTAAAACGTCCTTTCTCGGCTAACTCTCACCACTTTTTTGCATCCACACATCTCAGTTTGAGTATTCCTCATAACTTCCAAACAATATAATAACAATCAAATAATATACAACTATGGTACTAAGAACGTTTAAAGCGATGGGTATGACATCTCTGGTTTGTCTGGGTTTGATATTGGTAAGTCATTAAGTTGTTGAAGGATGATTTCTTGAGAGAATGATGTATATGTTTGATTTCCACGTTTCATGCATCATTGCATCAATCTAATAACCTTTTGCAATGTACTTTTGCAATGAATATCTATATCGTCATATCTCTAATGAAATTTGCTACTCGGTATCATATATGTACAATCAACATGATGCCCATATCATATGCACAAAACAACAACAAAAATGTAGCCTTCAAATGCACAATTCGGTGTAGGAGGCAACCGACGTAATAAAGGAGCTGCATCATTTGAAGAATTGAATAAAATGGCCGCTGATCGAATGGCTGTTGAAAAGAATGGTGGAGCAGCAGGTGGTGGTGGTGGATTAGCAGATTTGGAATCATTAATGGGTGGTATGGACTTGGAGAATCTCGATTTAGGATCGCTAATGAAGGATTTAGATCCAGCACAGTTACAACAGTTGGTTATGGAGGGTATGAATGATCCACAGGTTAAAGAAATGGTGAGTTGCTATTATGTATATGTTACTTTTGTGTACCATACGTATCTTGTACGCTGACTCTAACTCATTCTTTATTAAATGCGATACATTACACATATCAAACAACATATCTATCACCACACATACTCATAACATACAACGATACACAACAACATAATGATAGTTCTCTGGTATGCAAGGAGCAATGGATGAGTTACTAAACATGGACGCTGATCAGCTTAAAAATCAAATGACCGAGGCAATGTCAATGCTAACATCTATGGATATGCAACAAAATATAATCGATCAAAAAGATGAAGTCCTTGCCATGATGGAAGCACAGGGTACTGCCACACCAGAGGAAATTGCTGAATATAGAGCTGATCCAGCCAAATTCCAAGAGGCAATGTCTGCAGCATTTGGACAAATGCAGGAGATATTTAGTGACCCACAGGCTATGGATACGGTAGTACAAATGATGCAAGGGTTTGGTCAGATAATGAAAGATCCCGCCGCTGCCATGAGTAAGCTGGGTGGTGTACTACAGGATGCATTAGCAGATGATGATAAGATTGAAGAGGCACGATTACAATTGTTAAATGATCCATCTGTCGCTGGGAATAAGGCAGTTAGTGATATGTTTGGTACAGAGGAGATGAAAGATATATTAAATGATCCAGAAAAGTGGAGGAAGAGTGTGAAGGAAGGTCAACAAATGATGATGGGCCAAGGCGGTGCTGGGGTTGGTGGAGCTGGTAACGTTGGAGGTGGTATGGGAATGGGTGAACTGTAATGTGTTAGAGGGGATATTGATGGGAGTTACAAGTTAGTCTATGGTTTAATATCTTGTAATTCCTATAAGATTTCAACAGTGCTAGCTGCTACTCTAAAGGTTACTTTATACTTCTATAATAAAAAGGTATATGACAAATATTATATATATTATTCATGCTGAAGATCTAATTCCCATGCTGAAGAGAACACATCACAGTCCGTATTGAGAACTTCCACACGTGTTGAAAAGGCTATATTTTCCTTTACTTTTGGCGAACCAGCAGGACGTGGGCTTAACTTCGTATTCTAACAGTGCCAGCTTTTTTGCTTGAAGCTGTTTCGTGAATAAAAAACTGCCAACGTATTTCAGACGAAAAATCTTGTACTACTGATTCCTATGTAGGCGGAGTACCGCCAAAATATGCCGCGAGTTCTGCTAAAAAATGAGGAAGATATCAAATCATGGGCCTAATCAACAACCCATCATTGCTCTCATAATATTTCAATTGGGGTTGCAACTACTACCATCAATTACACAATCAATAAACAACCATCAATATGAGCGCTCCTGACTACTGTGAGGATACATCCGCACTAGACCCTGCCTCCGCCGAGGCAGGAGTATGTGCATCATTCGCTTTCACCGGTGAAACAAATGCAGGACTTGATGTATTCTTCCTAATTTTCTCCGCCACTATGGTCTTCTTTATGCAGGCTGGATTTGCAATGTTATGTGCTGGTAGTGTCCGTCAAAAGAATGTTAAGAATATTATGCTTAAGAATATATTAGATGCATGTGGAGGTGCATTAGGATTTTGGTCTGTAGGATATGCATTTGCCTATGGTGGTTCTGACGCTGACAAGAAGGGTTTCATTGGTAATACTGGATTCTTCCTTGGTAACTTTACCAGTGGTGGTGATTTAGTTTCGTGGTTCTTCCAATTCGCATTCGCTGCCACCGCCGCTACTATCGTTGCTGGTACCGTCGCCGAGCGTTGCAAGTTCGAGGCCTACCTATGCTACTCACTTATGCTTACTGGATTTGTATACCCCGTCGTTGTATACTCCATCTGGAGTTCAAGTGGTTTCCTCACGGCGTTTAATAATGATCCACCATTCGGATGCGGTATGCATGACTTTGCCGGATCAGGAGTTGTGCACATGACAGGTGGTATTACCGCCCTAATTGCAGCCAAGATTTTAGGACCTCGTATTGGACGATTCTACGATGCTGATGGTAATGAACTGCCCGAGCCACACGATTTCCCTCCCCACTCCGTTGCTCTTCAGGTACTTGGTACTTTCATCCTTTGGGTAGGTTGGTATGGATTCAACCCCGGTTCTACACTTGTTATTGCAAGCTCAACTGCCGGAGATGTTGCTGCCCTATGTTGTGTAACTACTACCATTGCCGCCGCTGCTGGTTCAGTCTCCGCCATGTTCACTGACATGATGCTATACCGTCGTAAGACTGGTGAGACTATGTACGATATTACCATGTGTATGAATGGTGCCCTCTCCGGTCTTGTTGGAATCACCGCCGGTTGCTCCATCGTTGCTCCATGGGCTTCCTTTGTGATTGGTATCGTTGCTGGATGGACTTACATCTTCTGGTCGAATCTCCTTGTTAAGTTGAAGATTGATGATGCCGTTGATGCCATTCCTGTTCACTTTGGTAATGGTATCTGGGGATGTATTGCCGTCGGTCTCTTCGCCGAGCCAGAACGTATGGCCAAGGCTTACAGTACTTCCCCCATTGCTGAGGGTGGCAAGGCAGGATGGTTCTACATGTGGGGAGCAGGATCAGGTGATGGATCACTCCTTGCTGCTCAGATTTGTGGTGTCCTTTGGATTATTGGATGGGTCAGTGTTATCATGATCCCCTACTTCCATCTTCTTAACATTTTGGGACTATTTCGTGTTGACTCCCTCGAGGAAGAAGTTGGACTTGATATCTCCCATCATAAGGGTGCTGCATATGATCTTTCAGGACCTACCGAGGAAGTTAAGGAGGCATACGAGTTATCTACTAGTCAGCGCAAGTTGGTAGTTCCCAAGGATGATGATGAGCCCGCCGCTGAGGAAACTGCCTAAGTAGCCAATGAGCAGGGGTTTCTCAATCCTTGTCGTACAATTTTGTTTATATCCAAGTTATACTGCTGTCACTGAGTTTTTCCTGTTTGTGTATGTGATACGTTTGTTTGTGCACATTACACTGAAGAGAGAGTGTTTGTGCGAGCGAATCTGTTTGTACTTAATTGTTTATTAAGTTTTCCAATAAAACTAATAATAAAGATAAAAAGTCTAGAGATATGATTGATATCTTTTATAAGTACATATCATATTTACAGGTAAGAGTACTGCCTTATGATGGATGACCTTGATGAAACATATGTAGTATATAGAGAGAGGAGAGAAGTTTGACACCACGAGGACTGGATAGGATCTTACTTGATGAGGAGAACTTGTGCGGTATCCTTTTTGCATAGTAAATCTTTGTCTGAAAATATGAGAACACCATAATATCGCTTATTACTTCAACATCTAGTAGCGGGTAGTAATAGTATAGTCGACGTCTCTGGTGATAAGTATCAATATAGTATACTTGACACATATATTTGCTGGAGAGATTACAGTTTGATAACATACAATTCTTCAAAGATACCACAACTCAAAGATACAAATACGAATATCTTCTATCTCCATATTATAATACTCCTCTTACAATAATAAAACACAAAAGATGTCGGATGATAAATGGATAGAACTTGAAGATACTCAAAATGGGGGATGCAGGCCATGTTGTTCAGTACCTCATGGTAAAATCTCCTGTGGTGCTGCAATTTTTTCTACGCTAGCATGGGTCTTCGGTCTAGTGGGGATAAACAGTTGTCATTTCTTAAAACCTAATGAACCTGGATTTCTATATTGTCATCCCCCTCCCGAGCCAAAAGCTCAGTATGGATCGTGTGGTGATTGTCACTGTATTAATGGCGACAAACCCTGTCCTTCTGATAAAGCAGAGATTCCCCTAACGAGCGTCAACGACGATTGGATTAAACAACTAAAAGCAATGGATGCAGTCAACCCCTATGAAATGGTTTGCAACCCATACAATACCACTGGTGCAACGAAAACAGGAATTTGTACTTCTCCTGCTCAAAATGCGGCACAGTTGGATCTATGGGAAACTGCAGCTTGTGGGTTGACGTATGATATGGATTCTCTTGATGTTAATCAGTGCCCCACTAAGTACTCAATGAAAACATACAACAGTGAAGAAGAGATGCTTGCTGCTGATGCCGAGATGACACATTGGGGTGCTGTAAGTATATGATAGATTTTCTCGTATCATCTCATATGATAAGTATACTCACAATTGATTCCCCTATTTCCTCTGTGAAACATTCATTTACATATACTTATTTGTACAGTGTGGTGCTTGTAGTTCGACCAAGGACTTTGCTGTTTATTTGGAGTATCCCGATCTTACTGGAAAGGGACAAGAATGTGCAGTCCGAGCTCTAGCTTCGGGGTTTAATGAAGGCGTTTCGTGTTTCAAAGAGGTAAGAAGATGGTTCATTATTAGTTTGATTGATTAAATGTTTACACTTCTATTATCTTCTATTCTAGGTTGGATACACCAATGAATGCGCAACTATGTGGATGCACAACGTCTTCTGGAGTAAGTTATCTGAATGAACCCTTTCAATCTTGTCTCTATGTGCCTCACACTCTTTATACTCATCTTAAATCCTCAGCTCGTGATCATTGCTTTGATACATGCTTTGATTTTACCTTCCTGTCAGAAGGAATTAATAATGGCCCTCCTCCTAATTGTAAACTTGCCGATTGTTTGAACTGTGATGAAGTCATGTCGGGTCCAATTTTTCAGACTGTGGCTGCTCGATCTCGTCGCCGTTCGGGTCTATTATCAAAGATTGTTCGATCTTGTGATAACCTACTTATTGTAGATCATAAACCACCATGTGAAGTAACCCAAGCAAAGGTGGCGGAGCAACAGCGTAGTCTACAGGGTCAACAGTCAAATGAACGGCCTGAAGCTCCTGCCAAGTATACTCCCCCAACACCTACTGAAACTTGTTTGTATATTGGGGCATCATTAGGGCTCGGGGGATACTCAGCAACAGAGGGAAACACCCTTTTATCTCTCGCCTTTGGAGGAGATAGATATGACTCACTCTATACCTCTTGTGTTCGATACAATTTCAACTCTGTCTTGTCTGGGTTTTGGAAAAACCAAAAGGAAGTATTTGGCAGTGGTTACAGTGCTGCTCTGGCTTTTGGTGTTCTTGCTGCTATCCTCGGTGGCATTACGATGGCCTTTGTTTGGTGCTCAACGTGCGTTGTCTATTCACCCAAGGCTTGGAAGGTAATGACCGGGTTGTATGCAATGTGCTCTCTCTTCATGTTCTTGACAATGGTCTTCTTTGCCTCTGATGTTTGTGAAAATGGTTGCACTCTCGAGAAGGCTGGAGGCTTTGCTGTTGCTTCTGGGTTCATGTATCTGTTAGCGGCTGCTCTTGCCTTCAAGTCAGCTCCAATGGATAGATCAAGGCCGAAGAGTTCTTGTTGCTGCTGCCCCATGCCAATTGAGCCAGTCGAAAATGCTTACAGGGCAATTTCAATCTCGGATGGTGTGGAAGGAGAAGTCGAAAAAGCCCACCTTGTAACTGGAGATAAGGAGCCCCCAAGTGGTAATGTGGATGGAGGTGTAAATCCCACTGAACAAGCTGTTGAGCCGTCAGATTAAGATACAAGCTTTGATTGGTGTTTGATAACTGTGAACAGCTGCATGAGGATCTCTTGTATAATATCTATGTCATAACAAAATCTAAACAAGTAGTATTGGCAAAAAGATAGTCTACTTCCTACAAAACATTATATATCTATCATATATGCCAAAATAAACACAACGTTTCTCGATACATGGATTCACAACACACCTACTCAAAGGAAATGATATCTCTTTCAACTCCCTTCCATTGACTTATATCTATAACATTGATCAAACAATATACAGAGCTGAGGATTTAAGATGAGTATAAAGAGTGTGAGGCACATAGAGACAAGATTGAAAGGGTTCATTCAGATAACTTACTCC
>Ga0214479_100462_pt1 | contig 23852 bp, 22 predicted proteins | sample M1_20Mar14CPVII9_5_FD_165054 | JGI IMG/M metagenome (GOLD analysis project Ga0214479, IMG submission 165054) | Marine eukaryotic communities from Monterey Bay, California, United States - M1_20Mar14CPVII9sort6BwellE14 | ecosystem: Environmental > Aquatic > Marine > Unclassified | place: USA...
TGAGTAGACGAAGACGAAGATGCGGGTGGAATATTCACCCCTGTCTGTGCTGCTGCCGTCCCAGTTTGTGTAGCAGTTTGTGCAGACGAAACATTTGTCCTGCGGCGCTGCCTAGGCGGGGGTGGCGGTTGACTTGCACTGTTATCAAACTCGGCATCAACATCATCATCATTAATAACAATAGCCCTAAGGTACACAAAGAAGGAATGTGTGAGTTAATAGAATTACATTTACGTGAAACAAATACAAAAACTAAAACACTTACCGGTCATCATTCCTCCTCTTTCTCTTCTTCTTCTTCTTCTCCCTTTTCTGAAACGGCGGATACGTAAAGTTGACTGGGTCTTTGAGGAATGCATCGAGTGGTGCGTTAGATGCCGCCTCGAATACTTCAGAGCCTTGGCCAATTTGCATATAGTTTGCACGCCAGAACTCTCGAAATGAAACCTTTGCTTGTTCAAGGGACATCCCTTGAAGAAGGTTTGCACGTAGCCCATCAACAATAAACACACGCTGTATTTGACCTAAAGTCATTGTTCTTGATAATTCAACACCCCGAAAACCCGGTGCATAACAAACATAACTAAATAAACAAGTAGTTGCGTCCAAACGGTTCAAAGCAGTACGTGGAATTCCAGGAGGTGCAAAACATGTTGCATTCGTTGGGATTCTACAACGTGTTTTGGAATCAAACAATTGCTCAAACTGTTTTGAATCCGCAAGTAATTCACGAGCTAAACCAGGAGAACCATAATCTCCATATTTGCCATGAGTTTGAAATGTAAACATTGCACCAAACAATGTATCAAAAACTTCAAGACCAACAAGATCCATCAAATCGAATGTCTCAAAGCCTTTTCTAGGCGCTCCTAACTTGGTTTTGCAAATTTTCAATCCTAATTTCTCACCACCCTATGAATCAATATAAGTAAAGTACGAGAGTAAAGGAATGGATATGAGTGTTAGTGAAATTATAATTAAAGTGCACATATCATATGCACAAAAAATTATACACATCATATGCACATAGATACATAGCTCCGTAGATGTTACATCTACCACAATTGGTCTCAAAATTTCAAAACTTCTATGTAAACACAATCAAATAGTATACCTCAATAAAACGTATAAGGCACACTTACCTGTCCTTTTTCATCACAATCGGTCATTCGAATTGCAATAAGAAAGAACCCACCGTCGGCCATCCAAGATGAGTAATGATTCTGCACATTTTGCATTAGTTTATCGTGTTCAATCGAATGAACAATACCTTGTTTAAATAAATTGCTATTAACGGGAACGATGAGGTATAGTATACTGAATGTGATACTAACTTGCCAGGTATTGGATTTATTGTTAGGATTGTTTTCTAACTCTTCTAAGAATCCTTCCGGAAGGGCATCGGCGTTGGTATTGGGATGCGATCCCACCACTATTTTACTAAGTGCAGGCAAACGCATATTGGATACGCTTTATATGCCTTATTAGACGGTACACCTCATAAACGCCAACCCTAAAGACATGGACCCTTAGTTATGAGCAGGTGATGCTCTTGTCATTTTTTTTAGAGATGGGACGAGGATACCAGAAGATACCGATTAGAACCAGATTTCTCTTGTGAGTCTAGGGAGCTCACAAGCAACAATTACTTATATAAAACTTCAATGTGACAGTCCACACACTAGTACGTTTTCCAAATTAAGAAACATCACCTTTTTCTACTTTTGGCCTCTGTCAAGGCAACTGCTTGCACTACTAATGCCATTAAAAGAGATCAATGCTACAATCACAAGGCTCATATATTCCCTATACATTAAACAATAATGCAATACCCTCAAGAAGAGCGGCGACGGTCATCCATCGATGCCCTCCAAGTACTTGCAACAACAGCAAGTGCTGCACATCGATCATCACAACTCGACAATGGATCAGGTCAAATGAGTACGACATCATCCACTAATCATCAACCCAACATCAGTGATAACAAGATGTCAGGAGGGAATAATACTGCCAATAATAGTGAAGATGATGAATCAAAGACAAGTAGGTCGAGTAGTAGTTCTAGCAGTAGGGAGGGAGCTATTAGTAAACGTACGGGGCTACGAAAGGGTAAATGGTCGGTGAGTATATATGACATTGATGTGTGTGGTATCCTTTCGTCTATCATTGACATCACTAACCTTCTCCTGCACTTCTATATATACTCTTTACTTATTGCAATATAAACCATCTTCGACGCAGCTCGAAGAGGAAGAGTATGCAACACGATACATACACTACTTCTCCTCTGGTCTACTCGCTCTACCCGAGGGTAAGACACTTCGTGCTTCTCTCGCTGAAAAGTTATCCTGCGATCCGATGCGTATTACCAAAAAGTATGCGGGCGCAAGTTGTCTAGGGAATAAGATATCCAAGCTATGTGACCGTCCAAAGTTTAGCCCATATGATGTTGATATGGCCAAGATTGAGATAGCAAGGTTGGAACGTCGATTTCATTTGAGGTTGGCACAGGGAGTGGGTGTGCCATTACCCAAGGATGTTGATCAGGGTGGTTCCTCACCTACAAGTCTTACACCACCAATGGACTCGTATGGTAAGCAGAAGTCGACTGCTGATATCCAACGTCAGTTTAACAGTCAATCATCTGTTTCGAGTCAAGTATCTATTCCTTCTCAAGGTTGTTTCCCTCAAGTTGCAAGTGTTGTTACCAATAATGGTACTATTGCTGCTGCTCCTCCACATTCTATACCATTGGTATCACAACCAATAGTACAGCAGCAGTCAGCTGTGAGCAACGGCAACAGCAACAACTCGGCAGCACCACCATTCTTGTCAGCATATCTTGCAACACTTGCAAGTAATCAACAAGCAGCGGCTGCTGCTGCCAACAATAATGTTGCAACAGCTCCTTCTGGTATGGTTGGAGGCGTACCCCAGGCTGTAGCACAACAGCCCGTACCGCCACCCGTGTCAGTCGTACAGCAACAGCAACCAGTATCTGCTCCGGCTCCTACTCCCCAGGCTGCACCACAGGCTGCACAGATTTCAGCCTTGCTTCAAATGATGAATCAAGCTGGTATGGCAGCTCATAACAATGCAGTTGCAGCTCCAAGGTGAGTGTCATGTCATCATATGTGTATCTTCCTATATTTCAAGTTGTATACAATTCTATATCTAACACACTGTTTCTATACCTATACATGCCCTTCTCTTAAGCAGCCAAGCAGCAGCACCGAATCAACAGTTTATCAACACGCTCATATTGCAAATTAGTACCCACCTACAGCTGTTGGCAACGCTTGCACCTGATAAAATGAAGCAGATTCAACTCCAGATTCTCATGTCGACTTTGTCTCCTCAGTCGTCTGCTCCTCAACAAGCACCGCAAGGTACGAATAATCCTGTCAACTTGCTTGCTAATTTACAAGCTGCTGCGCTTGTGAATCAACATCAGCTTCGAAATGCCAATGGAGGGTTACCAGCAGCAAGTAATCCAGGTCTTCAAAACTTGCTCTCAGTTGCTGCTGCCTCACAGGCGAATGGCGCGGTGCCTCTTGTTGCCAACAATGGGTCTCTTGGAGTTCGAGCTCCTTCTGGTAGCAATACCAATCCTGCTCCTCCCTTAAATCAAGGGCTAGGACCGCAACAAGCAGTTCAACAACAGCACGTACGTCGATTGAGTAATGCCAGTCAAGCATCTTCAGTCAAGAGTTTAAAGAGAAAGACTCCCGTGGCTACAGCACAAGTAGAACCCCTGAAGTTCAAGGCAGCACCAGCAGCAGTGGTGGTGCCACCGCCACAGAAGAAGCAAGCAGCCGTGACCGTTCCCACTGCAAGTGGACATACAATGGCAGAGTATCTCGCCAAGTTGCGTCAGGGCCATGCTGAGGCTCTCGAGAGGGCACGACGTGAACAAGCCGAGAGTGATGGACCGGCCTCGAAGAAACAGAAGCATGATGGCTCTGTAAATACTGTTGGCAACACTAGTGGCGGGGCATTACTTCCTTTTGAACATGCCACAACTATATCATCGGGATCGGGATGTACCACTAATAGTGGTAGTTCCTCGTCCATTGAGAATCTACCCTCCAGTGATGCCACACGGAATGATGGTAATAGTACCTCAAGTACTGGTAATGATGGTAGTACCTCAAGTAATACAATGTCAGAGGAGGATGAGACTGAACAGGAGCAACAAGCTTCTGAAGAGCAGGAGCTTCAAGATTCGGAGTCTGCTTCGGCACGTCCGATTAGTAAGAGCTCAGTTCCACGTAAACGATTCCTATCAAGGCGTAACCTCGCGGATCACAATGTTCGTATGGCAGAGGAGATGAAGCACTTGCAAGATCAAGCAACACCACCGCCAAACAGCAATCCGTAACAGTCTCGATAGGGAAGAATAGATCTAACAATTTTGGGGGGGACCATTTAAGATACGATAACGATCAAATAAGTTGGGGAAGATTAAGATAACTAATCAAATAAGATAACAACATTTCAGCTAGGTCATTCGAGCCCTTATACTTCATTACTCCTAACCCTTCATGCATGCATACCCATAGTACCCAGCTAGATTGCAGTTTGCACAATTCCAAGTATGACAGGATACTCTATGCCGTCAAGTATATAACTCTAAGTTAAACGTTGTTAGTAAATTAAAAGCTTACCACAAGTCGAAACGCTTCATCTATCCACACACAAAATTGATTCCATTCCCTTTCTATATTACCTCTCATCACATTCATTAATTTACATGCCGGCACGTTCTGCAATCCTTTTCTGCACATATTCCAGCAACTTGCCACTAATTTGTTGAATGAATGCATCGAGATTGAGGTCTGGATCTAAGATCATCTCAGTCTGACTTCCATCCGCCCTGAAGATGTATGGAAGGTCCATGATCGTTCCCGAGTGACAACAATCCATCAAACTAACCATATGTACTCCGTCTGGGCATCCCTTGACTAAAATGTCGTATAAATCATCATCACGAATCATTCCAGCGGACTGGAAATCTCTAGGACAAAGTGCCTCATCATAACCATCTGCCTCGTCCCCGTCATCGTCGCGTATCTTAAGAAAGATACAGATAAGTTCCAAATCACATGTTGTGTCAATGCATACAAAACATATTAGACTCACCTTTGTACCGTGTCCACTATAATGAAGGAAGATGGCATCACCATCCTCAGCCTCTGCCATTACCGTTTTGTAGGCATTCACAATATTTCTGGCTGTAGGTTTGGTGTGGTTACCATCATCCATCAAGACTACAATGTTATCCTCCTCAAAGCCATGTACGTCCATTATATACTTTTTCATGTTGAGAACATCATTCCAACATCCACTCAATTCGCCAGGTGAATCCCCCACGTAGTTTATGCCAACTAGAACCAACATAATGAAGTTTAGATGTGCCAATAAAAGTGACAAGACAGGTCATACATTTCACTTACTCATAACTGCACGCTTTGTTCCAGTAGCAGTGTCCGGAACGAGATCGAACTTATGACTCACGTCTATTGGATTCATTGAACTTAGCTGTGGAATTTGCGAGTATCCTCCTCGTTTAAGTTGGGAGCGCATCTGATCCAATACTTCTGTGAAGCTTAAATCTTCTTCAGGAACATGTTCATCTGCATACAATATCTTTAGAAGAGTAGATGTGCATGCCCCACCGGCCTTACCTATTCATATGAAGAATACGGCATAGAATTAGTATTAGCAAATGATAGATATGAAATACAAGCCAATGTACATGACAATAATGTAGTGCAAACACCTCTACCACACAGTCAAAAAGACAATAATCCAAAACATATGATATGTATTGCAATATAAAAATACAAATCTACTGACCACAAAACACTAATAAACTACTTACCAGCAGGATCGGGCAATTGAAACGACGACACATTTGATACATCAGCAGAAGTTTGCTTATCATGACATCCTGATATCATACGAATATCCTTCTTCAATTCATCGGGCTTGGTGTTTTCATACTCTTCTGTAGTCATTTGCTGACCGCCACCACTACTACCTCCGCTACCACCTCCTCCACCGCCCATGCTTTGGGTCATACTGCTCATCATGGCAGCGGCCTCATCACCCAAAGATTCTGCGATTTGTTCTCTAGCCTTTTCAAGGGCTTGTGCCTTTAATTTGTTGAAGAATCCCTGTGATAATCGGTGTAAGATAAGAAAGATTAGTATGTTGTGCATAAGATTTGTACAACAAGTATGCTCCTGAACAAACTCCGCCATAATGAACACACGTACCATATTTATTCTTTATCTTCACTGATAATATATATTAAAGGTTGTTATATCCTCCACGCCAACGCCACTACGCAGCTATATCTTGATAAGGATTTGGATTTGTCTTCGACACGAACGGTAATCGCCATGTTCGGCGACCAAACGCAATCAAAATAACAAACAAATCGAACAAAACAGCTTGACATACAATCAATCATGTCTTTCACTATTGCCATATGAAATTCTGCCGCAAGATAGGCTTCAATTCAATGTCAAGCAGCCGCCCATATATAGTAGTAACACGCAGTAGTTCATAAAATAAAACATCAACAACCGATAAGTTATTGCAATCAACAACAATCAAAAGCAAAGAGAAAAAAAATATGGTACCATATGCCCTGCAACATCAAATGACTTCAGTCCTTACATCCGACGCGTCAAGCGATGGTAATTCACCAGCCACTCGATCGTTAGATGCAGAATATGTTCAACGAAATGATAATAACAACAACAATAATAATAATGAAGAAGACGATGGAGAATTTGTCGATCAACAATTATTCTTCGTGACATCCTATTCTGATTTTGATAAGCTGGCACATGGTCCTCGAGGAAGTCTAGGCAAGCATACTCTACGTGTATATCGATTCTTACCCGATGGTAGCTTGGTATTATTACATATTGCAGGCGAGGGTGATAGGGTTGTTAACCCAGCATTCTCAAGATTCCATCCTAGGTGAGAAACTTTTGACATTTGTGCATATGATGTGTTGCACATCTTATGCATATATCTAACCTTCTTTTCTTGATCTTCTCATCACCTAGGCTCAACGTTGTCTACACATGTACTGAAGATATCGAAGCAAATGGTATGATATATGCCTATGAGATTCATAGTGACGGTAGTTTAACAGAGATAGGAGCAGTTGATGCTGGTGGAACAAGCACATGCTACCTAACAATCTCTTCTGATCAGCGTCATCTCATAGCTGTCAACTATTGGGATAGTTCACTAGTTGTTATCCCACTATCCAAGGAAACAGGAGAGTTTATGGGAGAGATTCAAAGCACATATGATCCTCGAGATGGTAAGGCAATGATTGCAGCGGCCAAGAAGGATGGAGGAGTCAATCATTCGAATAATGATGAGTCTACAATTGCTCAACGACAAGTAGATCCTCATTCTCATGCATTAGTTCTCGATCCTATTGAGGGTTGTGTAGCATACGTACCAGACCTTGGCAAGGATTTGATTCGAGAGTTTTGGTATAACAAACAAGATGGTACGATTGGAGGAGAGTTGAATGTTCTTCCAAGTGGACTATGCACTGGCAAGCCAGATGGTCCACGCTACTTTGAGTTCCATCCAAAGTTCAATATCGCTTATGTTGTGAATGAATTGTCATCTACCGTAAGTTCATGTGATTCGTGAATATGTGTTGTTCATATGTTTGCTTGCTAACTCCATTGAAACCTCATTTACACAGGTAGCAGTCTTCTCCATCGATAGGGAGCTACTAACTGAGATTGCAAAGGCATCAAAGCAGGGAGAATGTATGGAACGATTCAAAGGTCGATCTACTCTTAAACTTATTCAGAGCATCAAGACAGTCCCCTCGGCCTTTCCAACTACCATGAATACTTGTGGGCGTATCTGTAAGTATTGTCATGTGTATAGACTGCTCTATTTTGCTCGTGTATTCAAGTGTCTTATGCACTTTTGCTTCCAATCTAACAACAGGTGTACATCAGTCGGGTCGATTCGTCATCGTCTCGAACAGAGGGCATGAATCAATTGCCATTTTCAGAGTCAAGCAAGGATGTGGAAGCAAGGGCAAGTCAAAGAGAGGTACTCTTGCTCAAGTTGGATTTTTCCATACTAGAGGAGAAACGCCTCGTCACTTTCAATTTGATCACAGTGGTCAGTTCTTAATCGTTGCCAACCAAGACAGTGATACAATTGCCATCTTTACTTTTAACCTTACCTCTGGAGAAATTAAGTATACCGGCAATGAAGTGAGTATACTGTGTGGCAAGTTTGAAATGAGATGCATCACCTTTGTCATGTGATCTCATACATTTTCATTCTCAACCTCATAGTACCGCGTGCCTAGTCCAAACTTTGTTTGTTGCTGCCCAATGGTTGATAGATACTCTGACGATGATGATAACAATGAGCAAGCAAATGAGAAGCTCGGATATCTTGTGAAGGAGAATGTCCTTAGTACGATTCCGAGTTCAGTTGAGTTTGATCCATCTAAGAGGAGCTCATTAGACATCCAGGGTGAATTAGAATCAGCTCGTAAGGAGATTGCGGAGTTGAAGAAACAGCTAACTGATATTGCAGCCGAGAAACAAGGCTAAAAGCTTGTGGTGTTTGTACTTGATATGATAGGTCTAAGGTTTAGGGGAGAAGAAGAAGAAGATTAACTATTGTTGGATGTTATGACGTCAAGAATAGAGAAGAAATACACCAGCATAGATAGTTTGTTTTAGTCAGATGTTTATAAAGATAAATGTGTAAGAAAAAACGTTCCTCCATTCCAGACGTGTCGCTTCCACTAAGTATTCTCCTCCAACATATAACACCAAGTGTCTCTCCCATTTTTACAGATGGATTCTCAATAATACTTGTAAATATCACTATACGCTGCTGCTTCATCCCTCTGACTACTCTTTATCTCACCCAAGTATTCTTGATACGATCGTAAGGCTTGTGTAAATTCTTCTTTTGTTGCACGTCCATCCGAATAGAGTGATTGCATTGCTGCCAAAGAGGTGGCCTCTCCACTTGCAACAGCAATCATCCAGTGTTTGATTGCTCTATCAATATTACCTTCTTCCACCTCGCTACATCCTAGGTTGTGCCTTGCTTTTATATCCCCTCCCATTGCCGCTAGCTCATAATAATGATTAGCCTTCTTATTATCCACTTCTACACACATGCCAGTATCATAAATAGTGCCAATATTGAAATATGCTGTGACATGACCAAATTCTGCTGCCTTAAGCCATAATTCGAATGCCTTGGTATTATCTTGCGGTAAACTATGAACACCATGAGCATAGTAAAATCCCAGATTACTTATTCCCTCGGCATCCCCGACATTTACTCGTTTATTCAACCTTTCAATTGCCTCCTCGTCTGATCTAGGTGCTGCAGCTCTGCAAAATGGGCAAGTTTCATCGACCATACTGCCTTTGTGATCATAGACAGGTGCAAAATTGCATCCACTGCATATAACTTTCCCGCAGCATGTTTTGTATTTACTTCCGGACAAAAGGGTTGGTATTCTTAGGAAGCAAATCGGACAATCTCCATATAACATGGGTGGTTGTTTGAATAACTTTTCATCATGTAGCTTTGTGGCCTGCTCAGCAGCAAGTCTGACATGTTCTTCACACTCTTGCTTATGTTTGTGTCGATGTTTCTTTTTACATGCCGCGTTGCAATACATAACCATCTTACATTTATTGCACGTGTTCGTAACATCACTGCCCTCTTTACCACAATTGACACATGTCGGTATACTATTAGCTGACTTATCAGTACTGATACTCATATCATGGAGTAGCTTACATGGTGCACCGTCATCAACTCATGTGATATGTACTCTTTTTTGTTCGATGATATCTTCTCCTCTTCTGCACCACATTCGACGCAAACCGGTGGCGTATCATTATCAGATGATATTGTGCTCATTCTCGCCTCTCGACCAATCCGTAAAGGTATGATTATATAGTAGGTATAACTAGAGCCTAATCTTAGACCTACCTATTCCCACGAAAATTTATATCCCCTAATAACTCTCTCTTATCTATCACCCCTCCATAATACTTAGTACTTCTTTAGGGAGTTTCGGTTCAGGGTATAAACTAATATAGGTATCCTATGCACACTAGGAGACTCCAATTACCCAGAACTTTACCCCTCTTGACACACAATTTCACAAGCAAGAGTTTAGTGAAGTCAGTCGGGAAGTCAATAGTTGACAAATTATTGATAGTACATACAAGGCGGCACACCCCTACCCCTTATAAAGAAGATCATCGTTATTTCACCGTGTTATTGTTGCAATACCATCATATTTGTGGCGATATAAAATTACAACTAAAGAACAACCTCTATTTTTTCTAGAGGTTAGATTGATATATTATAATGGCGTCTAAAAGAGGATTAGAACCAGCCGGTAGACCGCCCAATCAGCAAGATGATCAGCAGCCTGATACGAACGCGACCGATGGAGATAGAGTGGAGGATATGGTTGATAATGGCAACAGTGTAGAGGATACCAATTCTCAAGTGGCACAAATAACAGCTCAAAATCAGAATCAGCCCCAAGACGAAGGGAGGAATCAAGGTATTACTAATGGCGGCGAGGACATGTTAAATAGTAGTACTAATAGTATTGGCGGCAGTGGAATGAATAATGCCGAAAATTGCAATTCTACTTCCCCAACTAACAATATCAATTCTGAGAAAAGTCATTCTGTTGGGGAAGAGTTGCTGAATGGTACTGCCCACAATATCTCTAAGGATTTAGACGAAGTTGATATGTTGAAAAGTGAACAGAATACACCACAAGATATAGGCAGTGCCAAAAAAGTATCATCTGAAAATAATACCACAATGAATGGCAAACTAAAACAATCAGAAGAAGATACCATCAATAACAGAAGTGAATTATTAAAAGCAGCGAATGAGGCATCACTTGCCTTATCCAAATTACAATTACAGGGAACTTCCCAATCCCAACATTCACAAAATATACCACAATCTCAACTACCACAGCATTTTCAAGCGAATGCAATAGTACCACATAATCCCTTGAATCAATCAACAACAACATCAATCCTTCAAGAATCAACAAGTTCATTGGAAAGGGCATTAACACTCCTACCACCAAATGAATTATCAACATTACCATCAAATGAATTATCAACATTACCATCGAATGAATTATCAACAACAACATCCCAGGCTGTGGATGCAGCTAGTACCTTTAAGGATATGCCATTTATTGTTGGTAATGATAATGGTAATAGTGATACACCTGAGTTAGTTGTTGATGGTAGTGGCGTCGTTAGACGTAATACGCCTTTAGGAGTGAGTGGCGGTGGATTGGGTAGTGGAGGTGGTGTTGGATTGCCACCACATAATGTTGTCGGGAGTGGATTGGGCGGCGGTAGTGGTATTGGTATTGCAAAGAAGAAGAAGGATGGGACATCTCAATCAGTAAATATGACTGCCAATAATGTCAATAATGAAGAAGATGAATCCGAAGAAGATGAGGATGAAGAAGACGAAGAAGATGAAGACGAAGACGAAGACGATGAGGACGACGACGACGAGGAAGAGGAAGATTCATCGGAAATGTCAGCATCCGACGAGGATGGATCGTGGATTGCCTGGTTCTGCGGATTACGTGGTAATGAATTCTTCTGTGAGGTTGATGAGGATTACATCCAGGATGATTTCAACTTAACTGGGTTGAACGGATTAGTACCATATTACGATTACGCATTGGATATGGTATTAGATGTCGAAATGCCAATGGAAGATTCGTTAACGGAGGAACAACAGGAGATTGTTGAAAGTGCTGCCGAAATGTTATATGGGTTGATCCATGCACGGTATATTGTAACAAATCGTGGTATGCATGCCATGTATGAAAAGTACCGCTCGGCAAGCTTTGGACGGTGTCCACATGTGTTTTGTCAGGGACAGCCGGTATTGCCCGTGGGGTTGAGTGATTTGCCTAGGAATTATACCGTGAATGTATTTTGTCCACGATGTCATGGATTATTCTTTCCGAAGAGTACTAGGCAGGCGAATATTGACGGGGCATACTTTGGTACTACATTTCCTCATTTATATTTAATGACACATCCGGTAAGTACTTTGTATGTTGCTTGTTTTGAGGTTTGTTGATTGTTTTTGGCAACTCGCTCATATCATATGTCTCTACTTAGGAAATGATACCCGTACGACCATCCCAACAATATGTACCCCGTGTATATGGGTTTAAGATCAACCAGTCGAGTTTGTACTTTAGGAATAACAATGACGATGATGAGAATCGTGCTGGAAGTAACAGCAGAAGATCTAATCAAAGAAGTAGACAGGGTGGTGGAAGGAGATGACAGAATGTTGCTCTTTGACTTTTGAGTAGCATAGAGATAATGTAGACTACCATTTTAGGCAGAGTTACTATAAACAGGCACTTATATAATATACTCTACAGTATTGTCTTGATCATCTTCTACAGCCTGATCGTGATCGTTCCATATTGATGGGACACCTCCCAGCAGGCTCAGGCTTTTCTGCCGAATCAATTAGCTTTAACCGACGACTCACTTCAACATTCTCAGCTGTAAGACGAGATGTTTGGCGGATGTGTTCAGCTTTGAGTGCTGTGACATTTCGTTCATGACTCGCTTGAAGAGCTCGGACAGGCGCATACAGGATATGCATAAAATTTTGATACTCAGACTCGTAACTCAAGAGTTCAGAATCAACTTGACGAATGTACCCGTTTACTCCTTGTCGAATATACCCGTTTACTCCTTGTGTAACTACTAGTCGATCGTATTCAGCCCTTTGTAGTGAAATAACTTGTTCGTACATGGCTACCATTTGGGCAGTGTGTCGCTCATAGTGAGTTAATGTGCTTGAATACTGAGTAGAAAGAGAAGATAATCGTGCCAAATTACTTGCCAAATATCCCGTCAACATGGCTTTCCTATCGATATGAGACAGGAGCTCTGGTGCCACAGGGATGAGATTAGTATAGAATTCACTGTGCCCAAGCCCAATTGACTTGCCAATTAATGCAAAGATATTCGGCAAGAGTTTGACCTCGATATCAGTAAATGGAGTAATGGAGCAGTCAATACCTTGTAGATGACATTGCTTCTTTCTGCTTTGACTGTCTAGTTGATAACTTCTTACTTTTGACCAGCCTGGATTATGGTAGTAGGGACGTCTTTTATTAGTCCATTCGCATATATCCTTTATCATCGACTGAATTTTATCGAGAGGTTCTTTTGATGAATAGCAAAAGCTCCTTTTCAAGAGGCACTTGGAAAGAGTGTGATTGGAATTGTATGTACTGTCAATTGATGACATATCAAGTACGACTTTCAATAACAATCTAGCCCCTTTCTCTGTAATATCGTCGTTTTCAAAATAAAGTTCTAACAATTTGGTATTATGTTTGAGTGCAGTGGCGACGATCTCTGCCTCTTCATCTCCCGAACCCGTTAAGGATATATTGAGTATTGTCAACGATGAGTCCTCTTGTTGCAATAGGTTTGATAATATCATAATCCCCTCATTTCCAATATTATTACAACTCAGATTAAGATATTGAAGACAATGTATTTTGTATGTTTCTAATGCTGATATATCTGTGATGTCAGCAGACATGAAATTCAATTTCTGAATACCTCCTCGACAAGCTAATGACCGAAGCACAATTTCAAAGCATTCTGAATTCAACCTATTATTCCAAATATGGAGCTCATTGAGCTCTGGCGAATCCTGAAGGAATAACGACATACTACGAAGCCCAACTACACCAAAGACACCTTGATTTAGACCAAACCTTTTTAAAGAAATACTGCCGACCAAACCTCTAAACAACCACATCATAATCTCATCAGTGAGTTGGGCACCATTCAGTATTAATGTATGCAAGCCCCGGGTACTGTTTGATATTGATAAGTATCGACCAAGTAGCGTCCATGCTTGGCCTGTACGATTATATGGGACAGCTGCATCAAACGCAAGGCTGAGTCCGCTTTCAGTGGAGATCTTATTTTCTATTCTATTGAATAGCGTACCAAAAGCTTGATGAAGTTGCTGACGAAGTTGCTCATCTTCTGATTTCTTTTTACGACACGCTGAGCACATCTTCTTCACCCGTATACTCAGACACTTATTGCCATAATCTTTTATATGCTTGCAATCATATATTTTGCTACTTCCTATATTTGTATGAAGTACAGGTATAGGTGTATGAACATCGTATTCTACCATTGTATCAGTCAGTATGGGTGTTGTTATTTCGATGAATGAAGTGTAGTTGTGGTCCACGCTGATTTAACATTTTCTCTTGATTCTCGCAGACTCGCAAAATGTTAAAACTTGCTAAAACCCACCCCCTCAACCTAAACCTCTTGGCTATCACATCGTTTATAGGTGATTATTATATAGTCTATAGTACGATAATCTCTACAAACGACAAACATAATGTGGTGAACCATTCATATAAAAGTTGTATGGTTGTGATCAATAAATTGAATTGTATTTTCGACTTAATACCTCCGCCATCGGCGACGGTACCTTTTTATGACGATTACATTGCAATACACCAAGGGGGGTTAGTATGTTGTCCACTCGATGAGCACAAGCTACGATTACGAAGCTACCATACATATAACACAAGCACACCTCTACTATTTGGGTAACCTATAGATAGAAGCAAATGCACGGAGTTGCGGCTATGAAAACTAACTAACTAACTAACTATGTTAATAAGGCACAATACAAAGCACACTCGTACTCATAGGTAGGGGTACGTACATATTCCTTCCGTTAAAGATACCGACATGACCTTATCCTTCATTCTGTCCATATTTCAATACTAAGATAAATGGTATCGCAGGGGTTCATATCAAAAATGGGGTAAAACGCCAGACAGACGATCTAGAATTTATAAAAAATCCCTGGTATACCGTCAACACACTCTGTACTTCCCTTTTTAAAGGACTTGCCATATCTGAAACCGCCATAGTATGATTCGGTGCTACTTTCTTACTTATATTCATTTTAACAACACAACAATCTAACTTCTCCCCTCTGAGATGAAACAGATTGTACAAACTACTGACTTCTTTGAGAATTGAGAATACCGACAGGGCCTCTTAATTATATTATCCATCAATCAACACTAACTTCTCCCACAACTGACAGTATGAAACAGATTGTACAAACTCAATTGCATATAATATCAGCAACCTACGGTCCAGCCGAGGGTAGAAGATTATTAGATGGAAAGTTAGTTGATTATAATGTTAAGGAGACGTATGTACCGTATACACGTGATGTGCTTCCTTTTCTAAGAGCACTCATGAGTATATCAACAAATAATGAAGATGATGTATTGCAAGGAGTTAGTAAATCATTTGCATTAATGGATGGTAGACCTATGAACACCGTGTTTGGAGATTGTTGTCCTGGTACTACAAAGATTTTAAAAGTTGAATATGTCTTTCGAGACTATTTTGATACCGATGACAATAAAGCTGTTGCAATTGATAATGATAAAGTTGCAAATGTGTCAGAGAACAGCGAAAGAAGTAGTACTTATACTGAATCAAGGGTATTTACATCAACATTTAGAGAGCATGAAAGGGTATTACTTAAGAGACAAGATCCATTACTCCATCTGATAACAGATGATACAGAGGATACACCTTCGAGTGCAGCAGTTGATCCACAAAAACAATTGACACAAAAGTCTATGCCTAGTCCTCCTTCATCCCCATCAAAACGTCATAGAACAAGTCCTTGTGAAATTACACTACCGCTCATCCTACCCTTTCTAACAATTAGAGAACGAGCAAAGTGTCAGTTAGTATGTAACTCATGGAGAGATGGAGTAAAAGAACAGGGTATCACAAGTGTTATAGATGTAAATGATACGCATCTGTTTCCAAGACATGAAATGAACTCTCCACCAGCTACATTACATAATCATCATTCACCGAGGTCCATTCTTAAAGGACTCTTAAATCACTCACACTCATCATTAGAGTCGTTAGTTCTTAATGACTTCACGGTTCTACAACCTGCAATTGATCTACATCAATCACTACCCAATCTAAGAAAGCTTAGAAGATTAGACATTAGCCGTTTATCATCTATTAGAGATGATACACTTAACTTGGTATCTTCATCCATCGGTAAGCGACTTGAGGTATTGTACATGAAGGGATTGAAAAATGTAACAAACGCCGGTGTAGTACACTTGTTTGAAACATGTACAAATCTTCGTGTGGTGGATATATCGGAAGTACATCAACTAAATGATGAAGTTGGCCTGGCTATAGGTCAACACTTGACCAAGTTGGAGGTACTACACTGCAAAGATAATTACAAACTGACAAACAACAGTGTAGATATCATTACAAAGAATTGCAAGAACTTGGTACAGATTACCCTGTGGGGTAACATCCATCTCAAGCATGTCAACTTCTCTGGAGAGGAGGACAAGGAAACACTACATACCACCACCAGTGCATCTTTGCCCCGGCCGCCATCATTATCTGACTTTCAAGCTCCTTCAAAGCTTATCATATTGAATCTGTGGGGGTGTCATAATATTGATGACTCTGCAGCAAAGAGTTTTACGAGTTCTTGTCTTCCTCATCTTCGTTCACTCTGTTTGAGTGAATGTCACAGACTGACAGATGAGTTTGTTAGCGCAATATCTCTACCACAACTTGTTCACCTTAAGCTTCGATATGTTCGAAGAATCACAGACACTTCTCTTGAGACAATATCACAGAAGATGCCAGTTTTGTACTCACTAGATTTGAGCTTTTGTACAAAGTTGACAATATCAGGTGGATGTCGATTGATCACAGCGTGTACATCCTTGTCTGAGCTAAGGCTTTATGCCTGTCGGCAGCTAAACATAGGAAATGTGGGGAGTTCTGCTTCCAATGGCAGTCGACAATTGGTTCGTACCTTAAAGACTGTTGATTCCGACAGTAGCCTCTCATTCCTTGATGTGAGGGAGTGCCGTCAGCAACTTGAGCTACCGACTAGTAGAGATCAATCATATGTCAAGTCAATGCTTGATTTAGGATTCGACGAGACACTAACGGGTATATTTATTCGACCAGCTCGATGGAATGATAGAATTAGTAGACAACTGGTATCAAATTTGAGGTGAGAGGCAGTATCTAATAGTTACATAACATAGACATAATTAGCTTAATATCTAAAGTATTGCACATCTTAGTATTTGCTCGAAGGCTTGATGTAGGCATCTTCTTCAGGTAAACTTTCCCAAAATGGCTCATCACCTCGCAAGTAAGGCTGAACATAGCATAACGCATCAAGTACTGATGCACCCAACTCTTGAGCTCGAGAAGGTCCCCATCCAACCTTACCATTGTGAATCTCTTTGAAGGGCATCTCTAGAGTGCCTGCAAAGCAGTCAAATCGCTCTGCAATCTGATTAGAACAAATGTGTTTCATACCTTCATTCGGTTTGTCTGGATCATAAGAAACTTTTGCTTGCATATCAGGATTTGCTCTTTCATAAGAGGCTAAGAAAGCACCATGGAGACTCTCCAATCTCGGTGACCAAACACTCATACCCTCTGAACCAGCGAGGAAGTTGAAAGGGAGCTCCTCGTCGCCGTGAATATCGAGAAAGGCATCACATCCAGTCTCATCCATCTTTTGGAGACAATGATAAACTTCTGGTGATCTTTCAAGTGTTGGTGCTTCATACACACTTGCTTTCTCATCACTACCATCTTCCACTGGAGCTGGGGATGGACACCACTCGCGATTGAGATTGCTCCCAACCCCATTTGTTCTAAGGTATCCACTGCTGCTTCCATCCGGATTTATATTGGGAACAATATAAAAGGTATACAACTCACGAGCCTTCTCTGCAACTTTATCCCACTTGCCGTCGAGACCGCAAAGTCTGAAATGATTGTAGATAGCGTCAGTATAAAGGATATAATCAAAGATATCACTTCATACCAAACTGCAAATATCTTACCTATTCAACAATCCCTCTGCATAAAAAGAAGCCATTGACTCTCCAGGGTGTTGCCTGTGATTGATCCAGCATACACGAGGTCCATTACCAACAGTGATATAATCAATCTCCTTTCCAGATACAGTCTGTCCTAATGATTTTACACTTACCCCATTTTCTTCACACTTGGAAATCAAATCCAAATGTCTTTCATATGAATATGGTGGAAAGTACGAAAAGTATGCAGAAGAAGGACCATCCTTGACAGAATGAACATGTGTCCATATCAACTGTCCATTCTCATTATATTCACAATCCGACGTCCTTTCCCAAGCCTCAGGATCATATGGATTGGCTTTGGTGGATACAAATGTCGAATATCCTTTAAATGCATTAGCATATGACGCTTCCCCTGCATTTTCCAATATATACTTCACTTTAATGCTCTTTAATCCTCCAAAGATACCCTTTAAAGCCTTTGAATTATGATTAAGTGTGGCCCTAAAGTTGAAACTTTGGAAGTGCTGCTTCTGCTCAAGATGGGTGTAAGGGTCAGGTTCAATCTTCACATTAACAGCAAGGTCACAATCATCATCCTCATCAGTAATAATTCGAGCAGATACAAACTCGCCATTACCACTATCATATGAATCTGAAATGGTGATGACATCTACCGATGGTATCTTTGATTTTACAACTGATTTAACTGTTTCTCCTGATGTTGATATCGGTTGACTTGCAGTTATTGATGGTTTAATATCAGCTTGGGATGGTGAATTAGCAAATCTCGGAACAGGCCTATATCTAACCTCACTCTCCCCAGATTGAGAGCCAAGCAGAGGAGGTTCCGGCAAATTGGCAAACTTCGGCACGGGTCTATTTCGAATCTGAACACTTTCTCCTGAAAGAGAACCAAGGGGAGAAGAGTCTCTCCTAACTAGTGTTTCTTTTCGAATATCACCCACATCACGATGATCCTTTGGGGTTGTATATTCGGGCATTGTATTAGCAGAAGAAGCTCTTCTAACATCACCTGGACTTCGTCGATCTTGTGGTTGAGTATATTCGGGTACTTTGGTAGTGGGTATTGGTCGAATTCGACCCTCACTTCCCACAAGAGAAAGAGATGCCAATGATGTCTTCTTCAAATTAGTCTTCTGTCGCATATCACCTACATCACGATGATTCGTATGTTGTACATATTCAGGTAATTTGGTAGATGGTATGGGTCGAGTAATTACCTCAGTTTGAACTAATGATTGTGGTGATATCCTATTTGAAGTTCTCATTGGATCGGTGTAGTCACCAACATCACGATGATTTCTAACTTGTGCATACTCTGGCAAATTAGTTGATGGGGAGGGACGAAAACCCCGTTCTTTATCAACTAATGATTTCTTTTGATTACGCTTATCACGATCTTGCTGTTTCTTTGTCATTAAGGAAGTTGATCTATCCTTGGTATCGGAATGTATACGAAAGTACCCATCGTCTGATGAACTACTTGATTCTTCTATTATATCACGTAGAGAATTGTATGATGTCACCAAGATATTTCTTTCATTGCAACTACCCCGAGTAATAGATGAGAAAAGATTCCTTCCACCACCAAACGCAGTGGTACCGATTCTACCGCCTCTCGAAATAGAGACAAGCAGTATATTGAGCATCGCCGACCTCATCATTCTATGCTCTATCTATTAAGCCACCCCTACACTACTTAACTTTATCAACACTCCATCTCAACCTCAATCACAAGATACGGTATCCTTTACACGGGAACAAACTTCAAACGACACGTTATATTGGGTGTGTTAGGAGGAAAGGTGTGGCTGTATGAGACAATAAGAGGGCGAGGATGAGCAGACTAACGAGTAATGATGTGCCGATATGTGCTGATCAACGTGGTAGTACAACGGGAGGGGGAAATGAGAATAAACAAGAGTGCACATCATGTGAACAAAAAAATGATGATTATGTTGGTGCATCTTGTAAGCTACTCAATGATATTAGTATTAGTAGTGATAAGTCAGCTGATATTATATCAATATGTGCAAATTGTGGTAAGGAGGGTAGCGATATCAACAATACATGTAACAAATGTAAGATGGTTAAATATTGCAATGCTGCATGTAAAAAGAAACATCGACATAAACACAAGAAAGATTGTGAGGAGCATCTCCGGCGTGTTGCTAAATTGCATGACGAGGTACTCTTCAAACAACCTCCACCAGCTGAAGATTGTCCAATTTGTTTCGTACGAATACCAACACTTGATTCAGGAAGTAAATACAAAACATGCTGTGGAAAGATGATATGCAGTGGATGTATCCACGCAGTTAAAATGAGAGACAGAGGTGTTGGATTATGCCCATTTTGTAGAAGTCCTGCTGCTAAAGACGAGGAGGAGGCAGTTAAAAGGGTTAAGAAACTGATGGAGGCCGGGGATGCCGATGCAATGTATAATTTGGGAAATCACTATTATCATGGGGAATGTGGATTTCCACAAAATTTTATCAAGGCATTAGAATTATTTCACCAAGCAGCAGAACTTGGTAGTGCCGAAGCATATTGTAATATTGGCAATGCCTATTATAGTGGTAGAGGTACACATGTAGATGAGAAAAAGGGTATTCATTACTATGAACTTGCAGCTATGAAGGGAGATGCAACAGCGAGATACAATCTTGGATTTGAAGAGGAGGCGGAAGGCAACATGGATAGGGCACTAAAACACCATATTATTGCAGTGGGGAGTGGGTATAGTAGCTCTTTAGATGCAATCAAAAATTTATACATGAATGGCCAAGCAACAAAAGATGTCTACACCGCCGCTTTACATGGTTATCAAATATATCTAGGGGAGATTAAGAGTGTTCAAAGAGACAAAGCTGCTGATACCAGAGACGATACAAATACTATTGAAGATGGCCTTGACATAGTATCGGTATATACAAGCTTTAGAGAGGTCCACAGAACTAAAAAGTAAAGAGTATGTGTTTCATTCAAAGAGACTTTAACATTAATTCACATCTACTTATTCTCTTGGATTTATGGAGGAGTTGAAAGAAACGAGTAGGGGAACCTGGCATTAGTCTGATCTAGATTCATAGCACCCTACTCGTGTGAAGGATGGAACGTCATCCCCAAACGTGCTCGTTTGTACTTGCCTTGGAGAGAGAAATTTTACTTGGATTGACTTCCCAGTACCTTGAAGAACGATGAAAACTTATCACCCGATGCCTTCCCGGCCAAACCACCAAGCTTCGATGCTATATCTCTTACGTCACGGCCGACACTTCCGCCATCACGGTCTCTTGCCTCACTCTTATTAAAGTTGGGATAAACTATTGGGAAGAATGAACTTGATAACTTGTCGCCATCTTCCATGCCATGTCTGCCTAGGTCGGACAGGACACCGCCGGTACCTCGCTTGTCATGGTAGGTACTTCCACCCTTGGCTACCGTGCCACCCAAGACACGACGGTAGGATGTCCATATACCATCGCTCGGTCCATCAACCTTGTGAATCGTTCGGGGATGCCAAATTAGCATATCACCCGGCATGGTACGGAACTCTAGTAATTCATTCTTATAATTTTCTAATCCCTTACCTTCAATATCAACAAAGACTGCCTGTTCATCAACGACGGTATTACGATGTGATCCCTTGAGGTATACCGGTGCACCATACTCAGCGGGTGTTTCATCCATGGTAATCCAGAACCGTATTCCCTCATCCCATGTAATTGGACCATTTTGATTATCTTGATGCCATTTAAATCCCTTGTTAGGGTTGACCATTAACAAGTCGGTACTGACACGTATCTCATCAGTCTTACCACATTGCGCTAATACATTCCCCATAGCCGAGTGATAATAGAAGTCAGCAAATGCTTTATTCGTTTGCCATATATTACGTTGGATGTAATCATATAACTTGGATGCAGTACCAGCGAATGCCCAAAAGTGTGGATTAGATACCTGATGAGATGTCGCTGATCGTAAGTATTCTACCCACTCTTCATCGAATACTCCTTTGATGTGGACAACACCATCACGTTCCAATGTATCAATCTGTTCTTGTGTTATTTCATATAATTCAGGGGCCGTAACACGAGTCTCAATACCATGCGGTAATGCCAACTCCGGATCTTGTAATCCAAAGTTATATTCCCATAAGTTTGGCTCCTTTAGTATCTTCCGTCGTTGTCCTTCTACCTTTTCTGCTACTGCTTGTTTAATTGATTTGGGGGGTTCAGAGTCTCGTTTCTTTTTATTCTCTTGTATCCGCCCGACACCATCGACGGCTGCATCCATGAAGAAGTTGGTTGAATCCTTATCTTCAATCACTTTGGTGGTATCCTCAACATCTGATGATACTACCGACGACGAACCAGGTAAAGTTTGAGCAGCTTGAAATGATGAGGATGCTAATTCTGTTCTTTGTCTACTACTACTGCTACTGCTTGGTGTAGTAAAGGCTTCACCATTAGATGCCAATAAAAGTAGTAATGTCGTCAATGCAAATTTCATCATTTTTCTAGATATGTTATCGGTATAATGTATAGGTAATATTGCAATACTACCACTGTACAAACTACTGAATGATTCTCTAGATTATATACTGAATCTCTCGTATCGAATTGCAATGCTATTGATATTGAAGTACATACAGTGGAAGAAACATGCAGATGGGTTGTAGTGTGTGCTCTTGTTGTCGCGATGAAAAATTTCAAACCTTCAAGGATACCAATCTACATTGGATATATAATCACAATATATGTCCGCAACACGTTTTGTGTCCAAAGATATTCTTGAAGAGATCTTTGGATACCGACCATTTGTTCACCCCTCTTTTGTTGTGATCATTGACACGCTTAGTGCTCATAATATCTCTATCTGATATCTCATATACAACTCCATACAACAATTAATCATGAAGTCTGCCATCTTAGCCGCTACTATTGCCTCCGCCGCTGGTAAGTTGTACTATGTTTATATGATTTCAGTCCGTGAAGTTTTGGTGATTGATTGACTACTCGACATCAAACATATCAATGACAACTTCAACCTTTGATTGATTGCAATTGCAAACACTGTACTAACTTGTATTTACTTCTCTTTTATCTTAATACAAACTTGTGAAATAAAGCTTTCGCTCCGGCCCCTGTTGCCAAGACCACCTCGGCCATCAACGCCTTCGAGGGTAAGTTTATATGTTTGTATCTTCATTGATATTGCAATTGCAAAAGATTGACACATATCTTTATGTCATTTCAATTATATATAACTCATATCATATGTTCATATCTTATACATCATACAATCTTCATATAACAATAGGTGAGCTTGGTGCCCAGCCTCCTCTTGGATTCTTTGATCCTCTAGGACTTTTGGATGATGCCGACCAAGATCGTTTCGACCGTCTTCGTTACGTTGAGGTTAAGCACGGACGTATCGCCCAGCTTGCCTTCCTTGGACAGGTTGTCACCCGTGCCGGAATCCACCTTGGAGGTAACATCTTCATGGATGGTACCCAATTCTCTGACATTGGAGATGGATACGCCGGCTTCGCCTCCCTTGGATCCAAGTCAATTGCCCAAATTGTTCTATTCGTTGGTATCCTTGAGTTAGGTGTTATGAAGGACAGTGCCAACGGAGCCGCCCCAGGTGACTTCCCAGGTGATTTCCGTAACGGTTCCCTTGACTTCGGATGGGACACCTTCGATGAAGAGACCAAGCTTTCCAAGCGTGCTATTGAGTTAAACAATGGCCGTGCCGCCATGATGGGAATCCTTGG
>Ga0214479_100463_pt1 | contig 23840 bp, 14 predicted proteins | sample M1_20Mar14CPVII9_5_FD_165054 | JGI IMG/M metagenome (GOLD analysis project Ga0214479, IMG submission 165054) | Marine eukaryotic communities from Monterey Bay, California, United States - M1_20Mar14CPVII9sort6BwellE14 | ecosystem: Environmental > Aquatic > Marine > Unclassified | place: USA...
TGGCAATGGCACAGAGGGCACAATCTGTTGCAGCGGCTGCAATGGCAAAGGAAGAAGCATCTGTAGTAGTTCCAGAGCCTGCTCCTCAACAGCCAGTGGAAACTGCTGATTTATTCTCATGGGGTGCTCCAGCTCCTGCTGCGCCCGAGGCTAATAGTGTGGCAATGCAGCCGCCAGTTGAGCCTGCTTCTGTAGCATCTGAGATCAGTCCAGTATTGAATGCAGCTATGCCTCCACCCAGTGACGTTGATAGGGATAGCTTTTCGGTGTATTCAACTAGTGGAGGAGTTAATGCTAACCCCAATCCATACGGTCAACCTCTAGGGGCAGCACCACCTCAACAACAACCAATGGGTGGAGGTATTCCAGAACCAACAAATCAGGGATTTGATTATAACCAACAACAAACACCAATGGGGCCAGGCATGTCGCCAATGGGAGGAGCTGGTATTCCTGATCCAATGGGATATCAACAGCCACCTGTACAGCCGCAACTAACTCCACCTAGACAGCAGGAATCATTTGCTTCCTATAATTCTGCTCCTGCGCCACCACAACAAGCTGTAGTCCCTTCTGGTCCTCCTTCACCTACCAAGGCAGAGTTGGAAGAAGTCAAGGGTAAAACTGTTGAGGCAGAGAAGACATTCCGTAAACAGGCTGATTTAGTGCGCTCTATTTCTACTGAAGTTGTCCAGCTCGAGTCAGTTGCAAAGCAAGCAGAGGCTAACATGACGTTATTAGAAGGAAAGACAAAGAAGGGATCATTCGTCGGGGGTAAGAAGAAGAAAGCAAAGAAGGAGTATGAAAAGGCAATGGAAGTTGCTGAAGCAGAAAGAAAGAAGGTGGAGAATGCCAAAGCTCAACTAGCTGCAGCCGAAAGGGAGGCACAAAATGCCAAGGGCAATGTCGACAGTCTAAGAAGCAAGTATGAAGAGATGGAAATGCAGGCAGCAACTGCAGCAAGCTATATGGCTGCCCAACAGCAAACCTATGGTGATAACCAGTCTGTGGTAAGTGCACAGCCTTCAATGGCGAGCGCACAGCCAACAGTGGCAAGTGTACAACAACCGGCATATAATGATCCATTTGGAGGCATGAACATGGGTCAACCACCAGCCCAACCAACAAACGATTTATATGGAGCACCTATGGGTGGCGGGGGAGATTACGCTAATCCATTCCTCTAAGTTTCATGGTGTTTAGTTGTTTAGAGTTGAGAGAGATAATTGTGTTGTTGTGGTATCTGTAAGCTAAATGCAATCACACTGTTAATGTCACAAGTTTACAGGTTTATAGGTTTCTTATGTATACTATGCACAGCTACGACTACATGAGTTGGTCTTCCTACAGGTCTCGAAGCTCACCTACTGTTTTGGCGAGCCTTTTCATAAGTACTGTCATGGTTTCACTTTCACATTGCGAGACAGTATCAACATCTGATCTACAATCATCTTCCTCGTCAACTGACTCTACTCGAGCGAGACAATCTTTGATCTTGTGCATCCGCTCAACTACCTCAGACAAGCTATCTTCTTCTTCTGCAAGGTGGTTCTCACTGTCAAAGCTATCCATAATGCCATTGTTGAGGGTAATCTCAACAAGGGAGTGATTATCATTCGAGTAGCTCTTCAAACTGGCATAGGACATTCCTTCCGATCCTGGCATCGAGGCGATGGTGCGCTGGAAGTCGATTTCAAGGTCGTCAATCTGTTGAAACAACTCATTCATAGATCCTGAAGATTTTGTACTCTTGGGAGCATCTATCACACTGTACGCGTCGTCATCTACTTCCAATACAAGCGCCCTGTCACTATTGGTGATAGGCTTGTTACGGTGTATAAAATCCGGACGAAATGCAGGTACTTTCATTTCTCTAACCAGCTTCTCCTCCGTCGCACCATCATCATTACAAGCTACAATCAGTCTTTTTCTCCTTCTTCCTCTCGACGGAGTAGTACTAGGAGGAGGATCCCTTGCACTCTGATTCTTTTCGCTCACCTGTGTTAAGTTTTTACTTGAGATGCCTTTGCTATTTGGAGAATGCGTTGTGTGGTTGTGATCATCGTTAGTGGTCGAATCATTCTCCGGAGGGTCTCGTATCTCATGCCCAGAGGCTTCTACTCGACGGCCTGGTGGATCAGCAAGGTCTTCTTCTTGAGGAGGAGAGGATGGCATACATTCTTGTAGAGTCTTGATATGATCGCATCTTTGAATCTTCTTTGGTGAAGGATGCACAATCACTTCTTCTTCTTTATCCGACGAAAATAGATCAAACTGTTTCTCTTCTCGACATACATTTATTGGAGATATTGATATTCCATGGCCATTATTACCAACTGAATTAGACCGGAGTGATATAGGCTGGAAGTCATAACACGGGGCAACAATAAGAGGTGCAGTCTGTAATCTATGGAGGGGTGAACGATGACGACTGGGCAGGACTTGTTGGTCGACGAACTCCTCCTCAATTTGATACTCGTTGTTGACAGGTTGCTGAATTGGACTAAATGTTCTTTGATGTATATGAGGTACTTGAGACGATGGATCTTCTTCTTCTTCTTCTTCTTCCAAGACTGATAGCATATCATTTTTCATGATGTCTTCCTCCTCCAACTTGGTATCATCGGATGAAAGATGTGGTTGTTTTGGCTCAGAAATCACATTACCGTCCTTTGGCAATTGACTTGCAACTTCTCGCAGTGACTCTGCTAATCTAGCAATCCTCTCATTGAGACTAGATGGCGACAGGCTTGCTTGTAGAAGAGCTGAACCGTCACCCCTTTCACCCGACACTACACTATTATCTTCAGTATCTACCTCAGACTTCATTGGAAGTTCTTTCAACAGCTTAGTATTATCCTCATCATTATGGTCATCTTCTGCATTTTGAAGATCAAATGGCGTGAGTAAAAGTGGGCCTGATATTCGATGCTCATGACTTGTCTTCGGTGCAACCAATCTTGAGTTATCCTCTGCCGGTTTGATTGCTTGTTGATGATCACCACTTGCTATACTTTGTACTGGATATACAGTAGCACTAGGTGTCGGTTGAGTACCCCATATCTTGTCACTTGGTGGCAAGTCACGAGGACACTTTGTCATTGATTCATCAGATGATAGACCTATTAATATATCAACAGTCGTTATATCTTTCTGTTGTTGATCATTCGATACCAATGGTCTCTCGTTATACCCTGATACTTCAGAGATAGAACCAGTGTATGCATGGTCAAGCTGTGCAGCTCCGGCTCCTTCTCTTTCTTCTACAACTGGGAAATAATATGGTTGATATGTCATCTCACTGGCAGGTAGAGTACGAGGACATCGTGTACTTGATTCATCCGAGGAAGAAGAACCTAATACTTGTTTACTATACTCTGACACCTCAGATATTGACTCTGGATGATGCAGACTGGTTGAATGACTATGACGGCTGAGATCCAACTTATCCTTACTACCGCCCACTGGTATCGCAAGAGCTTTTAACCATTGTGCTTTTTCAGCAACGGGCAACGTGGGAGTGTCGGCAGCTTGATTCTCTAATGCCAATGTTTCTTGATATAGTTGATAGCGTGATGCTTCTGGTATTGGATATTGATTACTCATCATACTGTGTGAAAGTTCATCGACTGATGGTGCTGCTATTGCTAATGTTGATACAGCATTAGACTGCTGTCGAGAGTACTCTTCTGTCTGCTGCTTTACATTCTCTTGATAGAATGATAGAGAATACTCAATTTCATCATCAGTAGTTGAGGATCCACTATGCTCCTTTCTTGTAGTAGAAGGAGTGTGTGCACTCGGATATATGTGTGGTGGATTCAATGAAGATGGCTGTATCATCATCTGTTTGACATTATTAGACATGATTGCGTGACGGAGCCAATAGTCATCGCCTTCTCTATCCTTGGCATTATTATTCAGACCGATGGAGTTATCAGACGAAGCAGCAGAAGAAGAAGACCCATCACCCGAGTTGCCTAACGTACAACTTAGGATCTCAATTGGGTCAATCTCATCTGATATTCTCAGCCCCTCCTCTAAAGCAGTAAGATCTTGTATATCCTGTCTGTTAAGACTAACTAAGGTAGTATTCTCATTCTCTTGAACAATTGGCCCTTGTTCTAGTACCGAGAGGGCATTCACAGGGATATTAACCTTTCCTCCCTTCTCATCAGGATGGAAGTAAATCAAGTTTGTATGATCCGCTCTGTCGATAAGCTTACTGTTATCGGGTGGTGGTTGTATCCTTGGGACTTCTTGTGAAAGAATTGAGCCTGGACTTAAGATCTGATGAGGCTCATCATCCTCATCAACTGAAGCGGCGCCACTACGGATAGATAACTTGCTTCTCTTTCGTCGAGCTATCCGTTTAGCATTCCGTTTCACAGCTTGACAGGTTGTACATTCTACAAACTTTCCTTCATTATCTTTCATTTTAGTCATTGGCATCTTACATCGTTGACATTCTAGAGTAGATAATTCATGCCCTTGTATCAAATCCTTGGCTATTTGACGTGTTGCAATCTCCTTCTTTAATGAATATTTCTCGAGTATCATCCGCTCTTCCGATTCGGTATGTATCAGCTTGATATTATTGTTGTTACTTTCCGATGACTTGATAGATGAAGTATCAGGCTTGGGAGATATTGCTGCATGTGTTATCACATTAGGAGATGATGTCTCTGACTTGACTTGGTTCTGAGTTTGTTCAAAAGCTACTGCCTCCTCGTCTTCCCTTTCATAAATCTCTGGATCATCATTAGTATCAGTCTGTGGCGGCGGCGGCGGAGCAAGGGGTATCTTCTCATCCTCTATGGCAACTTCATGAACATCTTCTTCATCCTTCTTGTCATCTTGACATATATCTACATCATCTGCCTCCTTACCACCCGTGTCCTTTTCTTCATCAACACTATTTGGCAACCACTGACTTATGCTGCCACAACTATCATCCTCGTCAACATCTTTCTCGTCATCATCCATATCTTCTTCATCATCATTACCATTGCAACTGATATCAGTAAAGGGGTCTTCATCTGATAAACTCTTCTTAACCTCCATATTATCACCTCCCCCTTCCTTGTCGTGGTCTCTCTGAGGTTGTTCAGTCAACGAAGACAATCCCGAAAAGATTGTACCACCTGTCTCATTTCTCGGTGAGAATAGCGGACGTGGTGATACCACCATCGTCTCCATCTCTTCCCCCTTTTCGTCATTAATATCTCGGGGATAAACTGGACAATCTTCATTATCAAATTTAAAGGATACTCTTGAATTCTGTCGTTCATGTTGTGGACGGGGTGTTAAGTTACTCCTCCTTTGTTGGAATGATGTTGTTATTTGCATAGTCTCATGAAATCCTCTCTTCTTTACTTCCTCTTTGTCTTTATTATTATCATCTCCTTTGGGTGTTGAATTAATAACTACCAACTTACTACACCTAGGATATTTACTACCATCCACTACTACACCAAATTCATTTACATATGTCCCATTATCATCAACAACATCACTTTCAGCTACTTCCTCCAACCATCTCATCATATTATCAATCATAATATCCTTATATACACTACTTATATAATCATATATATAATATATATTACAATCAATACATTTGGGTGGTAATATATTTTGAAGTTTATACTTTGTTGATTTTGAGTTGTGTATATTGCCAAGGTGAAGATGGGATGTTGTTAATTTGGGCACAGTGGGACAAGTGGTGGTGGTGGTATGATGTAGGTATAGATATATTAATTTGTTAGAACACGTAGGACAATTTGGATAGATGTTGCGTTTTTGATAGTGTGTATTGGATATACGTTTTTTGCCATGTATTTTATGTAATATTTTATTTGCTTGTTCTTGTCCTTTGTTTGTATTGGGTGAGGATTGTACTGTTGATATTGATGATGTTGAACCATTGATAGAAGAAGAAGAATAGGAATGCACCTCTTCAATACCGAGTTGTTGGTCTATTGGGTTGTTTATTTCTGTTGATAATATTGGTAAGCCAGCCGGTACCTTACTCAAATTATATAATCGTTCTTCTTGCAATTGCTTTTGTTCTTGAGCCATATTGTACTGCTCCTCATCATCAATGATGGCATCATTTAGTAATGATTTAATTCCACTATTCTCCTCGTCTTCTGGCTTTCTATTGCCTCTTCTACTATTTATACTATGCGCACTATCCTCTAACGCACCCTCTAACATTGACAAGTGATGATTTTGATCTTGTACGAATAATTCATTACCCACAATATTTAACGGATCACCACTTATAATACGCTTCCTACTACGAGGTCTAGGAGGTGTCAATGACTGCACGCCACCATTTCGTCTAAAGGACTTTCTATTGCGTTTAGAGGCGTCAGGTGTTCGTGATCCTTTCTTTTTTGGTAAACCCCCATTTGTTGTGGTTGTATCTATATCGCGGAGAGAGCCGCAGCGCAATCGTTCCATTTTATTGCAAATCGAATCAATAATAATGTGACCCTATTGTTTAGTACTGGATAGGACCATGATAGGGCTCATTATTGGCTTGGTATGGGGTAGTTTAAAGCGTTGAATAGTGGAGGGAAGTTGTATTCAAAGTTTTCATTGCAATGCTATAAATGAAGAACTCTGTTTTGGATAGCATGAATACGTGGCGGTATCCTTTTTGTTCCTGGGCTAAACAAAGGGCCTTGCCGTTTTTTACCTTGACACATGCACCATGAGACTTTAATGTACCGCTACTATTTGATTGTTTGTGTAGTTTGCTAGAGGGAAAGTACGATAAACAATGGACGGTAGTATGGCATGCGCATCCGCCAGTAGTGCCGACAATGTCGTAGTCGATCATAATACACCCGTCGTAGCGCCGTCAATTGGTATCAGTAAGCTAGGGCCAGTTGTGCCTGCACCACCTTCCTATTATGGTACCAACTCCTCCAAATATAACACATTTATTGTTGGAGCTGATGGACAGGTCTATTCAAAAGCATATTCGTATAGACCCATCGTTAGAAATACTTTACGACGTTTAAAAAAGATTGGATCATATACTCTGGATGAATTTGATAAGAAAATCATTGTAAACTCCGTATCATCATCAAATGTTACTTCACATGAGGCTACATATGTCAAGGTTAAAACTAATAATGAAATCACCAGAACAATAACACCTGATTATAAAACACCAACATACACTATTGAACCTGATAATGAGCTGAATTCATCACGGTTGTTATCAATTCCACATTCATTACGTCGTCCAGAAGTTAATTTTGATAATCTATTTAATGTTGATGTATCATCTACAAACCCTACTACTCCTAAGGGTACAGCATCTTCTGCAATACTACCCACTACTGCAACAAAACGACGTCTAGTAACTCCACCAGATGTATCATCTTCTGATGGTGGACAATTATCTAGTAGCCCTGCTACACCAGCAAAAGAAAGTCGAAAACGTCCTTTACCAACACAAGCTATCCGTCAAGCTCCCAGGGCGTATTTATCACCAATCGGGTTTGAACAACTAGTACCCGTCGAGGAAGTAAAAAGGAATGTCTTCGAGAACCTACATCGCAATCCTCAACATTTTGCACGGTCTACATCCGATGACGTCCCATTGATTATTGTTTCTAATTATCTTCTTGATAAGAAACGTGATGATATCCCAGACGACTCATCACAACTTCTGAACTTGGTATATAGCATGGTTTCGTGGCGTAGTCGTTTTACCATACCACCAGATAATATGTTTATTAGAATTGAGGAAATACCTGGGTGGGGGACGTGTTATCAATCTTTATATGACGATTTCCCTCGGAATAGTGATGGGGTCATTCGATTATGGCGTGAGTGGCAATTAAATAATCCCCACATGGTTAAACTTCGTGAATTGATACTCGATGTAGGGGAGCATGGGAAGGAGGAAGTTTTGACATTGTTGAAGGATGCTGGATTGTTGGATGAGGTTTGGGAGAAGACACATGATCATGATTGGTATGTGAAGAAGATCCTTTCATGTCATAAAGAGGGCAAGACTTGTTACCCTGGTTGTCAATTTTGCAAGGGTACATTATTCACTGGTGCCATTCATAATGATGAAGATCATTACAATTTGAAGGCTCAAAAACAGAAGAGAGGTACACGTCACAGAAATCCAACTACAGGCTTACCTACTACCATGGTACAACCATCTTCACTCAACGAACAACAACACGCAGAACAAGCTGAGTGCCTCCATTCTACCTGTGCCTGTCGCCACCAAATGGATACACATGATAAGATTAGGAATGGCAAGGGCGATTACAGCTTTCGTCTACGAGTACAATATGCATATTTGGTAGTATTAGTTTTACATGTCAATGGTTATATTTGCAAGCATACGGGTGTAGAAATTACATGGGATACCTACACAGCATATGATACTGAGCATCCAGCCATGGGGATGAATATTGTGATTGATGGTGTAGAGTTTCCAACGAGAAAGATTATTTGTCTTGCTAATGTTTGGCAAAATCATTGGGGTTCATTTGCCGAGTTTTTTGATGTTGCATGCCGTGAGGTAACGATGACTTACATTGTCAACCGAATGGCACATGCCTTGATTGGTTGGGGTCACAACGAGAAACGCTGCCGTCTACTTCCAGACTTGCCTCCCTTCCCATTTGAAAAAGTACAGTTTGACGGTCGTACTGTATTGAAACCAAAGTCTCTTCCTCCAACTAACACAACTACATCCACATCGGTAGAAACAGTTACTAATATATCAACAACAACAACCTCCAGTACTATCAATGTTACAACAGCCACCACTACCAACAAGTCCACAACCCTAAAGTCCATTACAAAGCCAGATTTTGAAAATAACGAGTTGGAGGCGTTAAAGGCTGAGAGGGCTCGTGTAGATAGTGTTGTTAGTGCCAAGAAAGAGAAGAAGGAGTCTACATTGAAAAGGAAAAGGGAAGAAGATGACGAGGAAGCTCGAGTACTTGTCGTGAATTCTCGTGCCGCCAATACCTCTGTAGTCAAAACGAAGACTGCTGCGTCTTCCTCCCTCTTTTTGAACCAATTGGTCATGTATGCCTCTACTTCATGCAGGGTTGTTGGTCTCAGTGCAGACCGTAGCAAGGTGACAGTTCTAGGGAAAGACAGTCGAATTGAAGTTGATGTTGATTTGGTCAAACCCATATCCCGTCAGTTCAATGCAGGGAATCGTAGTAGAGTGATGCTTCACAATTGTATTGACACGAAAGAGACAAGTTGTATACCAAAGTGGGAAAGTCTAACAATTGATGAGAGGAAACAGATCAAGCAGGCGGATGATAGAATAAACCAACTAGCTCAACAGGAGGCCGAGAAGAATAAGAAGACTGCTGCAGTTGAGAAGAAGCGGATTGAAGAAGAGAAGCAAGAGGAGAAGCTTGCTCAAGCGGAAGCTCAACGTCAAGAATGGAAGAAGCTGCTAGCTGCCGAAGAGCGAAAGAGCAACCTGAAGGAAGTAAAAGGCAGAGAAGTACGACCCATCACGTACGACCCATCATTAGCTGCCAAAGCTAAGAAGGCACTAGCTGGCTCGCAACTTATGAAAAAACTAGAGAAGATTGAGCAAGATGGTAGGAAGCGACAAGAGAAGATCGAGCAGGACGCTAGAAAGCAACGAGAGAAGAATGAGCAGGAAACTAGGAAGCTACAAAAGGAGTTTGAACTAGCTAGGGCTAGGTATAGATACAGAATGTAACGGTAGAGTCTCACCTACAAAACGAACACAAGATGTGCACAAATCTCAAACTTTACTGCAAATAGTATCATACTTCTCTGCTATACCATCGCATCCATCTAATATAAGCTGTGCTATTGAGAATACACCCTGAAACAAACCGAGGCCTACAGTAAAAGATACCACTTTATGTATCAAGGCCTATAGTGTACTTGAACTCGGCATTAAAAATCTGGACCAAAGATGGCATTTTTCCTCCTAGTAATCTCGGCGGCGTTAGAGTAGAGCAAGGGTATTCATAATAGCAAAGTTAGGTGGATAATGCTTGATAGATCACGCAGTAGTATTGGCGGCGGTAGGGCTCGATTAATCGTCGTCAGCGGCGGTATCCTCAACAAACTTATATTCATTGCAATATCATTGACATCTGTTCAATCATTTCAAACAATCAACTCTATATCAACCACTTCAAGACTACAATACAATTCACATTACTCTACAGCTATCAAAAGTACAACATCATCAGAAACATACACAGTAACACAACAGCAATCATTTATATTAGACGGAGGCGAGCTACAATCATTTCTACTTACCAATGACTCCTCTACTTCAACGTCTAATCAACAACAACAAGTTGGAGTATTATCATTAGTCACCGGTAAAACAAACAACAATGAACGTATAATAGGTGTACAAAAACTATCCAATGATAACTTCCTACCAGTACCTACAATATCCCTCTCTTCCTCCTCTACTTCAGAAATAGAAGTATATAAACATACAATAGCCAAAATACCAAAAATAATATCAGATAAAGATGCATTAAGTACTGCCGCGGCATGCTTAGTTGGTATACATTGTTCATTACCTAGAATTGAAGATGTTGGTGGTAGTAGTTATGATTCTGTGTTTTATGGTGGCAAGGTGAGATTTTGTGCATATGATGTGCACTTTTTGTGTTCTTTGCTATATGCGTTGACTTCTTCTAACTGATAAACATACTTCTCTATGATATATTCACAACAGGCAGTGGTGCTAGGCGGAAACGACTACGCATGTTTCATTGCCGATGGACTATCAACACTCGGTATTGACGTATCACTAATTTCCACAAGTTCAGCAAAGACTAAGAATAAAAACGTCAAGGTATTAAACCCAGCCGTCGAAGTCGAAACTGAGGATCTAATTGATACAGAAGTAGGATTTGCCAATGCCATAGGTCAATTTGATTCATTGATTGATACTATTGCCAATGAGCGCAAGGGAGTCATTCAGTTGACGAGTGATGATCTATCTGAGAGTGGGTCAAGTGTGCTACAGCTATTACAATCAAGACATGGATGTGACAAGTATATATCAACATTGACCCAATCACAGCAAATGATAAAGAATGATGGAGTGTTGTTTGGACCAGGCAAGGCTAATTCATATGTCAAAGAAATGGAATCAATATTAATATCGAAGTGTATACCCATCGTACCCTCGTCGGGATTTGGTTCATCGACATTACAGGTACTATTGGAGAATAATGTTATATACTCATCAAAGAATAACAAGTCACCAAGTGTAAGAGGATGGGAACTTAAAGACTTTTGGGAAGAGACTAGTTGGCCACGAGATTCATCTGGGACGGGAATACGCTATGGATTACCTGTCGAAGAGGAAGAAGATTTAGATGAACAATTTAGATTACAACAAATGTATCTACAAAGCAGTAAGACAAAATTGGGCACCGAGGGAGGTATGGATGACCAAGAAGTGAAGAAACAGACACGAGCAGATGATACCAATCCCTATGTTGAGCCAATCATTGGAACAGAAGGTTTAGCCGAAACTATAATTTCTCCACAGCGGAGTGGTGTCGTGTTTGTTGCCATGAAATCATGCCGAACATGCAAGGGTATCAATCCACAGTTTACAAGGATTGCTCGAGATAAGGATACAGTTGGTAGTACTTTACTATTTGCCAAGGCAGATGCAACAGGTGCCGTGGGGAAGACGTTGGGGAAGCAACTTGGGGTAGTTGCTGTTCCGAGCTTTGTGTTATTCAGAAATGGTGTGAGGTATGGCGCCGTATCTACGTCTAAGCTTCCCTCTGATCGATTGAATAGGGCAATTATGTTACTCGAGGCAGGAGAAGATTTTGATATATCACTGGAGGAAGAAGACGAGGACGATTGAAGCTAAAAGAGCATAAGTAGCAGTATTTGAAATAGGTAACATATTCTGGATCTATTTATTTACACTGTCTTTCTACTTGTGTCATCACAATGCCTTATACAAAGGCATCTTTTCCTTATACATGGCCATTTCTTCTTCGACGCCACTGCCATCAAAATCCAACTCTCCAAGTTTAGTTTCAATCATTGAAATGCCATTGCAAATAACACTTGTGATACTTTGGTCTCCTTCTTTCCTGCCAAACTCAAGTATCTGAAATAGTGCAAAGGTTTGAGTTGCTGTGTCTGAAAGATTGATATATAAGTAACAAATAAAAACTCACCCTTAGTAGAGCTATGATAGAGTTCTCGACGATTGCGTCCTCACTTGAAATAAGCAATCCAAAAAAGATATTTATACAACCTTGAGATACAACTTGACGTGCATACATCTTAGATGCAATGCACCCGATAGCACTTGCCAAATTTTGGACTGGGTTTGAGTTTGACATTAGCGGCACTACGATTGAAAGAATGTTGCTATCCATGAGAAGCTCAAGAACTGCTTCATTCCCCTTTATAAGTAAGGCAATACATTTCATTGCATTGCGTTTTGCTACTTCGGTAGTGTTACCAAGTGATTCCATTAAGATTTTGCATGTCATATCAATAGCTCTTTGATCATTCAGTTCACAGAGTACTAAGAGTGCTCTACAACAAAACTTTGCAGCTTCATCATTACCCACTAGAAGAATGGAAGGAATGATACTGAGATATGGCTCAACTACAATGGTCGCAAGAGTATCCAAGGAGGTAGGGGGATTGGGGTTAGTATTTGGTAGTGAAAGTGCAAAACTATATCATGCGCACAAATCGATTAATTCATATCTTGGTTTCACAATCAGAACCTAACACCCAAAGTCTGTGACCATTCACAATTAACTTCTACTTACCTGAGGCAAAGTCGGGACTTGGTTTACCTCGACAAAGTTTGCATATCAAAATTGCCACAGCTCTTGGTATCTCTACCGACTTTTTCTCTGACAATGTGGTCAATGGCACAACAAGATCAGCATTCAGAACAATGTCTCTCAAAGAGGTAGACTTGTTAGCAATTCTTGTCAGTACACTAATGGAATATGAAGCAAATACCCCCTGTTGTTTGGATAAAAGATGCACAAACTTTTGAACTAATCCCAATTCTACCAATGTTTCGGTGACAGCAATCGTCCCATTCTTGACAATAAGATCAATTATTGAAGATGAAAGTTTCAAATGTACTGCATTTCTTTCATTCAAATGTTGGTTGACAATTTGGGGCAGCAATCCCGAGTCAACGATTTGTTGAACAGCAACAGTATTCCCTTGTTGGTTCAATATTTGACTCAACAACCACAAACAATCTTGTGAAATTTTAAGTAAAAGGCCCTCTATCTTCAATACTTTGATAAGATATGGCAAATTCGTGTTGTTGGCAACTAAAGCTTCATTCAATACAGGTAGACCAATCCGTTCTTTCAATGCAAGGGAAGTTCCTCCTCCAAGATAGCACCTACTTTTGGGTGGTGTGGGAGCTCCATATATACTGAACGAATTCATGATTGCCTTGGTAACATCTTCTTTTGATAGCTGTTTACCATTCAACTTCGTAACTTCTTCCTTCAATCTGTCAACCCCTATTTGGCTGAACTGAACAATGTAAAATGAAGAACCATCATCATCAGAACGTATTGTATGAAGTACTCCATTCCCTAATAGGTGTAATAAACGTCGTTCCGGACATATCATTTCTTCTCCTCCAGATCTACCTTTAACAATAGTCTCAAGTTGATCCCTGGTTAGGCACACATCTAAAGTGTTTGGTCTTCTTTGTTCAAACATTTCCTTCCTCCATCGAGACGATCCCTTATTGTTAAAGTTAATAACATGTTCAAGAGGCCATGTCTTACATGCCAATTGACAACACGGGCAAGTGGAATCTCCTTCTCTGTTAGAATTGGCAATGCAACATGTTGGACATCGTATTCCTAGTACAAGCAAACTTTTCGGAAGGAAGTTTGATTGATAAGCATAAGATATCTGTAGAATCAAATTAGAGATGCATTGTACTCCCGTGGTATGAAAAGAATATCTAGTGTCCATAACATCACCAACTCCGAACTTCTTTCCGTGTTCGTCCTTTCCTCCGAGGAATACCTTTTCTAGCTTCGGAAAGTGAGATAAAAATGGTATCACTTTCAATACAGTTTCATTATCGACCATCATAATATCACCCTCTCTACATAAGAGTGAGGATATATTGATCACTCGAACATCTCGATATCGCGAGTATAATGCATTAAGCTGAGAAGACTTGTCAATGTGAAGGACTCTGACTAATTGCATTGCATGTAAGAATGATTTAGATGTTGCTGCACATGATAATACCGTTTTATAATCCAGAAAGTTCATAATATTTCCCAACACCTCAGGCGGAAGTGATGTAGATGATTGTGTATCGTTCTCATTGGTATCTTCTACCCTCTGGCGCTTCAATGAGCGCCCCCCATTCGTATCTTCAGCTGATCTATCCATATCTTTTTCAGATAATAATAATTTAATATATGTTAAGCTCTGTACGAATCCGTGCTATTATTCGATATTGATGTCAGTATTATTGGAGTAGCAACTTCGTAGTAAGTTTTTTGGTAATGTAGTTCAGTAGTAAATATTGGGGTATGTATTGAAAAGTAAACCTTCACAACTTCTTATTGTGCGATAACCACTCCACTATCCGTGCTATATCAGGTTATGGTTTTTCTTTGTATATTACTAATCACTAAATCCAGAAGAGGAGACGCTTTCTGCTTTGCTTGCAAACTGCAAACACCATGTCTTGAATCCCACTTTATGGCGATTGACTGGCTCTCCCCGCCTGCGTTGTGTGTTTAAAAGCCACCCCGCTTGTACCACTCCTCTCTAGCCTTTTGAGAGTTGAGTTGTTACTCTTCTTACTTAGAGAGTTGAAATACGCATAGGCAACCAACACTTAGGTTTATGTAGTGCACTACTTAGATAATCCGACTATGAGTATGTGTCCATTTGCAACAAATCAACGAAATGGAAGATGGATAAAGCATACACAAACGGCAATTGCATGTATATTTTGCTATATTCTGGGTAGTTATAACATGTTTGATTTCTACGGTGATATGCACAACATGTATCATTCAAGTCTAGTAGAAGATGATGTAGTTGTATCCTCCTCTCATAATAAGCATCGTCGTCTTGCTGTAGCAAACTTTATTGGTGAATCTGGCACTGGAAAGTCCGAGTTTGTATTGTTTATGATATGAATTCGTGTGTTCAGTATAAAGTCTCGACGACTTGACTACTGCTTTGTTTTACCTTAGTTTGTCTTTATTAATTGCCCTTGCATATCATATGTACTAACATGTTATAATCTCCTCTCTTCATCATCATAAACTATGATAACATGCATCTTAGCACAAGCCGATGATCTTATGTATGGGGTATATTCCATTCATCAACAATTGATAAAGTACAATATGATTCATAACAATACCAATGAAGAAGGAGTTACTCATGTGGCAATCGTTGTCAATAATACAAAACAAGAGAATATTGATATTCTAACAACATGGCTTGGAAAAGAGAATATAAAGATAGTCTCCAACAGTTATATAAAGGATAGGATATCATCAAAGCAAGGTTTATGGAAGGGAGTTTTCGGGAAATTACATTACTTCAATCTAACAGAGTTTGATAAAGTTATATCATTGTAAGTATTCTTCTCATCATATTGATTTGCTATGTAAAACATATATTGATATGCTGACTACCTCTTGATTTTATGTATTAATTTGATAAAAGGGACGGTGACGTTTTGATTCGGAGCAACATTATGCATTGGTTTGATCTGCCAACTCCTTGTGCAGTACAAGCAAAAGGTAAGTAAGCGAAGTATCATAATCAAGTACCAAACTCCAAACTGACATATCTTTTTACTTCAGACGACTTGAATTGGAATAGTGGTGCTATGGTGATAACCCCAAGCACAGATGTATTCAATGAAATGATTAATCAATTACCAAAAATATACAAATATACAAGAAAAAGTAGTTACAAGGAAGATCCGTTGACTTCTGGGTTTGGTCAGCAGGCAGCAACTACAGCATTCTTCCTCTCAAATGAAACGAATGCGAGAAAACGTTGTGTCCTTCCGACTGAGGCAGCTGTTCTATCATCATCTCTTACTACCGTCAAGGATCCCAGTTTTGATTATTACTCAAAGTACAGACCATGGATATATCAGACTGTTCACTTTACAACAAGCAAGCCATGGAAACCCAAAACACATCCGAAACATACTTTTCTCTGCTCATTACTGAAAGAATGGAAAGATAGTATATCTGGAATTGAGAAAACATATCATTCTCCAACAAATGACTTTCTCAAAAACTGTGGGAAAATATGGGTGTTTTGTGGAGTTAAGGTGGGTTGGGTGGTTGACGGGTGTGATAAGGCAACTAAAGTAAACAGTACTTCATAGTTGATACTTGTGTATCCTATATCCTATAATGTCTTTAACTACTGCGTTCCTATTTTCCATAATGCATGTAAGCCTTTGATTGTTCACTCGTTCTATAATTGTTTGCAGGTATACTCTTTCGAGCTCCGTAGAATAAATATGGATGCCAATCTTCATCGGATGAAATAGAACTTTGAGTAAAATTGAAGCATTTATCATTACCACAATCTTTACCAATCAGATTATTTCTCTTTGCCCACTCCTCAACAGGGTTTGGACCGCTTCCGGCATACTTTGTTTCAATCATTGCCTTTTGGGGTATATACTTGTTCATACCTTTGATAGCGTTGGGTTCATTCCCTTCTATATCGAGCACTAGGAAGATTAATACTATTTCATAATCTAATGGTAAACTTTTCTTCATGTGATCAATCTCATCATCTAGTGTTGTGCATGGTACACGAGTTGTACCCTGTTGCTTTTGTGGCTGCGTCTTGTCAAAAGTCTTTGTTTCTCCTGAGTTCATAGGGTTATCAACTAACATGACATACTCATCTTCGCATAGAGCTGCATTAACGGTCGAGTCATATGCACGACTTTTCTTCAGTATATTGTAATTCAATGGACTTGCTTCAATAAGTAACGTATTTGCTTTTAAGCATTGGCTAGCCTTTAGTGATATACTCTTTGTGATACCATCATGTCCTCCTACTTCTCTTTGCTGTAATTGTAACCATATTCTAACGCACTTTATCAACAATATAAGTACATGCGTTTCTAGTATATCTCCTATCCATTATTAATCCTCTATCCTGTTTACATAGAAGTCATTAGACAATCGCCGATTCGAGTTCATGGCCAATGGCATGGTGGTATCCTTTTCGTGCCTTCAACATACTTCGGTCAGAGACAATTGGAATCGACTGATATCATTCGTATACAGTGGTATATTGATAAACCGCAATATTGCATTGACATGATAGAAGTTAGAAGATAAATAGTTTATGTAATTCATTGGTTTGAATCTGTGACAGCTTCTCAAAAGAAATAATTTAGGTCAGCCCAATAGAGTGTCCACACAAACGCAAATTTGTGAGCGACCGGTGAGCAAATTTGCGAGTTGTAACTAGATCCCCGAAATCACTCATCTAGCAAATTTGCTGTGTCCACACAAGGTGCAAATCTGCGAGCTCTAGCTCCAAATTTGTGAGTGATTTTGTTGGATGGCTCGCCCTCCATTGCCCCCCTATGATATTGCTCAGCATTATTTGCAATAGTAACCAAGACGATAATCCAAGAGCTCTTTGCCGATCGATAGCTGCCGATACACCATCATGTTTCTCTATCCCCATAAAAGTAAATCGATAATATTGATAAGGAGAAGAAATATCATCACTTTACAGAACACATCACAATCTTATCCATTATCAATCAAACACAACTACAATTTTGTTTTGTACGAGAGATAAAATACCATCAGCCTCCTAATAAATACTTTACATACATATCATTATCAATATAAATACATACGGTGAGTTCTGCATGTTTTATATAGTAATTATATTTAAGTAGCGGCTTCTAACCTTAATATATGCACCACAAAAACTAAAGAAGAAACAATATTGCAAACTATTATACACATGCCTCGCCGGAATAGAGAAGAGTTATTAGGTGGTAATAATGATGTAGAAGAGGATATAGAATTTGGTATACGACGCTCTAGAGTTGTCATGATGAAAATTGCACGGCACCAGAAAATGAGGGGTAAAATGTGTGCATTTTTTCATTCCCCACATCTTTGATTGGCCTAGCGGTATCCTTTTTTTACTAGGGGAAACTACTGGGAAGAGCAGCACCTAAATTTGCGACCAAACTCGCAAATTTGATACTCGCAAATTTGGTCAACGTTTTTTGGTATCCTAAAAACCGCTAGGGAGGTCGCAAATTTGAGGTGTTCAGGTCGCAAATTTGAATTGTGTGGACACTCTAATACCATTAATTATTTGTTGTGTAGAGCCGTTGCATTGTATAGAAGCCAATAGGTCTCTTCTATCCCACAAGTTTGAAGTGAAGTATCAAGGGTCAGTGTTATAATCGATTGGCTACAGTTTAGTGGCTGATTGTCAAGAAGAGAAATATTAAAGTTTCTACCTCAAAGTCAAATTGCAAACATGCAAAAAAGAAGAAGACGGGCTGGTAATAGTCAGCCTTATATGCTACTTGTTGTTATTATATCACTGCTGCTATTGGCAGAAAATAGAGTGTCTTCAAGCTATACAATTGACGAGTTAAATACACATGAAGAAGATATATCCTTGTCCAACATACGTGCTCAAAATAATAATATTGCAAAAAGTAATGAGCTCGAAGAACATAGAAAGTATAAACGAAGAAGAAGAACAGAAGAAGGCAGGATGTTGAATATATTTCTAGATGATACAGGAGAATATACATCATCAAAATTGCAATTACTAAACAAGTATATAATAGATGACGAGGCTGACTTTGACCACGGTTATGTGCACCAACCACACAAAATGGAAGTGCACCCAATACCACACAAAAACAATCAACTAATTCCAAACCCAAGAATTATCAACGGTATATTAGCACCTGAAACACGCTACCCATACTCAGCCTCTTTACAGTACAACACCCAACACTTCTGCGGCGGCACGTTAGTATCACCCAACCTAGTAATAACCGCCGCACATTGTACATCCACACCAACTAAAATAACACTAGGTCGATATGACCTCGACTCTCCAACAGATTATGATTATGAGGTAATGGACGTAGTTGATATAATTGTACATCCACAATATGATGAAAGTGTGGTTGAGAATGATATTGCAATATTAGTTATTGAAAGGGATAGTAAACATCCATATATACAAATTAATACGAATAACGAATCACCAATAGATGAAGAGAAGTTAATTGTCATGGGATGGGGTGATATAGATTCGTCAGAATATGGACAAGAAACATCTGATCGTCTTAGACAGACAGACGTTTGGTATATGACTAATAGTAAATGTGAAGAGAGTGATGGATATGTAAAAACTAATGAGGGTGTATTGTATGGAAGTTACGAAGGTAGTATAAAAGATTCTATGATGTGTGCTATTGATTATATTGGTACTACAAGTGATGCTTGGTAAGTATTGATATAGGCTGTTTTTATTGTATCACTGAGATTGGAGTCATGATGTATGTCGACTAACCTCTGCCCCTTTGCAATTGATAATATGACAGTCAAGGAGATTCCGGCGGCGCACTTGTAAAGACAGGATCAGTATTTACTGAAGATGTTCTCGTCGGGCTTGTCAGTTGGGGATTTGGCTGTGCCGATCCCAACTTTCCGTAAGTCAATCGTGTCTTTCCATACATCAGTTACTCATGCTCATACTCTAAACTCTTCTTTCATTTTTTTCTCTTCTCTCACTCAGGGGTGTATACTCAAGACTTAGCTATTACTTTGAAGACTTTCTCAAACCAACAATCTGTACAAAGAGCTTAAACCCACCACCATATCTGAATTGCAATGGTAATGTCAATGTTGTGTCCACTCCAATAACACCGTCACCAACCCCAACACCAGCAGGATTGCTTACAATCTTTATTGATACAGACCCACAAAGTCCTGAAGATTTAGGATGGGAATTGTCATCTGTTTCAAATGGACAGGTTATAGCAGGTCGACCAATTGGTTCATATAGGAACAAGTATCAACAAAAGATATCGGAAGAAATCATGGTCACACCCGAGAAGTTTTACCGTCTCGAAGTGTATGATAGAGATTCCGATGGATTCAAAGGAAAAGTATCGATAGTTCAAGGTAGAGAATATATAAAAACAGATGCACTGGTGTATGAGCCAGGGTTTAGTGCCGTGTCTGGTTCATCTGTTTCTCATGGATTCTATGTAGGTGATAATCCTCCTCGTGAGCTTACTCTGGATCTCAAGTTTGATTCAAATCCAGAACATGTTGCTTGGAGTTTAACAAACGTCAATGATGATTTGCCGCTTGGATTTAGATGGTTCGATTGGTATGGTAATATAGGCAACGGTGTGAGAGCAAGAGAGACAATTCCAATATATGGCAATGATAGAGGTCAGCAACAATATGTCTTTACAATCCTTGATATTGAAGGGAATGGTATGTGTTGTACTCAAGGACAAGGTTCATTCTCTTTATACCTTGGTGAACCTGAGAGTGGAAATCTCATCGTTACTGGTGGCGAATTCACCACTGAAAAGACTTTTACTTTCGATATAGATTCGATCGGGGTTTCATTGTCTGCGCAACCTGAAGAAGAATCTTCCACCCAAATGACTGAAGTGAATACTCAGGTGACGTACTACATGTCAAGTTCTACAGGTATATGTCAAGTAAATGATGAGTCAAAGCCAGACTGGGTGACCTCCATATATACGGATTATGACGAGTGTTGCTCTTTCTCATGGAACAAACAACCATGTCTATCTGCAAAGCCAATAATAGAAGAAGCTACACCACCGATAGGTGATGAGCAACTCACACCTATGAGCAACAATCCAAGTGAACCAATCAATTATGAGCCTGTTACGGGTTCCTTTACTTGCAAAGAAGCTGGACTAACATGCACAATTAGCTGCAGTCAATGCGGTAGTATCAAAAGGGTAGCGTCACAAATGACTATGGACTATCCAAACGAATCAACGATAATATACACCGCAGAGAAGGGCACAAACGATGACCCCGAGGAGCCGAGTCGATTGATCTTAGTTGAGTCTGATCTATCTGCCGGTAATGTCATATCATGTGATGAAGGATGCACATGTGATACTGTAAATGACAATGTGTTAGGTTGCGGCTTAGCTGGAACAATACCATCAACCGATCAACAACAACCAGCAGTCGGGCCTTCTCCAACTCAACCACAAGAGTATGCCAGTTCAAGTGCGCTATTAAGCCCTTCCATGTACTTGATTCCTATGTTATTTGTTTGGATGGCAGTATTGAGATAGATATTCTGTAATCCATGAAGACTGACATGTACATCTTATATTTGTGGAGTACGAGTTGCCAGAATCATTAGATAGAAGCAAGACAAGTTCCTTAGAGTTATTAGTTTCCTATACAGACTCTCAAGTTCAATAGTATCTACATGAGTATCATATCAATCAATCATTATACCCAAATTGCTAGCATGGTCATTAACAAGTATCCGGCTAAGAATGATATCAATGTTGGTATTAACGGCAATTGCAAAGACTTGATATTATGAGTCTCCTCTGGCAGTAACTCAATAAGAGCAACATAGATGAATGACCCACTCGTAACTCCGACCAAGGCAGCCACAAGAGCGCCCTCTCCCACCGAAGAGACTCCCCAGCCAATAGCGATGCCGATTAAGGCGACAATTACAAATGTCCCAATAGAAAGATAGAAATAAACATGACTCTCGCCTTTCTTCCAGTAGCCACTCGAGATCATTCCTTGTGCAAGAGCAAAGGCTGTGAATCCTTTATGAACTGCTATCGCTACGAAAGCAGACTGAATCTCAGATATATCAGAGCTTGCCCCAGTGCCCAAGCCTTCTATGATAGAATGCACGGAGAGAGCTAGAGTCAAAATGATAGCACTGAACGGGTTGTCCTTCTCACCATGCAGTGCAGACTATCCTGATAAGCTTTTCGAGAATCCTCCTTGTCTCGCTCCTGATCTTTATGTGCGACTAGAAAAAAGGCGGGCTTGTTTTTTTTTTACTCAAGATAACAAACTAATAGACTACAGCCAGCATGATTAGTGCATATCTATTCTTTGCTTGTTTAGTAATAGCTCAAACTTTATTTGTGCACACTACTGCTCTTTATCTTGGCTTCGATTATAATGTTCTAGCTGTTATTATTACCTTAGCTGGTCTTGATATCTTCCTATTAGCTTTTGCCATTAGGTTTAAATGGTTAGTTGTAACAAGGATAGTTGGGAATTCAATGTACCCAACGGTTCATGATGGCGACTTAGTTTTGATTGAAACGATATCCAAACGATTTGTGTACAATGATATCGTCGCAGCATACAGTCCTGATGGAGACTTGTTGATTAAGCGAGTCAAGGGTATTGAGAATGATGTGGTTTCAGGTCGTGATGATCATTTATTTGTGAATGGCTTGATACAAGAGGAATCATTTGTGATAGAAGATGTCAGCTATGACTTTGGAGATGTAGAAGTAGGCAAAGATAGTCTTTGTCTACTTGGAGATAACCGAAACAACAGTACTGATAGTCGTTATTATGGATGCTTTCATACATCAGATATCGCTGGCAGAGTAATTCTACATGTGTCGGTTCCTAATTGAATAGGTAGGAGGATATATTAGTTTGCTTGACAGATAAAGTTCATTGTTCTAGTATTACTATCAGTTTTCACTAGGAAACTCATTTTGGATCCACCCTTTGGTTCAACTGTATGTCACGAAAAGGGACTCGGTATCCTTTTTTCTATGGTATCCTTTTTCAGGGAATAAAAATTCTCAAACAGTAATGGCCAATGACAATGCAACAAGACCCAAGCCAATGCCGATCTAGATGTTGACAATCAATATGATGTGGTATGGAACCAAATTAGTATAAGATACAGTGGATTAATGTAGTTACCACTGAATGTAAGGATACTCTTTTGAGCGTTAGTGTGGGATGGTGGGGCGGACACAATTGTACAACAATAGCACAATACAAGATATGCAACAATCAACATGATTTCGATAAAAACAAAAGAAGCCGGCCTATTGTAATATTCATGATATCTGATATTGAAGTCATGTCATGATATTGGATACTGTACGACATTATATTATCGTATGTGATGTCATGCCATGATATCGTATGTGATGTCATGCCATGATATCGTATGTGATGTCATGCCATGATAATGCCATGATATCGATTGCTCTGACGTGTTCAATTTCATGATATCTAATTAACGATATCATGTGATATCATATGTCGATGTTCGAGTTATCATGCCATGATATCGTCGAGTCGATGTCATGCATGATATCGTATGTGATGTCATGTCATGATATCGTCGATTCACGAACCACGTGTTGTACTTTCAATTTCAAACAATCAATTGTTATAGCGTATAACACAAAAATAAAATCAAACTCTCGACAACATAGTACAATACTACTACCACAAATCATATTAACAATATTATAAAATACAATTCTTCCGCATATCAAATATGGATATCAATAACAACACCAACGCTGAGACTACCATGGATGCATTGGCATCGTTGTCATTATCACCGGAATCTGATACTGAGCACACGAGAATTGGTGTACTATATGACATATCCGTCCACAAGAGTGACTTAGCATGTATTGATGCACCAGCATCTTCAGGGAGAGCAAGGTGGGCTAATGATGTCATTGT
>Ga0214479_100464_pt1 | contig 23839 bp, 20 predicted proteins | sample M1_20Mar14CPVII9_5_FD_165054 | JGI IMG/M metagenome (GOLD analysis project Ga0214479, IMG submission 165054) | Marine eukaryotic communities from Monterey Bay, California, United States - M1_20Mar14CPVII9sort6BwellE14 | ecosystem: Environmental > Aquatic > Marine > Unclassified | place: USA...
TGTTTGAATTCTCAATCATTTCCGGATAACTTGGGTGCAGCTTAGCTACTTCAATTTCCAAAGATAATAACCAGGAGAAAAAATGACGAAGGGTTCTAATCGTCGTGAATTCGTAAAGTCAACTGCGGCACTCGGTGCTGGTGCGTGGGTTGCAGGCGGGATTTCTATTAAGCCGAGTATTTCTGCTTTAGAAGAAATTCGTTTTGGCTGTATTGGCGTGGGTGGAAAGGGTGCAAGCGATTCGACCGACGCAGGAAACCATGGAAAAGTTGTCGCGATTTGTGACATCGATGACAACACTTTGAACAAGAAAAAGCAAGAGTTCAAAGATGCAGCGACCTACAACGATTTCCGGAAAATGTTCGACGAGATGGGCGACAAAATTGACGCTGTCACCGTAAGCACGCCGGACCACTCGCACGCGGTTGCGGCACTTCAGGCGCTTCGAGCCAAGAAGGCGGTTTACTGCCAGAAACCTCTTACCCATTCGATTGAAGAAGCGAGAATGCTCGGCGATGCAGCCAAAGAATCGGGTGTGGTTACTCAAATGGGTAATCAGGGCACTGCACTTAGTAATCTGCGTGAATCAGCAGCACTGATTCGAAATGGAGTGGTTGGTGACGTCAAGGAGGTTCACGTTTGGACCAATCGTCCTGTGTGGCCACAAAGTTTCGGCCTGAAAGTGAAGGAAGAGACTCCGCCCAAGAATGTTCACTGGAATGAGTGGATTGGTCCTGCCAAAATGCGTCCATACAGCGCAGAAATCCATCCATTCAAATGGCGTGGATTTTGGGATTTTGGAACCGGAGCTCTCGGCGATATGGCCTGCCATACGCTGAACATGTCTTACATGGCATTGGATCTTAAGTTTCCAACCTCTGTCGAAGCGGTTTCGGAAAAGCATGATGGCAATTGCTACCCTGCTTCCTCCAAGATTGTTTTTGAATTTCCTGCACTCGACGGTCGGAAGGCATTGAAAATGATTTGGTACGACGGTGGCGAAAAGCCGTCGGAAGAATTAATGGCTGATTTACCAAAACAGCAACGTGGCAAAAAAGAGAGACACTTTACCAGTGCCGCTTTGATTGTCGGCGACAAAGGCAAGTTCTACTCGCCAGGTGATTACGGTGGCGAACCTCGGTCAACCGGTGTGATTGTTGACGGTGAATTCACTCGCCAGAGATCGATCACCAACCCAACCGGCGGTGGCTCTCCATACGAAAAGTTCAAGAACATTGAATACGTGAAATCGCCAGGCCATTTCACTGAGTTCGCTCAGGCTATCAAAGGCGAAGGCAAAACGGTTTCCGAATTTGTTGAGTATTCCGGTCCACTGACCGAAACGATTTTGCTAGGAAATCTTGCTGTTTGGTCCGGTAAACGTATCGATTGGGATGCGAAGACAATGGTGGCAGCCAATGCAGATGAAGCCACTCAAAAAATGGTGCGTCACGATTACCACAATGGTTACACGATTCACTAGAATCAAAAACGTTGAAGCTCGGCAAAAATTGTTTGTCGAGTGAGGTAGAGAGAAATTTGCCCGGCACGGTTTCGTGCCGGGTTTTTTCGTTTTGATAACCAAGAATTACGGCCGCTTCTCTGCGAGAGATTGGTTTTACTACGCGGTTGGGGAAGTTTAGGTTTAGATCCGGGGAGATGAACTGTCCCTCAGTTGTTTGGGTTGGCGTTAACCTCGGGTAAAGGTCTAAGTTGTTCCAATATTAAGTCGGATTTTTCGTTTCTTACGGTTTTGATTCTCGGTTATTGCGAGCGTACAATTTGTTATATTGAAAAAGTTAGGCGGATGTTTGGCCGTAAGCGTAAGCCGGCAAAACCGAGTTGTTTGTTAGGGAGTTGAAATGCGTTTTTCCGTAATCTTATGCGTGCTATCTGTCTTTTTCGGTGCGGGGCTAACGGTTGGTTGCGACAGCGCTTCCCAAGCAACGGTTGGGGATGAGGTCAATTCGGAGCGAAAATTGAGCCAAACATTTGCAAATCTTGAGAAAGCTGGTGGTATGGAAAAGGCAACATTCGGCGGCGGTTGTTTCTGGTGTGTTGAGGCAGTCTTTCTGGAACTGAAAGGCGTTAAATCAGTCAAGTCTGGCTACATGGGCGGAGAGACGTTTTTGACGCCGGATGGTGGGACCGACTACTCTCTAAAAGATGTTGTCTCCGCAGGTTACTTACCTCTATCAGTGTTTCTAAACGGCAAAGAGATGAAGGAAGGGCGGGATTTTAGATTTGTGGTCAGTGGTCGGAAAATGACGCTCAAAATGGCGAAACCCGTAGGGTTAGAGGAAGAACTTTACGTGGTCGTTGACGATCCAACCTACGAACAGGTTTGTAGCAAAATCTCGGGCCATGCTGAGGTGATTCAGGTGGAATACGATCCCGAGGTGATCTCTTTTGACGTCCTTTTGCAGGTGTTCTGGAAGACGCACGACCCGACGACGCTAAACCGGCAAGGCAATGATGTTGGACCTCAATACCGGTCGGCTGTTTTCTTTCACAATGATTCGCAACGGGAAAAGGCCACGACCTACAAAAAGAAGTTAAACGAGACAAAGGCTTTTTCCCGGCCAGTTGTAACCGAAATCAGTCAAGCCACGAAGTTTTACGTGGCGGAGGACTATCATCAAAATTACTTCGAGAGAAACTCAGGTAATCCCTACTGCCGAATGCTGATTCCTCCAAAGCTCGAGAAGCTCAAAGCCGTTTTTGGTGATCAGTTAAAGAAGTAGGCGGTGGTCTAGGTCGAATGGGGGGCATGGGTTGGCAGTTGCGATCTTCCCCTGCGTTTGGCACCGAATAAGAAATTTCCCCATAAACTTCGCGGCAGGGGGAACGTGATGAAAACGTGTATTGTATAATTTGGAAAGTTAGTATGATTGCGGCGCTTAACGCGTCCAAGTAATGTTACTTTGCAAAGGTGGATTGTGACCAACCTACTTATTGTTGACGACACAGACGTTGATCTGATGCTCATGGAGGGGTTACTCAAGGCACCGGGTATTACTATCGTCACAGCAGGTGACGGGTTCCAAGCGCTTGAGAAAATAAGCGAGTGGTCCATCGATCTCATTTTGACCGACCTTCAAATGCCTCGCATGGACGGCTTGGAGTTGGTCCGGGCAGTCAGGGAAAAGCACCCCGACATTCCAGTGATACTCACGACCGGCAAGGGCAGCGAGGATATCGCCGAGCAGGCATTGCTGGCCGGGGCCTCAACGTACATTCCGAAGAGCAAGCTCAGCGAAATGCTTGAATCGACGGTCAAGGAGGTGCTCGATCTCTTGTCGTCAGCATCCGTGTCCGACGGTCTGTTCGATGAGTCATTTGGTTCCCGTTTTCAGTTTGAGCTAAAGGCGGAACCGTCGCTGATTCCCAAGTTAGTGGCGTTATGTCAACGGATGCTTCACGCCTTCACTCCGCTTGATCGGATTGATCGGTTGCGGATTGCGATCGCTGTAGATCATGCTGTTCAAAATTCATTTTACCGCGGTAACTTGGAAATTCCGGCGGAACAAAAGATTGACCTGCGAGATTTGGAGACAATTGAACTGGTAGAAGAGCGTTTAGCCGACGAGAAGTATTCTAGTCGTCGAGTAAGTGTCGGTTTTGATATAAATCATCGTCGGTTCGCGATTCGAGTCGAGGATGATGGTCCAGGGTTTGACTCGTCATCGGCAGGAAGTTGGGACGAGCCTGCAAGCCGTGGAACGGTACTGATGCATTCTTTTATGGATACAGTGAGTTACAACAAGAAGGGGAATGTTGTCAAAATGCGTTTCGTGTTTGACAAATCCGTTGTTGTTGCCGAACCGGTAAGTGGTGCCGCGAAAGTCGCGACGCTAACTTGTTTGTCAACTGAGAAAGTGTATCCGCTAGATATTCCAAAGCTCGTGATTGGCAGTCGCGAAGGTTGTCACATCAAACTAAAAAGTGATCAAGTTGCCGCATTGCATTGCACAGTCACATTAATCAGTAAGAAATGGTCGTTAGTTGTTCTTACGCAGCGGGGCGTGACTAAGCTAAATCACTCGACTGTGATGAGTGCGACGCTTACCGCTGGCGATATCGTTACGATTGGCGATTATGAATTTGCATTCGATTGTTAAAGAAATCGGGTTACCCAGCAGTGGATAACCCGATCGAGTTGTCGTTCCCTAGTCCTCTGTGAAGACTTCCCGGCCATTGCGTGTCGATAACGCTTGCCAAACAGGCAGGGAAATGTTGCTGGTTTCAAACTGAACCGAACCGTCACAGCGAGTCGTGTTGACCCCGCCTGGATGGTAGCTGCGTGTTGTCACCGCGGCGTACGTGCTGGCGGTCATTGATTTACCTTCCTGCTGGTTTGTCCAGTCAATGTCGTATAGCACGTCCCCAACTAAATAGGGTACGACAGTGTTCGGCGTGAAGGTCGTTGTAAAGCTGGTTTGGTGTGCGCGACCATCAACCCATTCGGTATGCCCCGAGCTCGATTTGAAATCACCGCCGAATCCGGCAACGGCAGTTGGGTCGGAAGGCATTGGAATACTTCCGGTAATACCAGCGTTTCGAAAGTAGGGAGTGTAGGCCTTTACCTCACCCCAGAACAACGTGTTGCTGGTGCCGTCGGTTATGGCACCCATTGAAAGCTGTCGATTGGTGCAAAGGGTACCCTGACCAACACGGTTGGCGGCTGGATTAAAAACGAACCAAGTTCCGGCGTTACCGCCGTAGTTTAAAGGGTAGTGGTAAGGTTCGCCGTTCTTAAGTCTCATCTCATCACGAACTTCACTTGGACAAAGGTAGGTTGGGATGCGGGTCGCCTGCAAGCGTCGGGTCTCTCCGCCGATTGTGATTGGCGGTTGATCACCATAACCAAGATTGAAATCAACATTGTCAAAAAGATTGCCCTGCTCCAAAAAAGGTAGGATCAGTGCCTGGGTTGACCATCCTGTGGTTGAACCCGATCCTAGACTGTTGTTGTAGGGTAGTTGCCAGCTGGCAGGAAACTTCTGAAAGGCTGACTCGTAATTTAATGTCGCAAGGCCGATCTGTCTCAAGTTGTTGGCACAAGCGGTTCGCCGCGCTGCTTCGCGAACTTGCTGCACGGCCGGAAGCAGCATTCCGATGAGTATCCCGATAATAGCAATGACGACTAGCAACTCTACTAAGGTGAACCCACCCCTGTTGCGATGTGAGTGGGTGGTTTCCGCGAAAAGATGCGAACGCATATCTCTAACTCCTAAAATACCAGCTAAGAAATGAAGCCCCTCGCCACGATGGCGTTCGGGGTGGCTCCGTGCGTGGCTGGCTGAAGAAGCAGAATTAATTTCTGCAGAGATGGCTTGCTGGGCAGTCGGATTTTATTAAACTAGGTCTCGCTAATTGAGACTTAATCTCAATAGTGGATTTTAGCCAGTTTCTCTGGGGAAGCAAGAGAGATTGATCTCAAAATTTAGTTTTTATCTGAATGCACGTTTTGCCAAGGCACCGGTTGATTAATGAGTAATAAAAAACCAACAAATCAAGATCTGGCCGGGGACGAAGTAGTTCAAGAAGAAATTTCTTCCGTCCCTAATCTTCCCAAGATTATTCGATTTGATTCCTTGGCGCGGTGTGGCGAGGAAGTCTGGATTGAGAATAACGGTCAGATTTATCGATTGCGAAAAACCAAACAGGGAAAGCTAATACTGACCAAGTAGCAGGTGAGTCTCTGATGTCACTTCCAATACAATTTGGAGCGACACAACCACTCTTTGATTGGGCAGTTCGAAAGTTACGCTTGATCCGCGAACTTTTGCATATCTTCAGCGTACCCATCAATTCTTAAATCCATCTCTCTTTTTGAGACGGCGAGGTCGTTTAGGTCTTCGGCGGCTACGTACGTAAACATGTAGAACTTGACTTTGGGCTCGGTCCCAGAAGGTCTGGCGGCGACGTAATTGCCGGGTACGTTAGTTTCAAAAATCAGAACGTTCCCCGTTGGTCCCGTCATCGGTTCAGAATTTCCTAGAGTATCGGTGCGTTTACCTGTTTGATAATCTCGGACACCAACAATGTCTAATCCACCGAGTTTAGTCGGAGGATTGGAGCGAAAGTTTGCCATCAGGTTTTGCATTCGTTTCATCCCGTCGCTTCCTTCCATCCGGATGTTTACCAATCGTTCGTGGTGGAATCCGTGCCGTAGGTAGAGGTCATCAAGGTGTTCGAATAAAGACTTGCCTTTTGACTTTACCAGTGCTGCCAATTCTGTCATGAGCAAACAGGCAATCGCTCCGTCTTTATCCCGGCAGTACTGACCGACAAGAAACCCGTGAGATTCTTCAGTGCCAAAAACAAAATCGCTGGGACCATCAACATCCATCACATTGCAGATCCATTTAAATCCAACTAGGTTTTCCTGCGAGCAGCGAACCTGATAGGAGTCGCAGATTCGGCTTAACATTTTGGTGGTGACCAGGGTGGTTACGACGTAGCTGGACTCATTGAGAGAGCCGTTTTTTTGTTTTTGCCCGAGGACATAATCCCCGAGAAGTGCGCAGAGTTGGTTGCCATTGAAAGTCCGCCATTCACCGGTCTGGTCGCTGGTAACGGGCGCGGCGGCTCCCATTCGATCACAGTCTGGGTCTGAAGCCAGGATCAGCTCCGCCCCAGATTCCTTGGCTCGCTCAATGATGGCGTCAAACACAACGGCATTTTCGGGGTTGGAGACGTGCCCTGGCACATTTGGGAAATCCCCATTGGGTTCCCGGTGAGGTTCGTAAATTTCGAGTTGGTTGAATCCAACAGCATTCAGGAGGCTTTTTACATTAAATTCTCCAACGCCATGCAGTGGCGAAAAGATCACTTTTAAATCCCGGGGGCCATCGAAGCTGTGCTGGATGTGTTGCGTTAACAGTGCCTCATCGACTTCTTTTCGAATGAAATGAATTTTGCCTTCATCAATTCCCTGTTGAAATTCAATTCGGGGAATCTCTTGGACGTCACCAACTTTAGCGATTACCGCTTTATCGTGCGGTGGAATTAGCTGTGCTCCGTTGGCCCAGTAAACTTTGACGGCATTGTCGCAAGGTGGATTGTGGCTTGCTGTGACCATGATGCCGCAGTCGCAACTCTTATAGCGAATCAAAAATGAGAGTTCAGGAGTGCTTCTATAGTCGTCAATGAAGTAGACTTCGAAACCGTTCGCTACCATTACGCTGGCGCACAATTCCGCAAACTCTCGACTCCGGTGTCTCGTGTCATAGGCAATTGCCATTTTCCACGGCCCGTCGGGTTTGGTTTCTTTGACGTATTCCGCGAGTCCTTGTGCGCTTTCACCAATTGTCCGTTCGTTGATCGCATTTGATCCAAAGGGGTACATTTTTCCACGGCGGCCTCCAGTTCCAAATGGAATGATTGTCCAGAAGACATCGTCGAGAGCGTCCCATTTTTCTGTTTCGATATGTTCGATAATCGCAGGAGCGTATTGAGCATACCGTTCTTCGGTAAGCCAACAGACTAAGTTCTCGACCGACCCCTCCGTTAAGAGTCCCTTTTCACAGGCTGCTTTGATCCGTTGTATGTATTGCTCTGTGTCCGGAATCGGGTTTTGGTTGGTCATGATTTGCTTTGGTATTAAGTTTAAGTGTTTGTCCGAGAATCTTAGACGATTGGCTGCGAACAAACTGCTGCATTAGAAACGTTCGGGTTGAAAATTTCTTAGTCATCACGTCCGTTGGATTTTAGTTTGCCAGCCCAAGCGACTTCAACCCCTTTCCGACGCGGGATGTTCGAATTCGGATTGCGCGGATTGCATTAGGTGTAAGTCGGCGAAAATCCTTCTTGGGGCTAACGCAGGGGGAACGTTCTACCGAAAACTGGGAATTGTAATTATGATGAGGTCGGACAGTTTAGATTTAATTTAACGGTAGAAAATGAAAGAGCCCATCATCAGCGTATCTGGGTTGCGCGGGATTATAGGGGAAAGCCTGGATCCAATTTTGGCAATAAAGTACAGCTGTGCCTACGTCGGCGGATTGGCAGCAGACGGCCCCATTGTTGTGACACGGGATGGCCGGTCGACTGGTTCTATGCTCGCACAAGCGATTTGCAGTGGCCTCTCGGCGATCGGCCGAGACGTGATCTATGGCGATGTAGCGGCAACACCGACCACTGGAATTCTGGTACGTGAACATGGCGCTGCTGGAGGAATTCAAATCTCTGCCAGTCATAATCCGGCGCCCTACAATGGAATTAAGCTTTTTGAGGCCAGTGGGAGAGTGATTCCAGCTGACGCTGGTGAAAAGGTGATTAAAGCCTATCGTGAGTTCGCATTTAAGACCGTTTCTCATGACCGTATCGGAGCAATATCCAATTTGGAGGATACGACGAGTGCTCATCTCAAAGCGGTTCTCGCAACGGTGGACGTCGATCGAATCAAATCGCAAAAGTTCAGGGTGGTGCTGGACAGTCACCATGGGGCCGGTTCGGTACTTGGGAAGGAACTCTTGGCGGCGTTAGGGTGTGAGTTTACCTGCCTCGGTGATTCGCCTGATGGTTTGTTCACGCGCTCGCCAGAGCCCACTGAAGTTAACCTTCGTGAAACGACGGCAATGGCGGTCGATTTGAAAGCACGGGTTGTGTTTTGCCAAGATCCTGATGCCGATCGAGTTGCCTTGATTGACGAACGAGGGATCTACATCGGTGAAGAGTACACTCTCGCGATTGCCTTGAATCATGCGTTGGAGTCCCGGCAGGGGCCGGTCGTTATTAACTGCTCGTCAAGCCGCATGTCAGCTGATATCTGTAAGCTACACGGGTGTGAACTACACTTAAGTGCGGTTGGCGAAGCAAATGTAACCAACAAGATGAAGTCGCTTGAGGCAGTTTACGGAGGCGAGGGTAACGGCGGTCCGATTGATCCCCGAGTTGGGTTTGTACGTGACAGTTTCGTAGCAATTGCCCAGATCCTTGATGCGATGGCAAAGAACGGAAAGACGGTAAGTGAGCTTGCAGCAGCCATACCGTCCTATGAAATTTGCAAAACCAAGATTGCGATCGACCGAGAGAATATCTCCGCTCTTTACGAAAAGCTAAACGCCCAATTTTCGGACGCGAAAGTCAGTACGATGGATGGTATCCGATTTGATTGGCCGGATAAATGGATCTTGGTAAGGCCAAGCAATACCGAGCCAATCGTTCGGGCGATCGCAGAGGCCAGCGAAATGGCTGATGCGGAGTCGTTGTGTAAAATTGCCGCCGAACTGGCAGCCGATCTTGCCGGGTGAACTATGTAAGGAAGTTACTTGTCTTCCTTGAGACTCTGCATTGCTTTGCGTGCTGCCATCCGAACAAGTGGGTCGTTGTCGCTGTATAGAGCTTTAACCTGCGGTTGGTAGGCTGCAGCGGCGCTGCCCATGTTACCGATTGCGGTGGCGGCAAGTTCCCGCGTTGCCGGTTGCGAGGATTTGAGAGATTTGGCGATTGTCGGGGCGAGAGAAATTGCATCGGGGCCCATCTTCCCAACGAGAAAGACGGCTTCGTTGACCATCGCGGAATCGTTTAGCAGTTTTCTGAATACCGCCCCCGCTTCGTCAGGGTCTCCCGTGATCTTCCAGAGTGCAAAGGCCGCGTGACCTTGCACGAACTGATTGCGGCCGGTCAGTTTTTCCCGGACGGTCGGAAGTGCCTTCGTTGCCTCCGGTCCAAGATAGCCCAGACCGGTGAGGACACGTTGCTGTTCGATGGGTGAAATCGGTCGGCCATCCTCGCGGGGTTGCAGTTGTTTAGCGAGCAATTCAGCGACGTCAACATCCGATGAAGTTGGTCCAATTGCACCAAGAACGAGTGCCGCCCAACCTCGTGTCGAAGGGCCGCCGTTCATTTGGACTTCCAAAAGTGCGTCCTGTGCTTCGATGGCGTCGGGACCGAAATTTTCAAGAATACGACAGGCCATGCATTGATTGTTTAAATCTTTGTCGAGGACGCAGGCGATGATTTCTTCCATCGCAGGTTGAGCCTCCATTCCCATCCCCTGGAGTGCGTACAATCCGCACTTCCGATGGGTAGTGTCGTCAGCTTGGAGCAGTTCCCGAAGTTCGTTGATGTAAATCTTACTGCCGGGCCCGATCGCGCGGAGTGCCGAACAGGAAATCCGATAACCTTTGGTTGTGTTTTCTTCCATGAACGGACGGATGTGTTCCGCCGCGGGGGCGCCGATTAGTTGAAGCGATGAATCCGCCGCGTTCTTTATCATCTCGTTGTGAACTGTCGCAAGTTTGGCCAGAACGGGCACTGTCTTGGAGAGGTCGCCTGGTCGAGCACCAAGTTGAAGGATCGCATCGATTTGATTGCGAGAGGTAAGATCCTCTGCGGCCGTTCGCAGTTCCGCTTCGTTTAGGGCTCCGAGTCGGTCTTGCCCGAAAACGGACTTTCCCGTCCCCAGTTGATAGGCTGAGTAAATCCCAACTAAAACGAATACTGCAACTAAGATGCCGGTGAAGTTTGAACGCATTCTTCTCTCCGATTCGAAATTAGAGGTAGGATAGAGGGGAGTGCTGGCTGGCGAACTAGGGAATACCACCACACCGCTTCCCGTTAGGGAATTTTAAGCAACAACTAGGCCCAAAACCACCCTTGCACGTCCGTGTGTTACCGACAAAGCTTAGAACCAAACAACCACATTTTTTGATATTCGCTTGAAAGCGTCATAATAAGTGCTGTTCAGATCAATCACCATCAATTCCGGGTTTTAATACGAGGAACCGCAGTGCAAAAAAATTACCCCAATATCGTCGTCAATTTGTTATTTGCTCTGATGATTATCGGCTACTCGAGCTGCATGGTAAATGAAGCCTACGCGCAGGGTGCGAACGAACAAGCTATTGGCTCAAAGGATTCGTTAGAGCGTGAATTAGAGGAATTGCTTGAGAATCAGGTTTCTGCATGGAACGACGGTAATCTGGTGAAGTTTATGGACACGTACTGGAAGTCCCCTAAACTTACATTTAGCAGTGGAGGTAAGACAAATTTTGGTTGGCAAGCAACTTTGGACAACTACAAAAAGGCCTATCCAACTCCTGAGAAGATGGGGAAGCTTCACTTCGAAAAATTAACAGTGAGTAGGATTGAAGCTGGTTCAGCTTTGGTGTTGGGAAATTGGCATTTGCGAATGGCCGACGGCCAGGAGCGAGACGGGAATTTCTCTCTCGTCATTAGAAAATTTGCCGAACGCTGGGAAATTATTCATGACCATTCCTCAGAGCTCAAGAAACCAAAGGAGTAAACAGGTTCCCAAACAGGCGAGAGAATAGATTTGGTTTTTTTGTGCTAACGACAGAACGAATAGAGTTGGGATAAGCGATTAAAGTTTTCAGGAGTTTATCATTCGATAAGCTGTTGAAACAATTTTGTGTCTCAGTGGGTATAATCCGTAGGAGCATTTGTCCAGCCTTTTTGGGAAGCGGGGTTTTTTCTGCCAGTTGGGGTCGGCGAGATAATTATATGCGACAGAAATTTGAATCACGGTTGATTTTTGGAGTCTTATTTTGGATTGGTATTATTGCCTGTTCAGTAATATTGCTGCGCAAGACGGTTTCGGATACGCCGCGTGCGTCGGGAATGTTGTTTGACTACGTCACAAAACAGCGTCGATTGGTTGAAATTGAATTTCCAAAAGAGGTCGTTTTGTCTCGGGGCACGCCTGTCTTTTCTTCGGATCCATCGCAAGTAAATCCGATCGGCGTGGTTTCTTCACTCGACGGGTTTGAAAGTGATTTTACAGGAGCGGCTTGGACTGATCGTGCTTCTATTTTGCTTTACGGCAATGCACCGCGTCTCAGGCAAGGTGATTTCGCTACCTATCACGCAGCGCCCGACAACACCGAATGGGTTTTAAAAACGATGTTCCCAGAACGGAAACGTCAAGAAATTAGTGCGCTGATTGCCGGTGCCTATAAAGAAAACCAACAGGAAATTCTTGATGCTTTTCGTCCGATTCTCAACGAGTCCATCGCTACTGCTAGTCGGGTGATTCGAGAGGAGCTGACAGTCGCTTTGGAGAAACGTGAAGATCAATTGGAAGAGCTCGGTGCTCGTTACCGGCGAGAGTTGGTCGAAGAGAAAATTGTTCCCTTGGTAAAGGCGGAAATTGTGCCGATTGTCCAAGTGGAGACTGAGCCATTAGTTGGAGAGATTGGACAAGAGATTTGGGGAGAAGTTTCAGTTTTTGGGTTTGGCTGGCGATACCTTTACGACAAGACGCCGCTTCCAGATCGCAAATTGACGGAGCGGGAATTTAAGCGTTTCGCTGATCAAAAAGCGATCCCGATAATAATGGCGCACATGGATGAAATTATTGAAGTCCAAAAAAGAGTGATCCGTAAAGTAGCAAAGAATCCAAAGATTAAGGCCAGTCTTACCGAGAGTTTTGATGTCGTATTGAAAGATGCCGAAACTCAGGCTTTGTTGACAGACATTTTTGAAGACGTACTAGTGAACAATGAGCGATTAAAGATTGCACTCGAAGAACAGTGGCAAAGCCCAGCTGCTCAGAAAGCCATTTCTCTCGCCAATAATAAACTGGAGCCGACTATCAATGAAATTGGTGTTTCCCTTTTTGGTTCTCCCGATGGTGAAATTACGCCGGAATTTGCAAGAGTTGTGCGGCATCGAATCTTACACAAGGATAGTCGCTGGCTTACGTTGAAAACTGAATCCAATCAAGCGTCAGTGAATCAAAGGGATGAGTTGCCAGAGTCTGGAGAAGTTGAGTCGGAAGTGGGGGTCGAGCCTAAGTCCATTCGTGGAATAGAGGCACCTGAGAATTCAAGCATCCCCTACGCTGCAACTCGGGGTGATAAGTGAACCCATCCGCTCCAGAAAATGTCGGTATCTCCATTGATCAAATCTGTGTGACAGCAGGTGAGAGAACTCTCTTGGATCAAGCGAACGCTGAGTTCAAGGCGGGAGAAATCACCTTGATCGTTGGTCCCAGTGGCGTTGGTAAATCAATCCTGCTTCGGATAATGGCCGGGCTCTTAGATGATTCCGTTGAGGGTGTTCGTTGGTCAGGTAATGTGGTCATCGACGGTGCCAAAGCTAAGTGCGGCGCTGCGGGTGTTGTTTTTCAATCGTTTGCTTTGTTTGATGAATTGTCAGCCCTGGGCAACATCGAAATTGCCAGAGCGAGTGGAGGGAAGCATGCGACCCGAAAGACTCCTAAAGAATTATTGGCTTCACTTCGGATTCCGGCCAATGTCCCAACTTCACGACTCAGTGGCGGTCAGAGGCAAAGGCTGGCAATCGCGAGAACGCTGGCCTACAACCCGTCGGCCATTCTTTACGACGAGCCAACATCCGGATTGGATCCCTCGACCGGACGTCAGGTCGCAGACTTAATACGAGATACGCATCAGGAGTTTGGTAAAACGTCCGTAATCGTGACGCATGACTATCACGCGCTCATGCCGATTGCGGATCGAATCTTTTTACTAGACCCAGAGTTGGGGAAACTCGAGGAAATTGAATCTGCCGATTGGGAAGTAATTCCTGAGCGCCTCGCTCCAATGGCAATTACCTCCGTCGCTCAAGAGGATGACGTTGATTCATTTTCCTTTGGCGAGTTGTTGAGGCAAAGAATTGTACAAGTATTTGTGGGAACAACTGGGGCGGTGATTGCATTGATGATGGGATTAATCAGCCTGGTTCCGATCTGGCGAAATCCTGTTTGGGGACTGCGGTATTTTGCCTACTACGCTCGGATGGTGTTTGGTCCTACGGCGTTTTTGTATCTGATGGCGTCGGGGCTCATTTCAGGGTTTGTGACGACCTATTTTACTTTTAAATTTTTGCCGTACTCTGATTATACGGGTCCTTTGTTAGTTGAAGATTTGTTGACTGCGTTGGGATTTGCCACGTATCGAATTTTTGTGCCTGTTCTTTCGTGTGTTTTAGTCGCTGCCCGTTGTGGCGCGGCGGTGACTAGCGACATCGGTGGAAGACAGTTCGGCAACCAAATTGATGCTCTTAAAACTATTGGGATGAAACCTCGTTACTATTTACTGACTCCAATTATGTGGTCGTTCATGATCGGGACTCCACTGTTGAGTTATGCCGCGTTCTATGTCGCAAAATACACGAGTCTGGTCACGTTCGTGTTTGCTGATGGCGTTCGTGGTGCTAATTTCTGGGATCAATCTTTCCACCGAGGTCTAGAGGAACCAGGGATGTTTGCCTATCAAGGGTTTGGCTGGCTAATCTCTAAACTTCTGTGTTGCGGAGTCGGGATCGGGATAATATCCTATTATCAAGGGCTTAAAACGAAATATTCAACGAGTGACGTGAGTCGCAGTGTGACTTCTACGATTCTTTGGGCGACACTTTTCTCGTTAGCGGTTCATTTTATATTTGCCTTGTTTGAATACGAGGGCGTCGTTCCCTAATGCACGTCGTTTCATGAACTGCAGTCGCGAACTTACAGAGGAATTGAGATGGGATTTTATTGGTCATATTGGATAGTTGCGTGGGTGTTCATGGGGCTGACTTTTATGATTGCAACCGGCGCTATTCTCATGGGCGCGTTTGCTCTAGACAAAGAAAACCAATATCCAGACGAGGGAAGTCACTAACTTCTGATTCGTTAGTTTTGTTGGGAAATGCCAATGGAATTGGGATGGGTTGGCCGTTACTCTGGCGATCGAGAAGAGGTGGATCTTTTGGGGTGGTTAGTATAAAGTCTGGGATCGCAAAAAGGCTCCGCTCCTGGCAATTCGCTGCGATAGGATGAGCGAGGGCGGTTTTATCGCCAGTTGGTCGCGTGCATAATTTCATGCGTAAAATTTGGATTTATTTTTAATCGTAATAGTTAATTTGGAGAGTCACGTGAAAGCAAGCGGTTTAGCAACGATCCTCATCATCGCCTTAGTGGCGACCATAGGATGCTTAGAGACTAAGGAGGAGACGCGAAATTCCACTCCTTCGCAACCTAAGACCTATACGGTTACCGGTGGGCCGGTGATTGGTGAATTAGCTCCCGAAATCGAAGGAGTCGATCTCGACGGTGTCGCGTTCAAGTTGAGTGACTATCGAGGTAAAGTCGTGATGCTCGATTTTTATGGCGATTGGTGAGGACCGTGTCGTGCAATGTACGACGAAGAGCGGTCGCTCGTTTCGGAAATGGAAAAAGCGGGGAAACCCTTTGCCCTCGTAGGTGTAAATTATAATGATAAGCTAGAGCACATTCAAAGCGTCGTGAAGGAAAGAGACCTCAATTGGCGTTCTTTCTTCGCAGGAACGGATCCTGCAATTGTTGACTCCTATGGTGTTCAAGGTTTTCCAACGATTGTGATCATTGATGCCGATGGAGTTGTTCGGTCAGCAGCGCACGGCCCACAAAATGACTGGATTGAGTTCTTGCTGAACGAGATGGAGTAGCCCACGAATTGTTCTCATTAGCTGATCAACACAAAAAGCGGAATCAGAAATGATTCCGCTTTTTTTATTAAGCTTGTGTCGCGCCTCGCGGATTCTAAAAATCTGGAGAGGTTTCATCAGGAAGCGCTATTTACCTTGATTCATGAGAATCCAGGTTCCATCTTTGCCGGCGACGGCAATGTCAATTTTACCGTCCTGATTTAAATCGCCGGTTCGAACTTGTAAACCCGTTCCGATGTGCCCTTCTTCAATAATATGACGAGTGAATTGGGTTTTAGAATTGTCCCATCGATAGTAGTACATGCATGGCATTTCTAAACCACCCGGGTCTCTACCGTTATGAGCGAGTACGCGTTTACCACTGATCAGTTCATCCACTCCATCGCCATCAAGGTCGGCAAGATGGATTGTGTGTGGTTGTGAAAATGAATCGTCTATTAAGTGTTGTTTAAAAATTAGTTTGCCATCTTCATCAGTTCCCTCTGCTTGCCACCAATAGAGCCCGAAGTCATGTCCTTTGCCCCAGATAATGTCGTTTTTGCCATCGCCGTTTAGGTCACGAATTAGCATTGGGCAGCTGGCGTGTAGGTCTGCCCAGTCCGGATGGAATTTCCATTTAGTGTTGAGCGCATCTTCTTGTGGCCTCTCGTACCAGCCAGTCGCGATCAAGACGTCCTCCAGCCCGTCGTTGTTGATGTCACCGAATCCCATCCCGTGTGTGTTGCCGTCAACTCCGATGACATGTTTTACTAGAGTTGGAACGGTGACGTCTTCAGTTGTGGTTTTTTTATTCTTGCCTCTACCCGTCGTTTTCTCAACTTTTTTAGTGGCCGTTCCAAATTTCCAAATTACAACAGGATTGTTTTTGTTCCAGCTATTGGAGATCCACTCAGGTGTTTGATCACCATCGAAATCGTGGAGAAAACTAGCTTCATTTTGAGATAGCTCTGTGTCTTTTAATAATTGTTGTTCCCAGAGTTTACCCAGCTTTAAACCGTCTGCTCCCGGGTTTTTGTACCAATAGACCTCGGTTTTAGTAAAGGCTCCCGCGACGACATCAACCCATCCGTCTTTGTCAACATCCATGCAGAAGTCGCCGTTGGAGTGAACATAACCGTTCCAGTCTTCGATCAAGCGAAGTGGGTGGGGAGCGAAATCAGGTGCGGGGTACCAATTGCGACCGGCAATGACGTCTAATTTCCCGTCTTGATTAATGTCTGCTAAATCAATTCCCTCATTGGCATCCACTGTTAGGAGTTTATGAGAAAACTTAACGGTAGGAGAATCGTCTTGCCCCCAGAGGTTGGAGAATGTTGTGCAAGTTAACGCCAGGCAGAAGGTGAGTGTTTTTACAAGTTGACTTGAGTTCATCGAATAAGTTCCTGGAAGGCTGCAAGGCAAAGGATTGGTAAAGCGACTACTATACAGGTTGCCGGTAGGAATGGAAAACTTCTATGCTGTGAATTACGTGTGTGGGGTGCTGCACTTTTCGAATTGCGGGGAAACCGTGCTGATTTGGCTGCCTAAACAATTTCTAGGTGAGTGACTCTCCATTGAGGTTTTTCAGTCGCCCCGACTCGCGTGCCGCAACAATTTCAATCCTGCTTCGAAAATTGTCCTTTCGTTCGTTAAACATGGTGACCTTTAGATCCTTAAAGCCAAGCCATAAAAGGATGTCTCGAAGCGATTCTTTTCCGTTTGGAAACCAAGATAATTGATGAACGCCAGACATGACCTTGGTTCGGCTTTCCCTGGCCATGGTTAGACCGCGTGGGTTATTCGGATCGAGCATCATCGCGGTGTTAAGAATAAGTACATCGGTGGTCAGATCCGCTGCGATTTTTAATCCGGTTACCGGGTCGGGAAGGTGATAGAAAATTCCACTGAAATATGTCATGTCAAAAGGTTGATGGTTCTGCTTTGGCACATCGTACAGATCCATGACATTGAATTCGAGTCGGTCAGTTGGGAAAACAGTGCGATGCTGTTGAACAAGTTTGGCTTGTTGAATCCAATGTTCGCGCACATCAAATCCGACTCCTCGTTCTAAATCTCTTTCGCGAGACCAGAAGCAGTAGCCACCCCCGTTGCAGGCGCAATCAAGAAAACTCTTGCCAGTCATCCCATCAGGATAAATCTGATCGAGCTGTTGGAGATAGCGAACACGTGGAGAAATGAGGGACACGCCATCGTTATCCGGTCGATCCAGTTTTCCGTCAGGCGAAAATACCCGCCCGGTAGTGAAGTCGTCGAACAAGTGTATGTCGTGGTGCCACGGACCCATGGATTTGATTTTCTGAGTCAATTCAGCAATTGAATTTTCGGTCATAAAAGGCACAGCCTCAAAGTACAAATAAAGAAAGAAATTAAATCGGTTAGGCGTTAATTCGACTTTCTAGTTTGGTTCAGGTCAAATTATTTCTCTTAATTAGTAGTGGTTGTCAAAGAATGAGGTGGAACATGTTGATTTTAATAACCGTTCCTGCCAAAAAATGAGCCGGTGATGCCACTGTTTTGTTGATCGATTGTGAGCCTTGGTGAACCTAAAGGATGGGAGGCTATTGGTGTCGACGGAGGCGGTCGGTATCATAATGCGTTCCCCGCATCCAATTTTGAAATTCTAATGCAACCCGTTATCCAAAACGCCCGCCTAGGTTTAGTCTGTGCTGTCGTTGCACAAGTGCTTTGGGGTTGTTTTCCCATCTATGTAAACGCATTAAGGACAATCGCTCCTTTTGATTTTGTGGCCCATCGCGCTGCGTGGTCGTTTTTACTATTGGCAAATCTAGTTCTGATTTCGAAGTGGTCTCCCAATATTGGACTGCCTGAGAGACAGGAGATTCGCCAAGGCCTTTCATCACGAACCACGATAATGCTCTACGCAGCGGCGGCAATTTTGATCGCTTCCAATTGGATAGCGTTCGTTTGGTCGGTAATGAATGACCATGCCATTGATGCAAGTCTTGGTTATTATATTTGCCCACTGATTGTCGTCTTGCTGGGCGTTGTTTTCCTCAGGGAACGGCTTTCAAAATTAAGATGGATAGCGGTAGCATTTGCGACGGTTGGAGTCGGATACACAACCTTTGCGGAGGGGACTTTGTTGTGGGTGTCCCTGGCGATTGCGGGCAGTTTCGGATTCTACGGATTGATCAAAAAACGGGCGCCGCTTTCAGCCCTGGCTGGTTTGACTTTTGAAACAGGTGTTTTGTTTTTACCGGCCGTTGCTTACCTCGTGTGGCGAGCCTGCACATCGGGGGTCAACTTTGGAGAATATCCTTTTTGGGTTTATATTCTGATCGTTGGCAGCGGTGCAGCGACAATTTTGCCATTGGCCTTTTATGCAACTGCAGTTAAGCACTTGCCGCTGTCGACCGTGGGTTTTCTCCAATACATTGGCCCGACAATCCAATTTTTCATCGGTGTCTTTTTCTTAAACGAAGCGATGGATCACGTTCGTTTGACCGGTTTTGTTTTTGTGTGGATTGGCGTTTTGATTTTTGTGGTTCCGCCTAGACAAACCACCAGCCGCGTTGGGTGAGCAGCGAAGATTATTTAGGTGTCGCTATTTATTCAGAAATTCTGGCGTGTTAACGACTGCATGGATCAGAGACCGGAAACCAAAATCTTCCTTTTCTGTGTCCGCGACACAGGCGACAATTGAAGACCGATCCGCCAAGGCGACGGGTGCTCCCGTTGCATAAGTCAAAAGTTTGCTCGCGACATTGTTGGCGATTAGATCTTTCTTGGTTAGCAAGATTTCTTTAAAGCTTGAGATCCCTTCGAATGGCTCACCGCTGGGCATTTTTGAGCTGGCATCAATGGTGACGCCTCGGTTTTTTTTTCGCCCGATACGAGTCGTATATACGTCTCGCCATCGTCCAGAGGGATCATAGTTCTCTAATGCGAATCCAGGAGGGTCAATGATACGGTGGCAGGACGCGCAGGACGGATCGTTCTGGTGTTTTTGAAGTTGTTCACGAATGGTTGCGGCGCCTCGGGTATCCGGTTCAATCGCAGGTACGTTTTCTGGCGGAGGTGGAATCTCAATTCCTAACAGTCGTTCGGAGATCCAGGTTCCGCGTGTGACCGGAGAAGTCTGGGTGCCATTGGCGGTGACTTTTAGCACGGCGCCGTGAGTGAGTATACCTCCACGATGGTCTTTAGGATTGAGAGAAACCTTCGTTAGATCCCCCCCCATCACATTTTTGATTCCATAAAAGGACGCAAGATGGCTATTAAGAAAGGTGTAGTCAGAATCGATTAGTTCGCTGACGGATCGATTGTGTTGAATTAGGTGTTCGAGAAATGCTGAGGTTTCAGCCAGCATTGAATGTTCGACGATCGGATCAAATCCAGGGTAAAGTTTCGGGTCAGGCTGAGTGAAGCCTATAAGGCGTAAGTCGAGCCATTCGGAAGCGAAGGCCGAGGCAAATTGTTGGCCGTTAGGATGGTTGAGGAGACGCTCGACTTGTTGGTGGAGCACCAATTTGTTTTCCAGTTGACCCTCTGCTGCGAGTTGAAGAAGTTCCGCGTCGGGCATTCGATTCCAGAGGAAATAGCTGAGTCTGGTTGCAAGTGCATAGGAATTTAGTTTCCCTGCTGGGGCGGGGAAAAGTAAAAATCGTGGTGAGCAAAGAATGGCCCGGTAGCCCATTCGAATTGATTTTTCAAAAGATTGCCCGGCTTTAAGTGAGGCAGAAACTGGGGAAAAATATCGATCAATTACATCCGGTGCACACGGGCTTCGAAAGGCAGCCGTGGCGAAACGTTGAATCAGCGTTTTGGCTTGGTTTAGGTTAGCATTGAGCGTTTGCTCATCATCCGCGTTCGGTGCTGCACCGGAGCCAAATAAAATGTTTTTGATTTGTGATTGAGATCGACCGATGTAAATTTTTTCCAAAACAATGGTATCGATACCAATCCCCGAAACGTTCTGTGACTCACCTTCGCCAGTGCCAACTTGGCCATTGGCGAATCTAGCTTTTTTCAATTTTGCGTCAGAGGGTTTGACCTCAAACATGTGCCCTTCGGGCAGCCATGCGATTACGGTTTTCTCACTGAGCTCGGGTGTGACTTCAAATGAATCAACCCAGCTCATCAGCGGAGCACTGGATTGGCATTCACCTGAGCGAATGGAGCACCAGACATTTCCGTTTTCGGGAGGTTTAACGGATTTGGCTCTGACCGTCATCTTATACCAACCTGATTCGTTGGCTGTTGTAACTGGTAATCGCCCGTAGAAAACTAAATTGGATGACCAGGTTGTTGCCAAGCCTTTACGCAACTCTGGTTCTCGGCATCTTCGGGAGTGATTTCTCCGCGCAATTTGATTTGGCTTGAATTCACGTTTCCAAGTGCTGTTAAGACCTGGTTTCGCGCGACGAAACGCTTCTTCCAAGGCGGCGTCGACAACCGACACATGCTGTCTTAGTTGGTGGTGGGAAATAGGCTGTCCTTCGCCAACGGTCGTGAATCCATGGACTAGCGGCTCTTCAGGAATCATTTCGGCCAAGGGAAGATCGATGCCGAGCAAATCGTGAAGTGTGTTTTCAAGTTGGATTCGGGTCAGTCGTTTTCCACGCGAACGGCCAGATTCGCGGTAAGCTTCTTGTTGTTTTTGAGAAATCCAGTTTTGAGTCGTCTTTAAAAATTTACGCCGTTATGAAAAACCGTTAAGCGGGCGGCACTCGTCAAATTGCCTTTTGCGTCAAACCGTGGCCGTTTAAAAACAATGTCGTAAGTTTGCCATTCACCCGGCTTTCGACTTGCATTGACTAACGGCGGATACTGTCCATAGATCGAACCAGCACTTCCATCGGAGTAGGTCTGATTCTCATAACTGTCGAGAACCTGAACCTCGAATTCCCCCATTAGAAAGACACCACTGTTCCCCCTCCCCTGCCCGGTTCCTTTCACGTTTTTAGGAGACGCAAACTCAACGTGGACTTGGCAGTCCCCAAATTTTTGCTTGGACACGACATAACCACTCCGAGGCACCGACTCCATCGCACCATCAACAACTTTCCATTTCGGTTCTGCACCGTTGGAACTGAGCCACTGCGACAAGTCATTTCCATCGAACAAGACGATTGCGTCACTTGGCGGACCTCCCGGTTTAATACCGGCCGTCACAACTTTTGGCTGCGGCCGACTGAGATCGTGACTTTTCCAACCAGTGGAAAGTTGAGCATACGCAACCGAATTGAGCAGCGGAACTACCAAACAACAAATACCAATAACGTTACGCATTTCTGAACCTACTGATCAAAATTCCCACAAAATGGATTTCACCCGGACGTCGTCAATTCCCACATTCACTTAAATTTCCGGAATTTGGCGCGCCAGTTTTCGTCACGCATCCCCGTTACCGTTTCATCCTGATAGAGAACTCTCAATCGCTCGAGTTCCGCCTTCATCATCGCGACCTGTTCTTGATAAGCCGGATCGTCATAGACGTTATTTAACTCATCTGGATCCTCTAGGAGGTCGTAGAATTCCCATTCACCAAATTCGTATATCTGAATCAGCTTGTATCGTTCGTTACGGACGCCGTTGTGTTTTGGACACATGTGAACGCTAGGATATTCGTAGAAATGATAATACAGAGACGTTCTCCAATCGCTGACTTCCTCTCCCCTTAATAACGGTACCAGTGAGCGGCCTTGCATGTCCGAGGGAATCGGAGCGCCAGCCATTTGGAGAAAGGTTTCGGCATAATCCAAGTTCTGAACGAGGTTGGTATTAACACTACCGGGCGCTGTATTCCCCGGCCACTTTATAACCAACGGCATTTTCAGCGATTCCTCGTACATCCAACGCTTGTCGTACCAACCGTGGTCGCCCACATAGAATCCCTGATCCGAAGAGTAAACAACAACTGTGTTGTCTTCTAAATCATTCTCTTCAAGATATTTTAGAAGTCGCCCAACACTATCATCAACGCCGCGAACGCACCGTAGATAATTTTTCGCATAACGCTGGTACTTCCACCGAACCAAGTCGTCTCCGCTTAAATTAGCAGCTGCAAAGGCTTCGTTTTCGTCTTTGTAAGCCGCATTCCAAACAGCCAACTGCTCCGGCGTCATTTTCTTCATATTCTTGATACCGGACTTATCCGTCTTCAGATTCGGCTCGCCATCCCAACCCTCCGGAGGATCAGTAAACAAGTCGTATACGATGTGCATGTGACGATCGATTTCCATTTCCTGATTTCGGGCGGCAGGTGCGTCATCCTTATGTTTATCAAACAAAGTTGACGGAATTGGAATCTCAATATCATCGTAAAGATTTAAGTGTTCCGGCGCCGGCATCCAACAACGGTGAGGTGCTTTGTGTTGGCACATCAACAGAAACGGCTTACTTTTATCGCGGTTCTTATCCAACCACTCAACAGCTAATTCCGTTACGATCTCCGTGCAGTGACCTTCAACCTGACGACGACCATTTTCTGAAATCATCATTGGATTGTAATAATCACCTTGCCCCGGAAGGATGTCCCAGTAATCAAACCCCTGTGGATTTGACTTCAGATGCCACTTACCGATCATCGCCGTTTGATATCCCGCTTTTTGCAATAGCTTAGGAAAGGTTTGCTGCGAGCCGTCAAACTTGTTGCCATTGTTCATGAATCCGTTAAGGTGGCTGTGCTTGCCTGTCACAATCACTGCTCGACTCGGACCACAAATCGAGTTTGTGCAAAAGCTATTTTTAAACAACATGCCCTGCCGCGCTAAATTGTCAATGTTCGGAGTTGGATCGACACTCTTTAGCCATCCGTCGTACGCACCGATTGCATGAGGTGCATGATCATCTGAGAAAATAAACAGAATGTTGGGCTTTTCCTCTCCTTGCAATGGGGAAAACCATCCAACTATGAACACACCCAAAAAACCAATCAAAGAAGTGATTCCGAATTGTCTTGACATGTAAACTCACCTATTTTGTTACGGCACTAATTTTCTAAACAAATGTTTAGAGGCGTCTAATATTACACAATATGGACGGTTTACCAAGCATCTTAGTAGGTGCTTGCCAGTTTGTTGAATTTAACACGTTTCTAGTTTTTCTCGAAACGTCTGAGATTCAGGTTGGGTTTCATATTTGAATCTTCCACCATCCACCTAATTCATTTCATTGACTTCCACTCAGTACCATGGTTCGACTCACTTACCTCCTGATCTTATCGACAATTGGCCTATTTGGCGGCTCCGCCAATTCGGCCACAACCGACTCCCCACCAAAAGAAATCAGCCAGTTTCTAAATTCAAATTGTGCCGATTGTCATGTTGGCGCTGACTCAGAAGCAGGATTTGACCTCGGATCATTGCGAGACAACCCCGGCAAAATCAACTGGGAAACCTGGACACGCATCTACGATCGTGTAGCCAGCGGCGAGATGCCTCCTCCCGAAGATTCAAACATTGATCAGCAG
>Ga0214479_100466_pt1 | contig 23788 bp, 15 predicted proteins | sample M1_20Mar14CPVII9_5_FD_165054 | JGI IMG/M metagenome (GOLD analysis project Ga0214479, IMG submission 165054) | Marine eukaryotic communities from Monterey Bay, California, United States - M1_20Mar14CPVII9sort6BwellE14 | ecosystem: Environmental > Aquatic > Marine > Unclassified | place: USA...
TTCTCATGCCTCAGATTGGGTCAGATTTTCGAAATCAAACCGGCTGTCGGACAATGTATCACCAAAGCGCAAAGGCATGCATCAATCTCCTTCTTATATATTGGTAATTCCTTTATGTATATGTATACAAAAGGCCAATGGACACTATCAGCACCATTGTAGGGCCCTCCATCACATTTTTGTGGCCACTTGTTGGTGGTTCTCATGCCTCAGATTGGGTCAGATTTTTGAAATCAAACCGGCTGTTCGACAATGTATCACCTAAACTTGGAGGTATACAACCACTCTTCTTCTTAGATATTGGTAATTCCTTTATGTATATGTATATTGAAGGCCAATGGATACTATCAGCACCATTGCAGGGCCCTCTATCACACTTTTGTGGCCACTTGTTGGCGGTTCTCATGCCTCAGATTGGGTCAGATTTTCGAAATCGAACCAGCTGATGTCGGACAATGTATCACCAAAACATGGAGGTATACAACCACTCTCCTTCTTATATATTGGTAATTCCTTTATGTATATGAGCTGATGCCTTTTGGTGCTGCGGTCATTGCGTGATAGGCGTTTGTGTGTTTTCTCAGGTGTTTTGTTGCTATTTGTGCGCAAAACACCACTTTGCTGCACAGTTACATCAACAGGCAGTATGACCGTAGCCCACCCATCAAAATACTTCACAAGTACCCCAAAGAAGCTTATTCAACTTGAGCTGATGCTTTTCGGTGCAGCGGTCATTGCGTGATAGACATTTGTGTGTTTTCTCAGGCGTTTTGTTCTATTTGTGCGTAAAACGCCACTTTGCTGCACAGTTACATCAACAGGCAGTATGACCATGGCTCACCCATCAAAATACTTCACAAATACCATAAAAAACATCCTGCATCTACTGCTAAAGCTCTGTGGCATGAGGTCATTGCGTGATAGACATTTGTGTGCGTTTTTGCCTTTGTTGGTGGTTTCATTTTTTTGCATGAGAGAGGGATGTGGGTGCTATCAACAATATGCAAATGATAATCACCTTGCATATGATATATCCAACAAGGAATGAACAGTATATAGGCAGCAAAGTTTGGCATGCCTTCATGTTTTGGTGATACATTATTGGATGGAAACTTAGAGGTGGAGGGAAGAAAGTTTTCTTACAAAGGAGAATTGACATAAAGAGTAACATATTGTAGGTATGGTCTACCATATGTAGTTCACATGATCACTATCATACCACACATTTATAATTTCTAATACAATGATGATATCTAATGTGGTCGTAGCTATTGCAATGGAGGCAGAGGCAAGTCCATTAATTAATCATCTTAATCTACAACCAGATACTTCTTTCTTCCCAACTGAAACTCCCTTCCATGCTTTCAGAGGTAAACACAACAATTGCAACTTAACTGTTATTACTAATGGAAAGGATTCAGTTCATGGTACCGGTGTGGACAATGTGGGTACAGTTCCCGCTGCAGTTGCTACATTTTTGACATTACAAAAGATGAAAGATAATAAAGAGTCGGCAGATCTATTAGTTAATGCAGGAACATGTGGTGGTTTCAAACGCAAGGGAGCAGAGATAGGTGATGTGTTCTTAACAACAGCAGTTGCCAATCATGATAGACGTATTGCTATTCCTGATTTCACACCATATGGCATTGGGCGTATTGAATCAACATCTGTGGAAAATTTAGCATCACATCTTGATGCCAAGCTTGGTATTTGTACTACTGGAAACTCTCTTGAGTAAGTTTTTGTAGAGTTGTGTCTGTGTATGTGTTATGATATACTTCTTTTCATATATTGTCGTGTATATCAGTTTTGCTAATACTTTCAAACACCCCCCTTTTGTTTTGCAACAATAACAACAATGCAAAACACAATACAAAACATACAATACATTAAATAGCTTTCATGAGCTGGATTCACATCATATGTTGCAAAACGACGCCAGTGTAAAAGATATGGAAGCGGCTGCAATTGCCTGGGCAGCCGAAACATGGGAAACACCACACTTTGGAGTTAAAGTTGTTACAGATATTGTTGACGGTGACAAACCCTCTCATGAGGAGTTCTTGGAGAACCTTGGAACTGCTGCAGAGAGTCTACAAGCAGCCTTGCCTAAAGTTATTGATTTTGTTTGTGATAAAAAGCATGATGAACTGTAATTTGGGAATAAGAATATATCTTAAACAGTATAACAAACATATGAAAAGATGAGAGAGATGATTCTAAGTTGTTAACATTATTTTTCGTATCTTTTATTACTACTTGATATATCAATGTGCATCTCTCCTTTATTCTTAATATAGAGACTCTTGCCGCGAGTGTCCCAGCTTTCTCTCTCCCTAACACACATTCATACCAACATCTAGTAGATCATCTTACTCAATTTGACTAAATTCCACATCAGCTCTCGTTTGTCGAGATTTATCAATCTCTCCAATTGGTCTATAAACCACAAAGTTAAAACCATTCGAGAATGGCCCCGGGTTGATAGCATCACATTCTTCGTAATTCTCATAATATTGATCCACTCTGTCACCACAAATTAAAGCATCAGGGAAGGGATACAGGCGAAGAGCATGATCGTGTTGCCAATATATAGGACTCGCTGATAATGGCAGCGGCGATAAATGACTTTGATCCAATACAGTTTTAATTGCATGACGTGATAGTTGTTGCTGCCCTGTTGACATCGCGTCTTCATCTTCATCTTCCTCTCTAGGCTCCAAGAGACAGTGGCGTCTCATCTTACCAACAAGATCATCCCGAAAGAAGACAAGCTCCTTTGAAAAGAATCTCATGCGACAAGGATTGCTAGCAAAGATGGCATGCTTCACTTTCGACCTTAATGACGTTGTAAAGTAGTTTGGAATTGGACCCCGAGGCAGTACACCAGAAATACCAGGATCATTGGGACCTGGAATGAATACAAATCTTCCCTCCTTTGCAACATTAGGGAACTTGCAAATAATATTCGTCAAGTCATCAAAGTAACTAACCATTGCCTTTGTCCCCCCTGATAATGGCTTGGAAGTGAAGTTACCCATAAAGACAAAGATTGGTAGAGGACTGAAATCACTATATCCCTGCAGCATTTGCTCAATTTTCTCCATGACCGACGGACTGTCTAAATACACATCTGAAAGGACTACAAACATACCATCCTGTCCATGTTCAATTTCTTGATCCCGCAGCTTTTCCAATTCAGAGAGGGACCCAATAGAGTTGAAGATGTCAGTGTTTTGTAATCCTATAGCTTTGATAGCATCAGAGCGGTTCTCAACAATTGGACTCCCTAATTGGATAGGATGATAAACATATGAGAAAAAGGATATCGGGAAAAATAACAAAATAACACAGTTCTATAACAGCAGCTTCTTACCCATATTGTGAACATGTAACACACCATCAATAGCCTCTCCCTCCACTAAAACAATACTATTCTCAGAAACAAACCCGTCCGTTAATAGTGATGCCTGTGAAAAGTTTAGTGGCACTTGAGCAGTATGATCTTCAAGATAATACTTTCCTTCCTCAACCTGTTTATGGAAAGAAGATAATTGAGATGAATCATTTATGCAAACTTTGGTATAATTTATAAATCATTTGTCGTATGCTTATTCGGCAAATTACTACTCACCTGCACAATCATACCTAATAAATAACGTACACCACTCCGACCCAAAAGACTTTCCACGGGTGTTAGCGTGTGTGTTCCACCTTCATTTTGAGACCGTCCATGTGATGCCGTGACGAGTTTAGGTTGGAATATATCTTGACGTAATATTCTTTGTTGAATTAGTGCATATCGTTGGCTGAACATGTCCACCTATACCATTTTGTAAAAGATTAAAGATGCACCATGTGAAAAACATGACTTTGTTAGGTGCACCATCATTGAAAAAAAATACACAATAAATCATGATGCATACCACATACACTTCAACGCCATACACAATCATCAATACATACCTTATCAACAGCCTCACCATAAACAGTTCTCTTCTCCTTACCAAACTCTACTAAATTAAAATTCTTCCTCATAGTATCAAAGTCTAACCGTGGGGTTTTAAATGCATCTAACATTTGTACCGCTTCATCAGTGACATCACGTCCATCTCTACTTAACTCGGCTACAACCTCCTCAAGTAATGATGTTGTTACGACATTCGTACCCTGTCCATCTTGTATCATACGATCTTTTACTTCATCAATTATTGCAAATAGTGTATCATCATTGTTTTGTTGTTCACGACGTAATACGTTAAGTAGTGCATCAATTGCTGAGGACTGTGCTTGCAATCCTCGCATTTTAAAGATGCGTGCGATTCTCTTACGTTCTGCCGACATGTTTATGATTTATTTAATATGATGGTATGGCCTCTCACTCGATAATAAATGAGTTGTTGCAAGGCAGGTGAACCGGTATCTTTTTATGAGAGTGGCCCGTTTTGTTTTTCATAAAACTTGTTTGAAACTTGCTTACCAAGTTTGTTGTTTGATATTTATCAGTGTACTGCTATTGGTTAATTGCAGTAATAGTATAGTATATATTAGGCTAGGTACGACGGCCTCTGTAGTATTATTAAAACAGAAGTAAATAATAGAACATCAGTAGGTAGTATTTATTAGGAGATACCAATTGTAATACAAGTCCAATACAACAACATACCACATAATACCATGGCAAGACTTTCGGGTTTACAGAAAGATGTATTAGCTCTATATAGATCAATTCTTCGTCAGGCTGTACACAAAGATAGAATATCATTTTTACCATCTGATAATAAAAGTAAAGGAGCCGAGTCACTTCTTCATTATCCACCAGTAAACAAATTGTTATCAACATCTAGTAGTAGTACAGCATATGCACGAGATAAATTCAGAAAAGAGGCATTAATAGTTAAGAGATCAGATTTTAAGACGATTGAATACAAAATACGGAAAGGAAAGAAACAATTAGAATTGTTAAAGATGCCTGGTGTCAATGTAGTCGGTGGTACTTCATAGGAGATGTTAATTAAGATTACAAGACGCAACATATTACAATAATGTGTCATTTAGTATTACTTACCTATTACAAATTACAACAACGATATCAACAATGAATCACCCGTCTATTACATTTCGGAATCCTCTTCATAAAGAGCACATTCCTTGCGTTTTTCATGGACAGCATCTTTGACTGCATTTATTAGAGTTCGGGGACCACAGAGTAACACTCCCGGGTTATCCGCTTTGATTACATTTTCTATAACAACACATAGATGGACGGCCACAAGTTACATCCAAGAAATCAGACACACTGCTAATCTTCATAGAGTCAGCTAGTGACCGGACGACGATGATGAGGATGTAAGACTACTACTTTCATCTCTACCTGAATTGGTAGTAGGTCGAATTTAACGTTATCTAGCGAAGATGACCAGAGATTCCTCTCACGCAAGAGTTGACACAGTCCAACTCCTGGCGATGAGTGTATAATTTATGATAGTATAAAGCAGATGTGTAAATGATAAGACAATGAGTTTGATTATCCACTTCTTTTTAAACTGTATTCTACCGATTGCGCTGTTCAGCTACACGCAGCAAATCCTCTGCAAGCCCAGTTCCTATTGTTCTTCCGACTTTTACACTATTCAGCTTTTGGACATAGTCTTCATCCAATGAAAACTCGTTAGCACCCCGAAGCAACACATTCAAGTATGCTTGCGATGGTGGAATATCTTTTCTTTGACGCCACTCTCTACGGGCAGCCCGTAGTGTGAATGCTGATACTTCATAGTTACTCATGTCTGTTGATTGCTTATTTGAATCTGTACCGAGAGCCTTTTGCATTGCAATATATCCAGCGTTTCTTCCATCTCCAAGATAGGTTATCACTCTACATCTATGCAAACTATATGCGAAGGGAACTCCCTCTGTTGAAAGAATGGTTCCAAAGTCTTCTTCTGATAGTTTGTATAATACTCCATGTACTACTCCTTCATCATCATAAGTAGGCTCGACAGAAGCCGAGCTCGGTTCAATCAGTGGAATACCCGGTATGTTGAATCTCAACTTATGTTTTGGTAGAATAGCAGCAGTGGATGATATTGGTTGTATACCTCGTAAGTTTATCATTGTTGATGTATACATGTTTGAACCAAAAGCAAAGTAGTTATATGTTTTTGATTTGTTATTGTTCTTTGTAGTAAGTGCATTGCAATATATATGTATCGATGATTGCAAATGATATAATATACATGATGATAGTACAAATGTTGCTATTAGCTGATATATTGAGAGGGAGCTTCGATTTACCATGATTTATGTTTATCGTAGATATTGTATCTATTGTATCTGTAAAGTGAAGTTCACCTTCTTATATGTGCTCTACTCAAATGAGATGCTGGTAGTACCACAGCTCGAAACTAAAGCAAGTCAACTCCTCATACCCCCTCCTATCAATATAACTAATACAATACCGTATGTTGAATCGACTACCAATGAGCTCAATCGTCAATCATCGCAATGCCAACAAGAAAAGAGGGTTTGATTGCTAAATTCAATTTTATTCACTGTGAAGAAGCTCTCCTATCAAATCTGCATTTGGCGGCGGCAATAGCCCTAGATATCGAACAAACAAACAACAGATTCCCATCCACCATACATTATTGCAGTGAAGCATAGGTGGTTATTATTTATTCTATATTCCAAGGACCAATATCCACAACAAAGGCAACCAAATTAACCAATTAATAACTCCCTCCGACTCTGACAAAGAACAATATTAGGATGATAAAAAGCAAGCCCTATTCATCTCGAGTAGGTACATCATACACGAGAAGAAGACGCTATGTAATGAGTTCTCTCCTTGCCTTGATGTTGATTTTCCTATCTTCAATAATAATAACTTCAGCAGAACCTCCACACTCATCCATCCCCCGATCCAACAATCGCTACACACAATACTCAACTGACACAGATGGTAATATAATACATCCATCATCAGCATCGGATATATCATCATTATCATCTCCCCTAAATAAAGAAAGTTATCACCCACCATGGAATCCATCACCTAAAATCAATTCCAATGGATTCCTAAATGATTATTACTCACGATGTCCAGGAGAATGGGAAATACTTGCCAACATACGTGGAAAGCACGGCCCCAGGAATCATAACCGGTATATGAAATTATTAAACATACCAGTGGCATGTCGACAAGTTCCCGGTGATGGGAATTGTTTATTCCATTCTATAGCAAGTTGTTTATATTATGCCGAGTATAATAATCATTTACCAATGAATTCATTTGAATGTATAAATACATTACGATCGAAAAGTTTAGCATTACGTAATGCTGCAGTGGATATATTACAGAATGTACAAAATAATGGACATAGAAGATTATTTTTACAGGGTGAGGAGTATTTAGAAGCACAAGAACTGCTTAGTGCGGCCGCTGCTCAGTTTGATTTAGAAAATAAGGAATACTGTGAATTAATGAGGAAGGAGAGTTATTGGGGAGGAGGACCTGAGATTGTTGCTTTGTGTAATTACTTGCAAAGACCGATACATATATATGAATTGATACCAACCGAAGAAGTTGTTGCAACTCCTTCTTCCACTCCTACAACAGCCAATAATAATGAAGCATACAATAATATCAAAGTATCAAATCAGTTTACATTACGGCGAATGGCATGCTTTGGTAGTCCAAAGTTTGATAGGAAGGAACCCCTACATATACTATCAGCCGACTCACGATTCCCAGATGTTGAACCCCGCAGAGTACGCAAGATTGGTAATCACTTTTTAGCTCTATTTCCTGTGAACACATTGCGGACGGGCTTAGATGATGAAATTAGTATTGATGATAGTAAACAACAACGATTTAGAAGGCATGCAATGGTTCGTGGGGGAGAAGGAGAAAGACAAGGATCAACTAGAGCAGATAGTCGAGTGAGTAGTAGTAGGAAAAGAAAAGGCAATAAAGCTCAGATTAGACAATTACTGGGCGACTTTTGTTGGGGTTTACTTGGAGGCATCTTCTGAGTAGTGTATTGTGCATGAAAATTGGTGTCTTTTAGATATCCAGCTAAATAATAAAAAGAGATCGCTATGCTACAAAGTCTATTACTGATTACCCTATTATATCTAAGATATCACACATCGCGAATCACGGCTCTTTACCAACTTTGCCATCTCCTCTTCCGTGAGTCCTTCTCCTTCTCGTTCTTGGGTGTCCCAGAAGTCATCAAGAGTTGCACCTTTAACATCTCTTCTGACATAAAACAAAATATAAGCAGAGGGGTCCACAACATCACGACTATTTAGCTCATAAATCTGTGCGTCATTAAAGAGTCGCCACTTGCCATCGAATTCAGACTTGAGACTTGCAACATAATGACCTCCAGAGAGTGCACCTTGATGGTGAACAACTCCATACAAATCATAAATGCTTTCAGTTCGGCCGCAGTTATTTCTCGATAGGGGGTGGAAGCTACCGCCAACGAATTCACTGTTTTCAGCAGTGTTACTATCGTCTTCTTCATTATCTTGAACGTCGACTTCTTTTGTGTAATTATCTTCCTCTCCATTAGAAGGGGCAACTATGCGAGATAAATCCAACCCCTCAATAGGGAACTGTACAAGGTCTCGTAACTTCCTTTTCATGTGTTGTGTGAATTGAAAACGTTTGAGTTGGATCATTACCAAGGGTGGGGTTCGCCAAATGCTCATACGCTTTGTTTGTACTCGATGATCTTGGCATTTAGAACAGTAGACCTCGGGTATCTTCTCTTCTTTTGCAAAGGAGTCAAGACATTCCTCAAGCGTTATCGATCCACTGTAACCATACTTCTTACCCCCATTGAACGAGCTGTGCTTCTTCACTCTTATCAACGCCCTTGCATGTGCACTTGTATTAACATTAATTCCATTATTCTCAAGCTTACTAATATCCCAGCCGAATCCTCCGCCACTGAGATCTACAGACATGTGCCAGTCAACAGCAACACTGTCACCACATACGGCAATGGCTGGATAATCATCACAAGGTATCAGGCAGCCGACGCAACACGAATACCAGTTACAAAGTGCACACCTGCTTCCATCTCTCGATACCAATCTCAAACGAAAGCCATATGGTGGTACTTCTTCATCACACACATTCTCTGCTAACGTCTTCTGGCGGTATTGTCGCCCTCTCCTTGTTCTCGGCGATGCTGCTACCGAATCATCAAGTGTACTTTCCCCTTCTCTGGCACTGCTCGATGAGGAGTTATTCTTTATTGGTGCATTTGGCACAAATCGTTGCATCTTCCTTGCAATATGTGCATACAAGTCTTCACCAGTAAATCCATCGAGATTCCGAATCCGAAGCAACAGAGGTGATCCAAAAACACACGGTTGAAATGGATGAAGGAAGGGACCAGGAACGAAATTTAGCTTTCTTTGAGAAAGAGCAAGGTATGAATACTTTGGTTCCTCCAAGCTGATTTCTTCATCATCAGCAGGAGTATCTTTATTTGTCTTCTCTTGAATTGGATATATTTCATAAATGTGAAGCGGAGGGATTTCTCCAGACTCCTGTGTGCTGAGTTTGGACAATGTCCATGAATGCTATGTGGGAAGAGAAGCAATGAAGAGGTTAGTAGAGGTCAGAGACATGTAGATGCAAGGGGATAAATACATGAGTAGATGACACTCACAGGTACAATTTTTCTTATACAGCTTTCACCCATGTCAACCACTGCCATGTTGTCAGCCATTTCTACATACAAGGCATGCTCTGGGGAGTCCTCGTTATCATCACTCATATCAGTAGAAGAGGCTTTGTCTACACTTTCACCAGGGTTGTCTACTTCCATCTGGTCTCTATCATCTTCTGATCCTTCTTGTTCATCATCATGTATCATCTTTGCCAAGTTAATTAGAACATCATGTAACGTTCCATCATGACGGACACGGACAGAGTATTTCATAACGTCGTGCTCTTCTTTTCTTGGGTATAAAACACACTGAACAGAGATTTGATCATCTTCCGGTAAAGGCACTTGAAGGTATGCAAATGGCTCGAATCTAGCACTCTCATATTTGCATGTTTTGCAGGTGGATGTACTTTTATACTGACCTGTAAACAAGGCCTCAATGATGGAAAGCTCTCTCTGTAAATGATTTGACCACCAAATATCTGCTAATTCTGCATCAGGTCGTCCATCTGAGTCGGGAGCTTCGATGTAGGGCTTCTTCATAATTCTATTAAGGTCTTCTGACAGACCACTCAACAAGAAGGCAAGTAATTCTTGCGCATCGTGCTGTTCATTGCCACTGAAATCTTCATTGAACTTTCCCATTGCTTCCTTGAATGACTTTGGTGTTAATGCCGGGGCGTCAAGGGGAGTTGATGATTTGTTAAGGGCTTTAGGAGCAGCATGTCCTTTATCGGGATACTTCTTCCAAAGGTTGTGCACAAGTACAGCAAATGCTTGAGCAAGACGACCTTCATGACCAAGCGGATTTGTCGTGTTGACATCACGAAGGTATGCCTTTGTCGTGAAGTAATCTCTTAATATGGGAGTGTGACTCAAGCATTGGATTGAAGAGTTTAGATAGCACGTATTGCCCATATTATAAAGGCCAACAATACCATCCCCGAGAGCCACCTCGTTATCCTTCTCTTCACCTTCATTGGCCGCTCCTTCCTCAACTTCTGAAGCACCTGACAACATACTAGCCTTTGAGCGAGGCCAGGACCCATCTTCATTTCGCAACTCAAGCATAAGACTGATATTCTCATCCTTTCCCAACTTGAAACCACGAAGGTTTCGTTCATCACCAATAGTCAAATCTAAGTCAAGTATCCATCCAAGATCATCATCTCGTTCTGCGCCCATAGCAACGTTGGCACTATCCATCAACCAAAGTCGACAATCATATCGTTTTAACTTGGTGTCTCGGCCGAGTCCTTCACGGAGCTTATACACGATTTCTTCTAAAGGTAGATATCGTGACAGTGGAATAAACTGTTGATCTATGTCAGATGCATATAAGGGATACAACTCGATTTCATACTCCTCATCTACACTTGACGAGCCTCTTGAGGGACTGTAACTCATATGATTGTGTGTATCACTTTTATGAGGGTTGAAGGGCACAACCTCTCGTGTAATTGGCGGCCCTCCATCATGCCACGCCAAGAGTGCACTCCATGCCAATGGTTCTACGAGCTCAAAGTCTTGATGCCAATGCAGTCCCTGCTTGAGCGATAGGATGCCCTCAGTTGACAGGAGACTATTGTTATCAATTTTGCCCATCACATAACTCCCTCTCGTATCACCATCAGCCACTTTACCTTCAGTGAAATGCTTCCACGTCCTCCACCACTCGGCACTAATGACATACCAAACTGTTCCACTTGGTCCCCGTGGTTGTAACGATCGATCACGAGACCGAGGATATCTATATTTGTGTCGTCGCTTAATCTCCTCGATTAGTTGTCGCTCCATCTGCGCCGAGGCAGGACATACACCAAAGAGAACAGATGCAATCAATCGAAGATCTAATAAATATGGTCCGAGACGAGTTTCTCTAACTGGCATGGCCATAACACCCTCGCTAGCACTTTCAGAGGAGGCAAGGTGCAGATGCCACTTCACAAAGCCCTCAAAGTCAATAGAGGAGGAAGAAGCAGCTCCTGCTGATTTCGACTTGTCACTTGCCTCCTCAATTACATAATCAACAAGTATACCAAGTGGGATGGAGTGTAAAGGTTCTGTCGAAGATGCAGATCGAGTAGGATTGCTAAATTGTGACATATCAAGCTTGGAGGGTACAAACCCTAATAAGGAAGCAAAACTGGCATCAACGAGCGTTGAAAGTGTATCTTCTAACCCCATGTTGCGTAGATATTCATCGTCGTCAACAAGTTCAACGCCCTCTTCATCATGTGGCCTTGACCATGGCTTGCGTGTATCTGCACGTTTATCATCGTCACCATCAATTGAAGAAGGCGGCGGAGAGTCTGCCTCGAGACGAAAAGACTCATGTTCTAACAATAGCAAGAGCATTTTACCAATCTGTGGCCTTGTCAAAACTGTCGTATCATTGCAAGATTCTATCTCTGAATCATCTGGTAGTACTTGTTGAAATGTCTTGAATGCAAGTCGTAATAGTGGAATTTCACTGCCATACTTTTCACATATATCAGGAGAAATTTGTCCACCACCATTAGTAGAAGAGGTAATATCATCATCCTTCACGGCATCATAACGTACAGCCTCACAACCAAATGATAACACGTCATACATTGTCCAATAGCATTCATTTCCGTCATCTGATAAATTAGACTTTTTGGAAACATCCTTCATTTCTTCACTTCTATCATCATCAACTTGCCATAGATTATCACTCTGTCTTTCTCTCATTTCGTCTGCTCTTCCTGCACAGGCACGGAATGTCCATCTTGCCAATTCAGATGGCAAATACCCCCCATGTCCTAGTTCATCACTTGGTTGTGAAACTGCCTTTACAAAGCTCTCTTCATTGATTGAATTCTTGGGTTGTTTCATAGCAGACGAAGATGCTGGTGATGACTCATCATCTTCGGGCAAGAGTAATGTACCTGTTTCAGGACATACATTTGCTGCTCCAACTGTTACAGAAGATGACGATTCTTCTTCTTCTGATGCACTTTCTTCTTCTTCTAAAGTGTCATCTTCATCAAATTCTGGAGGATCCTCCTTGGCAGTTTCATTGGAAGCAATTTCATCATGAGCAACTGATGCTTCTTCTTCAGCAGTAACAACAACATTATTATTACTATGCTGTTCCACGGAATGAAATCTTCGTCTAATCTCATACAATGCATTATCAATCCCAACATCATGATTGTTATTACCACCATCATTATCATCATACAAACCATACTTGATAGCCAGAGCATCAATCATCCGTGCTGGATCAGAATTAACAATACGTAAATGATATTCACATACTTTTGATGGTGGTGGTAGATGATTACCAGTACTTGGTAATACACAATTAAATAATGTCATTATCCAATCTAATAATATGTGTGATGCAATAATTGATGGTTTTGGTTTACTTGTAGAGTCCCCACCACCACCCTGTGGACATGGTACAAATGTTAATGTTGAATGTATACCACGTTGGAATACATCTGGATTAATTGAATTTAATATCCTTGGTTGTTGTTGTGCTCCCGATGAAGAATGCTGTCTACCGCTACCACTACCATGAACACCATCAGGGTCAGGGGGAGGAAAGTAAGAGAACAAACGATCCAACAGACCCCGTACCGCTGGTGTTTTATAACTTTCCTCACCATGCACATCCGATAGAAAACGTTGAATCGTATCCCGAGATAAAGTATTCTGACGTTGATATCCATCATATATACGAAAGGCTAGTAAACTTGCTAATATTAGACCATCTTTTCTCGGCGGTGGAGTGATATTATTGCTGTTTTTTAGGAGAGGTGAAGCAGATCTCTTTCTTTCGATGCCATGACTTTCACTTCTTCTAGGTGGCGCATTATCGTCATCTTCACTCTCAGCATCATCAACTAATTGATCTCTCTTACTCTCTTCTTCCATCCGTTTCTCTTGTTCAATAAAACCAATATATTCCATTTCATCACGTGCTAATCGACAGATTGCAAATAATATAATCAAATCTGGTAATAAGATCCGTTGCTGCTGCTGCTGCTGCTGCTGCTGTTTGTTTCGTACTCTATTTAATACTGAACTTTTAATTTGTTGTATTTGAGATTCATCTGATAATGTCCTTGAAGTTGTCTTCCCTGGACTGTCACTACTATTTCTGGCATTTAATGCACTAGCAGCATTCACGGCATCATCCAACATACCATTTACATACTCACTACTATAGCCACTTGTATCTCTAGAGTTATAAGAATCCAAACTAGGTGGAGTAGTCGCCAATGCATTAAATATACAATCCATTAATGCCATATGTCCATTAATACCACGATTGGGTACACTAGTTGGTGGGAATAATATACCACGTTTTAAGAATGAATGTTTAATTAATCCCAAGGTTGATTCATATTGACGTATTGTATGGATGAAGAGACCTTCTATTGAGTATTGTTTTTGTTTGTTGTTAGTTTTTGTTTTTGGAGAGGTTGGTGGTGACGAGGAAGAGGAGTCGACACTATGTGAACTAATGCCACCACCCATACTTCCTCTATCGGTCGTTACATAACTAGAACTCCTTGACGATGTTAAGTGTTCAAACTCTGTAGTTAAATCTAATTCATACCCTTTAACTGTACCGTAACCCAACTTTGACCATGCCTTTGATACCCTGTATTTAATTTGTTCTTTCTCCTTGTCAATATATTCCCTCTCATTATTATCTGTATTATATACCTCCTCATCATTATTATTGTCCTCATTGTTAAGTGGTACAGAGGGTGTATCGGTAGTAAAATCAAATGACAAACCAAATAATAATAAATCAATTTCTTGTTTCTCATCAGAGTTTTCTTGATAGTCTAATGGATGACGATATCGTATATTCTTTTCACATACATTACCACTTCCTCTAATACCATTATTATGAGCAGTGGTATCATTATTACTATCAACCTGTAGTATAGACTGAGCAGGAGTAATAGCAACAGGTGAACAACCACTACGTAAAAAATTACGTATAATATCACGTGTAATTTGTATACCTAATATTTGTGTTGCACTATATGGTGATAATATATCGGATAATTGTGTTTTTGGTACTATTCTACGGTGTTGGTGGTGTTGGGAGGTATGTTGAGGCTGGGGGTTGGCTGGATGGGAAGAGTTCATATTATTTTTTTGGTTGGGTGTTACGTACATCTATACTTATAGTATCGCCGCTGATCGCTAAGAGAAAATATACGATGTTAGTACTTCTACGGCTTTTGATTGCAATAATAGTAATCTCTTTACTGAATTACGCGCCACTATTGAGGTGTCTATTGGGTGAACTGATCATTCTTCTCTCGAATCTAAAATCTGAAATCTGAAAAATTATGAGAGTAGAAGACTCAATATATGAATATATATATCGACATGGTCATAATAAATTAACATGATAATTCTATGGAGTAATATATTGTTATATTCAACTAGGAGATCAGTACAGTAATTAATATCAATAGATCTGTTTCACTATTTCAATTGGTGTACTCTGTGACGTAAGTAACTTATTGATCCATTGGTGTTGAAATAGCGGCGGTTCGTAAAGTTTCAACGTTTCTTTGATTGGTATCACTTCGAGATATTGATATTTATTAGAACAGGAGTGATTTAACACTATTAACACTATTATATTATAGAGTTATTGTTGAGCTTGATTATGAATAGAGCAAAACCAGGACACACCGTGATATTCCAAGGCTTAAAGGGTGCCGCTCATCTTAATGGTACCGAGGGTAGACTAATCAAGTTTATAAAAAAGGAAGGACGATGGAGTGTACGATGCAATAGTGATGACAATAACGGTACACTCGTTAATGCAAAACCTGAAAATCTTAAACTTCACAATATGCATTTATCAACTAAAGATGCCGAGGCAATGGCCGAAGATGAGGCCTGGGAGCAGGCTTTAGCTAAGGAAGAACCAATGAAAGAAATATTAGATGAAGATCTATTTGAAAAACCTCACGAGGAGGAATGTCCTATATGCCTTTGTCCGTTAGATTTTGACGTAAACCATCGAGTTTACATGAGTTGCTGTGGAAAGCTTTTATGTATTGGATGTGATCATGGTATGGCTCAGTTAGAGGATGGTGAGGATCCATGTCCATTTTGTAGGACAACTACAATAGGGAAGAATGCACCTAAGATTACTGGAGTTGAAGGGGAGCTCATAAAGATTAGGAAGCAAATAAAAGCAAATGACCCTGTGGCGATTTTAATGATGGCTTATATGTATCGGGGCGGAAAACATGGATTGCAACAAGATAAGAAAAAGGCATTTGAGTATATAATCCGTTCGGCAAAACTTGGAAACGCTGATGCAAACTATGAAATAGGCACCTATTATGATAAGAAGGACATGACTAAGGCAATTTACTATTGGTCTCTTGGTGCTATGAACGGGCATGCACTTTCAAGACATAAATTGGGCATGCACGAGATGAACAATAACAATACCTCACGGGCATTGAAGCACTTTAGAGTAGCAGCAGAGCAAGGGTATTCAAAGTCTATGTATAACGTTCATGATATGAAATCAAAGGGCTTCATTTCACAGCAGGAATGCTATGAGATCTTAAAAGCTCATAAGGATGCCATTGATAGTAGGAAGAGTGACAAAAGAGAGAGGGCTAAGAGAATTGTTGAATTTTCGTGTTAGCATATCATAAGGTAACCTATAGTAATCAAGTACTAATACTTATGCACATTCTACTAATGCAACTAATATCTAAAACATCCAACACATACCACATCTCAATGAACATGTAGTCCTAAGCTCCTAACTCACATACAGCATATACTACACGACTTATAGCATTCACTTCTTCTTCTTCTTCTTCTTCAACCATTAAGTCAAACACCCATCAGCTCGTTTCATAGCGGCGTCATCATTCCCCCGTTTTAATAACTTTCGTCCAACTTTTGATAGTGGCTTCATAATGTGCTTTACTTCTCTAACCACGCCCTTATGTTTCTGTTCAGGTCGATTATACTCATCTCCAAACGATGCATAGCTGTCATCATCTTCTTCTCCATCGTTATTTGCAGCGTCGACTTCATCCAACTTGTCTAATTTGGGTGCTGAGCTAGTCAGATCAGTATCAGAGTTTGATGTGCGTACTATAGAAGACGTCTCATCTCCAGGAGAGTATTTTGGAGTAGTCGTTTCCAACTCGATTGAGCGAACTAAACTAGTACCACTTGTATTATGACCCAAGCTATGTCCAGCACTGCTGTGTAAACTTGCACTATCTCCCCATTCTAAACTAGTACCACTTATATTCCGTGCTATACCCATAGGCGTAGTACTAATGACCAAGGGTGCGATATTGTGAGCTTCCAACTGTGCAATACTGCCAAACATACATGCACTTTCAAGATCGGGTCTACTTGTTCCTGATGCACCTAAACTAGATGAGCGTTGATGTCTCAAAGTCTTACTTCGTCGAGATGGTTGTTGTTGTTGTCCTGGCCCAGGAGGTGATAGCAATGGATGCCGATAGCGTGATTTTGATAATAATGGATCATCCTTGTGATGTCGTGGTGGAACTACCGTTGGATGCATTGGAGAAGATGATATTGAATCAGAATGTAAAGTACTACCCAATTCTGACACTGCTGCCTCCTCCTCTTGTAATGGATCAAATTCACCACCAACCTGTACGACAAGTGCACTCCTAGCTCGATGTTTGGCAATTGGAGGCCTCGACCCTGGAAGGTATGATTGTCTAGCAGGGCCTTCATCATTATCAGGAGCATCCTCATCTATCGGACTCCCCACAAGCGAGCCAGCATTACCAAACACATTCCATCCCGCCGTAGACGATGTTCCACCACTAACAACTGATGATTCACACCCAATCGATGGAGGCATACCAATCAAACCACTGAATGGATCGACTGGTTCATCATAGGATATATCAATCAAGTCTTCTGAAGAGTCTGCTGGCGGTGGCGTTTCCTCTCTTGTTGGTGCTGTCAGTTTAGTCCCCACTGTACTACCCGGAGAGGTTCCCATATCAGTCGATGATGTCAACCAAGAGGGATGGATACGAGAGTTACTGTTAACAGAAGGTTGTTGTTTCTTTGCAGCTAATCTACTGCTCTCAGCATCAGGTGAAGTGAGACCTTCAGGTGCAGATAATACTGGCAACTGATTCCCTCGTCTCCTTCCATGGTGTCTAATTGATGATGACGTTGATGACCCACCGCCCACCGATGAGGACTTGTAATGCTGCTGCGATCTAGTAAATGATGATGATAACTTCTTCTCTTGTGCAATAGCCTCATCTAACGGTGATTGATACAGCACCGGTTCTTCATGTGATACATTGAACCCATCTGCTCTCCCTATCCCCTCTAATGGTAATGAAAGTTGTTGTCGATGTCCTCTATTAGTATGTCTTCTTGATATAGATGTACCATTATTATTCATCCTATCGAATAAATCTTTTGCACTATACTCATACAAATGCTGTTCTAATGAGTTATCAATAGTTTCCAGTGTTTTGCATACTGAACTGGATGGTGATCTTCTATGCGTCCCTCGTGAATATTGTCCAATGGAGGATGTAGTAGTATTAGTTGTTGATGTTTCTCTTTCAAATGTAGATGGTCGATTTCGTGTTGAACTAACTACACGTCGTACTAAACTTCCCTTTGGTTTACGCAATAAAGCCGCCATTGCAGATCCTTTATTAGTAGCTGCTAATGCTGATACTGATCTTCTATGATGTCCTTCCTTTCGATCATGATAGGATACTGCATCTGTTAATGATGATACATCTGATGCTGCATCGTCTAAACCACGACTATTCTTCTCAGGTTTTGGAAGCGACTTCATTTGATCAATAATTGATTTCATCTCATACCTTTTGTCGTCCTCAGTAGTTGCAGGAGCACTTGATATTGGTTCCTCCTTATTAGACTCGACATGATTATTATTATCAAAATTGTCATAACTTTCTTCTCCAATATTAGGAACAACTATCGGTGTACTATCTTTTAACACATCAAATGATATCTTATTCCGATTAGTAGCAGTTGGTGTTTGAATTGCATTCTCTTTTGATATTGGTATATAATATTCATCTCCAACTTCATTATCATTATTAGAAGTTGTATAGTTATGACTGTTATCAATATTTGCATCTAATAAATCTAATGTGTGTACTCTTCTTCTATTGGGAGGTGCTGAGCTTCTGCTATTTCGACTGTCATCAATATTGTTATGTATAGGAGCAGTTAATGCTTCTGAATCATTACCCGTATCCAATCTCACTCTATTATTACTACCTTGCTGTTGAACTAAAGAATCTGCTGTATTCAACCTACTTCTATTATTACTATTTGGCACCATTAGTGGCGGTGGTGGCGGGGATAGATTTTGCTGTGCACGTTGTTTAGCCTGTGATAATTCTGCTTGACATTCTGCTAGTTGTGCCCTTAGTTGATTTACCAACTCATCTTTAGATTGACCACCATTCGAGGTTGGATCTGTATTTAACCGTACTCTATTAGGTGGCTGATTACTACATAAAGGTGGTGGTGATAATGATGTTCCGGGTGAGTTGGGTGGATATAGAGTTCGTGTATTTGGTGGTTGGGGTGTACTCTGTTGTGATCTATGTTGTATTATTGGTTGTTGAACTGATGTTTGAGATGATGCACCTTGTTGCAATTTTTTATTACACCATATATCAAATATGTCAGTGGTACTGGCAACAGGTTGTTGTTTCTGTTGCTGTGGTTTTATATTAGCATGCTGTTGCGATATTGGCGATGGTGGTGGTGGATGATTCATCTTTTAATATAATTCTGCTTGTACTTGTATTGCAAAGTAAACTTGTAAAAAAGTTTAATTGTGTTCGACTAACTTTTGATTGCTGCACCACCCTAAAAATTGCTAGGTCATCTGTGATAAGAGATTATCGTACATATTCTATATCGATAGTACCCCTACACCACTTCTCCGCCGCCTATTTGACACGCCATGGTAGATATTTGTAGTAGTTGAGTTGAGAGTTTTCTTGCTCGCTAGGTTGGAGGATTCTAGAGTTTTGAGAGCTATGTATCGACCTCAATGTAAAATCTGCAGTGTATCGCCATCTATTCCCAAAACGTCATCGGATCACCAACTCTTTTGAGGAAGATTTCAATGACACGCATGCAGATATTTGTGCGGTGAAGTGCTCATAATTTATTATCAAATAGAATACTACTAAATAACTAATCATCATGGCAAGTTCCTCCTATCTGTTCCTTTGTTAGCTTGGCTGCTTTTGTTGGAGAGTGCACATGTGTGTGGTCAGGGGATCGGGCGGTCGTCTTGCAAGTTACAGTGTGATAATGATCAATGACGTTGCAATTCAGTGTTTGGCTTGACATGTTCTTTGAAATGTATGTGGTGTCGAGTCGATCAATCTAGTCCGACCTCTGTTACATGGGCTTCTGATGGTTAGATTAACATATCACATTGCGGATTGATCATTATGCATATCTTTTCAATACTTTATTCACATATCATATCACAACATATCTAACCTCAACCCTTCTACTTCTTTTATTCTTCTATACACTACCAAACACACACACGCATACAACAGTTGACCAAGATTGTTGCCACCGTCGCCCTTGTAGGCTCAGCCAGTGCTTTCGCACCTGCCATGAACAACCGTGTTACTACCCACCTTAACTTTGAATACGGTGAATATGATGATAAGTTATGGGATAATGATGCCAAGAAGGATGTTTACAACAAGTGGGATCCTACCGCCGCCCGTTCAGCCAAGAACTTCAACCCTTTCGAAACATACAAGGGTAACTCATGTGATGCTTCAGGTGTTTACCCCGGAGAGGTGAGTTTAGATATAAACCTTTTTGAATAAATACACTTCTTGTGTTCGCTCGGGGTATATTACACTCCTTCTTTTTATTTCTAACCGACTCTCGCCAACTCACCATCAAATCCCCTCCCCCTTTTCCCCCACTTTTCCACTATTATAGAACCGTTACAAGGATCCCAAGCGTGGTGATGTTTCTTTCGCTATTATGCTTGAGGAGAAGGCTGAGGCCGAAGAGAGGGAGGCCAACCCCAAGGCCGGAGCTGATGCTGGCTGTGCTGGATGCAAGAACTAGGCAGTTCGCCGTCCGCCATGCAATCCATAATCTTAAAATTCAGGTCCCCGCTATAGAGCAGAGTCTAGGAGCTTAAGTGTGTCAAGATAGAAAGTCATCGGAGAATGATCTGTTGTACAAAATACCACACTCATTTACACATTACTTTAAATTAGCCACCGTCCATTTACTGTTTATATTATGTTGGTCCTTTTATAACTACTGAATACATCTAATACAGATCATGCGTTTCATGTTGACACTGACGGAGAAAGATCCATTCAATGTCCCTTAAAGTATATGTGACCGCTATTATTATGAATGCTACATTTCTATATATTACGGTTCGAGCATGCCTCTAGGACTTGTGGGATTATGTAGGTGAGGAGCAGTCGCCCCATACCTTTTCGGAGTCCGTCCTGGGCTCTGAGGATTTCCTTTGCTTGCAGGGGGAGGCTCGGATGAAAAGCTCAGTGATTCGTGTAACCAAGTTTCCAATCGAATAATCTCTTTCTTGTAGTGCGCCTCTTTACTTCTCAGATTGGATATCAAAACATCATTCTGCTCTAACTCTATTTGCTGTTCTTCAATCGTTTCTTCAAGCTTAGGAAGAGCGTTCAACTTGAAATGATCTTCTGCTCTCTCAGCATCCAAACAGCGAATCTGATCCTTCAACACGGTCAGTTCATTGGTGAGCGCTTTGACTTTCCAGGATAAGTCTTCTTCCGTGAAGCCACTTTGCATTCTACCCTTTAGCAGATTAGATACCCTCTTCTTGAGTAGTTTCACTTCCTGTCTGAGACTCTTCTCTTCAAACCCTCTATCGCTTTGCTCTGACTGAAGCTCATCAATTCTCCCCTTATAGACATCTATTTCATCCAACAACAGTTTGTTCTCGGATTCGAGCTCTTTCTTGGCCAAGTCTATGGCTACATGCTGTTGTGTTTCAAGTAAATCGTTCATCTCTTGCAACATTCTCTCTCTTTCAATAAGTGATGCAATTTGATGCTGTTGCTTTACCACTAGCTTTTCCTGATCTCTTGCGTCTTTGTTCAAACCAATAGATACATGGTCATCAACTTCTTCTAGTAACGTCTGATTCTCCTCTTTGAGTGCATCTCTTTCTTTTGTTAGGTATGATATTTCTTCATTTGCTGCTATCAACTTCTTTTCCAAATCTGAATCTTTTGATTCTTCAGCATCCACAATTCTTTTGGTTGCAGCTCGATAGTCTTCAACTAGAAGTTCAATTGTAGCTTCCAGTTTAGCCTTTTGCTCATCCTCTCATTCATCTTCTTTTCCCTTGTGGATATCCTTTTCTCTGATCTCAAAGCATCAGCAAGATCACTAGCCTTTTTGTGTGATGTATCAACATCAGACTGTAATTTAAGTATCTTATCTTCCAACCCGCTCTTCATTTCACTCCACTCTTGTAGAATACCATCTACTGAGTTGTTGATCGAGCATTCCAATTGCGATATCTTAGCTAACATAATACATTGATTATTACTACTGCTATTATCATCAGAGGTACCGTTCACTATTTGTTGTCTTATTGTATCTATATCTTCTTTTCGTGTTTGTAGTTCAGCTAGTTTGGACATAGTTGCAGCAGTACTATTAGATGTTGATGATACATCGATGCAAGTCTCCTCCTCGTCATCGTCAATAGAATTGGAATAAATCTCGACAGAATCTTTATCCCCGCTCATATTATTATTCTATTAGACGAAGTAGTTGATACCGATACGAAGAGTCTTACAGTCAATATAATAAACACATATGACCACTACCAGGCATAATTATTAAATAAAGAGTGTCAAGTTACTTATCGAATCTTTCATCTGTTGAAAAAGTTCGACAAGGATACCCTACCTCTCCTGTGAAAAAAAATGACATGATTTGAGCTCATTCACACATCGGCGGCGGGCGTAAACATATTGCTTTAGTCGACATGAAATCCTGCTAACATCATTAAACTATTTGAAGTTAGTATATATCCTACCCTAATCTGATCAGAGTATTCAATTCAGAAGGATACAATAATATTAAGTACCCAAAGAGGATAAATGAAAAAATGAGAGGAAAGAATGCCAGTAATAATAATAACTCCTCCCCTATACCCTCCTCCCCTATTCCTCTTGTCGCCATTCTACAGCATCCTGCTAGCTCATACTAAATAAAGTTATTGTATCATTAGATATTGTACTCCTCCTTGAAAGTCAATGCAAAGAAGGATACCTACCACACACTTAATAATATTATAAAACTATGCTGTCATTCACAATCATATCTCTAGTACTACTGGTATATTTTATTCCTAATATATCAGCAAAAGAGATAAAAGAGGAGGAATTTGAGATTGGTTACATACAATCGGTGTTATCAAATTCAGATGACCCTGTTGTATCTATAAAATCAAAGTATCAACATATTGAAATATATGATAGTGATCATTTCGGGAAGATATTCGTACTGGATGAAGCTCTTCAATTAACTGAAAAGGATGCTCCTCATTATAATGAAATGCTAGCTCAGTAAGTTCTGGTACTCTTTTAATTATATGATATTATTGTGTTGTATTACTCATCATTCTCTTCTTTAGTGTTCCTATTATGGAGTATTTGAAAACACATGCTATCAAAGATACCAAAGATACAATGCTGAAGGTATTAGTAGTGGGTGGAGGGGATGGATATGTAGTGAATGAATTGGTAAAGTATTCTAAGATTGGAGTAATCGATCATGTCGAGCTTGATGAAGGAGTGATCAATGTATCAAAGGAGCATTTACCATGGGCAGAAGCTTGGAAGGACTCTCGAGTCAATCTAATTATCGGAGATGGTGCCAACTTTGTCAAAGAGCAAGCCGAGAGTGGACACAAGTACATTCAAGACTCATCTGATCCTGAGTGGGAAGAAGAAGATGGCACCATTACAACCTTACCTCCATCCGTTCTA
>Ga0214479_100467_pt1 | contig 23768 bp, 29 predicted proteins | sample M1_20Mar14CPVII9_5_FD_165054 | JGI IMG/M metagenome (GOLD analysis project Ga0214479, IMG submission 165054) | Marine eukaryotic communities from Monterey Bay, California, United States - M1_20Mar14CPVII9sort6BwellE14 | ecosystem: Environmental > Aquatic > Marine > Unclassified | place: USA...
TTCTTGTTCTGTGGCCGTATCAACTCTATCGTCTATGACTGCTAACCAATGTGTACGTGACCTACACCAGTCAATTAATAATACTGCAATTGTAAATCAGGATACTAATAATATTGGATTGACGGGACAGATTAGTAGTAGTAGACCGGGCGCCTATCGTATGGAGGGGCCGAACATTAACTTTGACCACAACGATATAGGATCATTCGGTCTACCTCTCATTGATGTTCATGAAAATAATAACAATAATGATATCACTTCCAATAATAATAATAATAATAATAATAACGATGTGTCTTCCAATAATATGAATGGTGGGGGCGATGAAGAACCATTAATAGAGGCAACTCCTGTACGCCCAATCGAGGCAACAATTGTACCACTTTATGAGGGCGTAATTGTAGCGGATTTAGATGAGGAGGAGGTTAATTTAGAATCCTCTACTTCTAACCACTCTGATGCCTCCAAAAAGAATGATGAGATAAGTACATCGTTACACACTACCAACGTTAATGGTAGAAATAGAACCCAAGTATTGGAGGATATGATTATGCAGGCGGTAGTAGAAAGTGATAGATCATCTAGTCAACATTCCCATCAGCTAGATTTAGACGATATTAAACTGTATGGACGGGAGGTTGAGATGATGACATTAAAGACTAAGCTTCTCGAACTCAAGAAGAGAATGGAGGAAGATGGGAGCAAAGAATTAGTAGATAATTTACCTGACTTGGTATTAATAAGTGGTATTAGTGGTACGGGTAAGAGTTCATTAGTTATGAAGGGTAAGTTTCGTGTGTGTAGGGGAATGTGCACATGTGTGTTGGTTTTGTTGATCTTGCCCCTTTATCAACAACTTGATTTACTCACATATTTCTCATATCTTCCCTCTTACAACATATATAGGGATTAAAGAACCAGCTACAAAACTTGGTATAACATTTGTTAGTGGTAAATTTGATCAGAACAATTCGTCCATGCCACTATCAGCATTTGTTGATGCTATGTTATCTCTAACGAATGTAGTTATTGGATCAGATCAGGGGTATAAGATACAACATGAAATTAATGAAACTTTTAGAGAAGAGGAAATCTTGCTACTTGCAAAGACCTTGCCAGGCTGTGAAGTTGGACTGTTCCCTATGCAAAGAGAAGAGATATATCGAAAACGAGCTTCCCAATACGGAAGTAGTAAGGTAGCATTAGGCGATGAGGCTCGTCTTCAATACGAAACAATGACACTTATGGGCAAATCGGCAATTACATGTCTACATAATAAGATCAGAAGGCTGCTACAGATCATATGTAAACACTTGCAAGGTGTGGTACTGTTTATTGACGATTTACAGGTAAGTAAGAGATCTTCCAAAAAAACACAAACAAACTATTTGCACATGGTGTCTTACTCTATCAACTATCATCTCTTTCTCATCCTACCTTTGAGCAGTGGAGTGACAAGGCCACCGTAGATTTGCTTCAAAGTATCTCATTAGATAGCAGTATCCCGTCTCTCTTAGTGGTCGGGGCATATCGATCTGATGAGGTGCCAGAGTAAGTTGTTTTGTGCATATGATATGCACATACTTACATAGATAACTTTTACATACGTATCTAACCTTCTTGACACCTCCATCCTTCAGCCCTCACCCATTATTAGCACTTCAGATACACGAGAGGGAAGAAATGGGTACTGTAATCAGTATTGGGAACCTCACTTTAAAGAATACCACAACACTTGTAGCTGAAGCACTAGATATTGATGAAGATATTGAGGAGATTAAGCATTTGGGGTTCATAGTCCAGAAAAAGACGTGAGTATTTCTGTATGATATCGAAAGGGAAATGTTTTTCTCAAATTGCTCACATCTTATGTTCATCCTCTCTCTCTCTATTTTAGTCGGGGCAATGCCTTCTTTGTGTAAGTACATTAATGATGGCGATTTAACCTTCGTTTAAAATCTCACCCATGTTCTCATTCAATCCTACCAGTCTCATGTTCCTGAGAAGTTTATACGATGACAAGCTTCTCAAGTATGACTTTGAAATGAAGAAATGGACCTGGAATAATGTTGAGGTTGACAGACAAGATGTATCCGAGAATGTAGCGTCCCTTCTCATCAACAAGCTTAGTAGATTGGGGGAATCTCAAAGGAACATTCTAAAGATTTCTGGCTCTCTTGGGGGCTGTTTTGCCAAGTCAATCATATGTATTATAGTCACAAGCCTAGCCGAACAGGATACCGATCAGCTAAGTTGGCATGAAACACTAGTATCTCTTGATCAATCTATTGATGAACTCGAGAAAGAGGGGATATGGGAGAAGAATACGGATACTGAGGATGTGTGGCGTTTTAGCCATGACAAAATCCAGCTCGTAGCCTTTGAGTTGATTCCTCCTAACGACAGAGATTCGTTTAGAGGAAAGATCGGCAATATCTTGTTGAGCAAGCTAGACTCGGAAGAGCTTGATGCTAATCTATTCGAGGTAGTAAGCTTATGCAACTTTGCCATGGATACCATATCTGATGGAGAAGAACGAATAGAGTTGGCCAAGATGAACCTCAGGGCTGGCTTAAAGGTGAGAGTATTGCCAAGTTTATTGGCAACACATCTCTTGTGTATCTTCTCTCTTATCATGTGCCCTTTATCTATATAATATCGTACACAGGCATCCGGGAATGCAGCGTTTGATTCAGCTGTTTCATATTTCAAGGCTGGCCGCGCCGTGCTCGGTCCAAATGGCTGGAGTATTGATCAAAGGACCATGCTCAAGTTATCAAGTGAGGGTGCAAACGCTTGCTTCATCTCTGGTGATCCTAATACAATGCATGAGTTGATTACTGAAGTTATAAACCGCCAGGATATCTCAATGGTGGACAAGTTCAGTGTCACCGAAACAAAGATTCAGGCGGCTTATGCTGCCAAAGAGTTGTAAGTAGAGGAGGGACCTGTTTGTTTTGTTGCTTATTTGATGTACATTATGATGATACAAAGAGCTAACACTCTTCCCGCTTCTAATAACAGAAATGAGGCAATCGATATTATCTTTTCATTCCGTCAGCAACTGGGTCTTCCGATTCTAAAGAATAAGCCTGCATCTCCGCTTATCATCGTTAAAGAATTCATCAAAACAAAAAACGCTCTGGGAAAGAGGACAGCCGAGGATATCGCCAGTCTACCAGATCTGACAGATGATCGTATTATTATGGGACAAAGAATGTTGGAATTAGCCTGCACATCATCATTTCAGGTAAGAGTAAGAGTGTGGTTCAACTTTTGTCTATGTCAAGCACCTTCTCACATGTCAGGTTTCCTTTTTAAAGGTTCAACCTACCATGTTTCCTCTCATTGTGTTCCTCTTGGTGAGAGCCACTCTCAAATATGGCATCAATGCAAGTTCTTGTGATGCTTTTGGGTCATTGTCTCTCCTTCTTTGGTGAGTGTTGTCTGTGTTTGCTAGTTTTGTTGCGATTTTACTACATTCTACTTATTACTCAAGCATAACTCTCATTATCTATTCTTCAAGTGGTCCTTTTGGTAAGGTAAAAAAGGGTCAGGAGATGCATAAGGCAGTCGATCTAATCCTTGCCAAGCCAGGAATGGGTATGGATAGAATGAAATCAAGAAGTATCCTTGTGTATGAGGGAGTTGTTCGTAAGTCATGTCATGCAAACCGTTAACATCCCATTACTTCTGTGACCAACCTTAGCTTCTTTAATTTTGAATAGATCACTGGTTTGCACCTTTGCAGGATACACTTGGTCCTCTATTAGAGGGTTATCAAGTTGGAATTCGAACTGGAGATGTTGAAAGTGCCTGTAACAATAGTAAGTACACAATATATGCACTGTATTAAATCATTTTCTCTCTCTCTGACTCATACCTTTGATTCAGTTGGCATCCTTATCAATCACTTGTACTATGCAGGACATCGCCCTCTTGGAGATATTTTGCTAGAATGCCGTTCAATGATGAAAGTCATGTCTCAGCTTAATCAAATTATCCAACAGATGACTCTCAGAAGACTATTATTGCAAATTAAGAAACTATCAGGTGCCAATATTGACGAGGTTACTGATATGAGTTGGGAAGATATTAAGAAAGTTGCAGACGACTCAGGCAACAAGCTGCATCAGGGCCAAATATTCACAGGAAGGTTGGAGCTGACTGTATTCTTCCAAGAGTGGGAGGACGCTGCAAGCCTACTTCTTGAGGCTGGTGACTTACGACCGGCTCTTAGAGGAGTGGTCACTATGCCAAGGTATACCTTTTGTGAAGGGTTAATATCTATCCATGCTGCTCAGGTTACTACAACACCATGGATTCAGAAGAGGAAGTGGAAGAAGAGGGCTCTGAAATCAACAAAGTTGATTCGAGGAATGGTTAAGAGGGGCAATGTCAATCTTGTGCATGGCTTACACTTACTCGAGGCGGAGTTAGCTCTATTAGATGGAAAGGATGAAAAGGCAGAAGCCAGTTACAAGCCTGCAATTGATGCTGCTACAACAAACGGTTTTGTCCAGGATCGAGCACTCTCACATGAATTGGCTAGCGCTTACTTTGCTAAGAAGGGTGACGAGTATTGGAGAGACTATCATATGGAGCAGTGTCAGAACAGCTACTTGGACTGGGGTGCTTATTCCAAAGTCGAGGCACTAAGAAATACTAGAGAGACTAATGTCTAGATGATGGCAGATGTAGAGCAAGAAAGAGGACTGTACTATTATTAGGTCTTTTGTGTCACTATTTGTTAAAATAAGTGAGGATCCTATCTCTCCTTCCTAGATCTTAACCAGACCTGTGAGCACCTTCCTTCTTCTCTAATTTGAATTTGACCCCGGATGTATCCATAACCGCTTAGCCTTTCGTTTCCTATATATTATTATGGTCATTTATCATATGAACAAGAGTTAGAAGATATTCCACACTTACACAATTATCACATGCATACACACAACAAGCAACAAGCCAGAGATTAGATACTCACCCAGTACCTCGTTTACCCAACGGATCATCCTTCCTCCAACCCAATTTACTAAACAATCGTTCCGATGCCTTATTACCATCAACAATGTAGGCAAACAACTTTTCATCCCTTGATGATATGGAAATCATTGCACTTTTTAATAATACTTGTGCCAAGCCAAGATGACGATGTTGTGGTTCTACATGTAGTATGCCTAATGATCCATTACGATGTCGTATTATACATGCTACTAGTTCCTTGTCTTCGTATTCAATACCTAAACAACATGCACTAGTACTATCATCATCATTATCATTAGTATACCTTGTTGTATTAACATTATCAGCATGCATCTGTTTCTCAATCATACCTAATGATTTCTTGGATGAGTAGGGCCATATCGAATCGACATACTGTGCATCATTTGTTTGAGATTTGAGTTGTCGTAGTTTGTATCCTTTTGGTAATAATTGGACTGACAGTTTGCTACTTGCTGATACTGTATCTATATCATCATCATGTGTATCGTTGGGCATACTATCATCCATCAACTTAATCTGCTCTTGCCGTATCTTCTTGGCATGTAACTTATCAACATTACGAACCAACTCTGGATGACTTTCTAAATAGATTTGTTCATACTTCATTTGTGTTAATATCATTGCTTTTAATGCACTCAACAAATAATGTGATGCTAATTTCATATTCTCATTATCATTTGGTTCAAGTAGTTGTAAGGTACGTTCACATGATTCTAGTGTCGATAGACAATGTGAATCGGGCTGTTTTCGTATGGAATCATAGATTGATGTTTGAGATGTTGATTTGAATTGTACTGATTGACACTTTTGTAGTATGGATGGTGAGTTGCGTAGTATTTGTTTTGCTTGTTTCCATGTCCCGTCGACTATTATTAGTAGATACTTGTTGTTGGGTTGTATAGAGTTGATGTTTGATTGCATTGAGTTATTGTTTGATACTAAGGTATCCTCTTTGCAATGATTTGCAAGTTGTTGATGAACATCTGATATGTTGTCGTCGTCTAAAGTGACGGCATCATCTCCAGGAAACAATAGTAATGGTACTCTATCAACATCGTCCATCAAATGCTGCAATTCTACATTGTCATCGAATGATCGTCCAACTAACACATCAACTCGTTCTAAACATAGTTTGATTAGTGGTACAGTTGAGATAGTTTTGCGACGAAACTCAACTGGATGTTGTAATATAACGACATGTGTTTGTAAGCGTATCTTAGAGGTTGGTAAATGTTCACATAGACATTGAGATGGTGTAGGACGATTGCAATTTGGACAGTATTCACGCCATTCTTCTGTTGATGTAGAAGTAGAAGTTGATGATGTATGTTTGATGGATTGATTATTGATTGATGTTGAGAATCCAAAGCAAGACTTGATTGAAAAGAGATTGATGAATAGTATGACAAGGAATCTTATTCGAGTATAAATAGACGGCATGATATGAGTATCGAGTAGCAATAGCAGAGATAAATGGTAAGTTGATGGCTATTGCAGTAAAAGTTTTTGTGCATAAGATGTGTACTCTTTTGCAACTCGAGACGAATTGACCTCAATAGTATTTCTACGACGCTGTCAAGGACATATGTATACAATATATGGCTCGGAGATGAGGTAGAGAATTAAGGGGTGATAGAGCCATTAGGTGGTAAGAAGTAGAAGATAGGTAGGGGAGCGAGATAGAGGTAATAGTAACCGAAGTCGTTTTATCGCCAAAAATAAATGACAAATGAAATGATACAGATTCCCGGCCACCCAAAAATAAGCCTTATGGCAATAGCTTAGGGTAATGGGAGAAGAATAGCTCTTTGTTAATTATAGTTGTAGAAGAAGTCTAATTCACATTGTATTGCTTGCATGGGGTGGTCCGTGTTCACCGACTTCCCCAGATATCCGCCGATTCAATCATCGATAATCTGTATATCAATTTAATCTATCACTTCCGGAATTACTAACTTCAACTCAGTATGACGACACCAGGCAAAGGCAATAACAATACGTCATATAAGCCATTTGCTCAATCAAATTATAGTAATAACGAGGATGAGATTTACAGTAGGCAACTATCGGCAATAGACGAAGAGATTATTAAAAGGACATCCCTATTGCAACTTAAAGAGAAGTTATTCAATTTACCACATAATGCCAAATCGTCACTAGTTTATGCTCAACAGGTTACCGATATAGTGAACGATGATCATCTTCTAGGATTTTTATACGTAGAGAATTATAATGTTGATGTGAGTGTATAGTTTTAGACAGGCGTGTGATGTGTTTGCAATATACAATTTATGTGTTCTCATATGTTATCTGCCCCCGAACATACAGCTTGCACTAACGAGGTTGCTACGATATTGGAATACTCGGCATAAGGTATTTGGTGATGATTATATTCTTCCGTTGACGTTATACGGTATGTAGTTTTCTATGGGGGCATATTATTGACTCTAATATGTATTAACATATTTTTTGTGCACATCATATGCACTTTTTTCTGACACTTCTTTTTTGTCTGATATATTTATTGATAATAGGAGCGATGAAAGATAATATAGATGATTTGCAGAGGGGAGTCTTAGTTCTACTACCCGAGCCTGATGATGGAGGTAGAGCAATCATTTATTTCAATCCATCTTTGAAGAGGGGAGATGACGATGACAAGGTATTTGTTAGTTATTTTTTAATTTCAATTGTCTATTAAACGACCTTATATAATCCCCTCCGTTTCTTAAACCCTATAGATTATTAAATTGTGGTGGTATTTGATACATTGTGCAATGGAAAGACCAAGCTGTCGGAAGGTGAGTCGGGGATTTGAGGAATTGCATTTCATTTTGTTTTTGGTATATCTGACATTCTATTGTTCCTCTCTACAACCACTCGCTGATCCAACACAATCCGTAGAGTGGATTCATACTCTTATCCAATGCCCAAGACGCTAAGTTTTGCCAGTTCAACCCAAAAACTTATTTAGGTAAGTTATTCTTTTCTTCCTTAGTAAGTTGTCATCTCAACAATCTCCTCACAATATTTATCATTGCACCCCCTCCAGCAATGGCCCAGTCTGGGGAAAGTACATTTCCAGTTCGACAGCAATCAAGGCATGTGTGTAACCCTAACCCTGTTACTTTCCCTCTTGTAGGTGCAGCAGTGAAGGCTATGTTATCCTTAAGGCAGAGACAAACCCTCACGATACATAGCGGATCAAGCAATAGTTTATTAGAAAGCCTTGCCGCGTGTTCATTACCGGCAAGAGTTGTACCAGCCAATATAGGAGGATCATTGCATCTATCTTTAGAAGAGCAGGTTGCAGCTCGACTTGCAGTAGAAGGGCAAAGAGACAGCATAATAACATCAGAAGTCAGCCGCCACAATGTAAGCCAAGAAGGAAACATATCAGATGTCACCTCCACATCAGATTCAAAACCTAGCTTCTTACCACCGACAAGCAGCTCATCAACATATCTAAACGCACACTTTGGACCGTCCGAGATGAGAAACATAACAGATTTCAGTATGGTGACAGACCAACAAAGTGAGAGTACTGTCAAACCCACCTCAAGCAAGAAGAGCCCACAAGTAGGAAAGGGGAACATTGTTCATACCACTGAAGTCAACTCAATCAAGAAGTGCTCAGCCCTAGAATTAGATTCAAAACCTAGTTCTTTACCACAAAAGAGCACACCAAATCATACAACTAAAGTAGAAGGAAAGGGAAAGATCATGATCAGGGTTCATCCTGGCAGAACGGGTGATAAGCGGATGAACAAGGCATTTGATGCTAAGAAACAGAACCCTAAGATGTCACATCTCGATGCAATCCTAGCTGGAGGATTTGTATTTCCTAATATGTATGCACCGGGTGTCAAATTAGGTGACGCTAAGGATTTAGATGGTGTTAGTGTCAACCAGAGGAAGAACCAACTCATGCGAAGATTGAGACACGATAAGAAGAAGTAAGCATGTATAGTATTAGGTTAGGTGGGGATAGATAATTTGTATATAAAAGTAGCTCGGACATATCCTCTGTTAATACGCCTAATGTTCTAGAGTACTATATGGCATAAGTTTGACAAGGTACCAAAGAGAGAGGTGAACGAAATGTGCCTCGAATACCGTTCGCTCGCCAAATTGCAACGGCCTCTTACTCACTTACTCATTTCATTTGTCGTTTAGATTACCGCCAAGGTGTTCAAAAGAGAGGCCTACAAAGCATAGTAGAGGACTACTTCATCAACCTATGTTAGAGATGTTTGTTAGTTGTTGTTGCTCGAGTAGAAGTCGTCGGCAACAATTGATATCGATCATGGAGAACTCAGAGATACCACAACCACAGATTAGATCGGTTTCACCTACTCAATCAACAACCAGTAGCGTTAGTCTAAACACTACATCCACCACCGAATCAATAATAATCAAACAAGCTGATACAAAAGTAGTATGTCGAGATATTTTCATATCAATATTTGATATGGGCGGTGATTTTGTATATCTCTTCTATCTATACCTAAATGAAGAAACAGTACGGCATCGTCATATAAGTTCGATGTTCAATCGATTATATTATTAGTTATATCACTAATGGTGTTTATCTATCGATATGGTTAATAATGGCATCAGCTGAACGTACTTGTCGAGCACAGATGAGCTGCTGTGGGTGCAATGTACCACGATTATCGACATATCTAATAGCGTTACATCATTTACCAGTTTGTTTATTGACTACTATGATTGATTTAACATTCCTTGGTGGGTACACTTTGGCGGGTATATTCAATATTGCAACATCGGGATTTGCAATGGCAAATGCTTTACGAACTACAAAGTGTGGTGAGGGATGTTCGGATAGAGTATTTTGTGGTGATGGATACCATCGTCGCCATAATAAAGAGCTGAATGTGAATGGGATTGTAAACAATGAGGAGTATTATGAGAAAAACCTCCTAGTGACGGCACTGTTAGTATTGGTAGTGGCAGTGACAATTCAGTTGACACTGAATACAAAGCAATGGTATGATGAAATGAAAAGGAGAGAGGAGTAGATGAATCGAAAAAAAGTGCATATCATATGCACACTTTTAGTGTAATGTAGTGTAGTGATTGAAATGGGGGAAGTAGGTCGAGTTATATGTATGTACAGTAAGATAGAACTTTGTTCAAGGGAAGTGCTGCATATCATATGTACTTAGTCTACTTGTTTATACATACATCCTATTACATACTTAGAATGATACCTAGATGATGAAAAGGCCAGTAGAGATATGAATAACTGAAACCTCCTTCGATACCTAAAGTTTACCCCTTGGTCTATTTGCAATTTGAAGATTATCCCGGATGAATTGAGCAACAAGTTCTGACAAGATCTGATTACCTCCACCACAGACAATATCAACAGGAATTACGAATGGATGGTCTCCTCGCATTGCAATATCTATCCATTTAGGGAGATGCTTTCGAAGCACGCCTAACGCCTTGTATCGTGAACAGGCATGTAAGTCTAATGTAATGATTCTATTCTGAGATGTAGATAATGATCTAAACTTCTTCTTGGATGACTTATACAAGTTGTCAACTTCTCCGACTAAGACTGGGTATACTGATTTGCCTGCCTTGCAACTGATGAGTGGGACGTTTGATGATATGGACATGAGATGTGTGTCACTCTTCGGCGGTGCCTTGATAGACCTCTTTACTTTAGGAGGAGCTTTTTGTAAGTAATATGATGCAATCTTGTCTCGTCTGATCTTTAACAATGGTAGTAGCTCATTGAGTACTGGTTCCATAGCCTTTGAATGAGCTTCTCGTAATGCAATCTGATCATTAACTAACTGTTCTTGCTTCGACGTAGATGGCACTTTTGACTTCTTCTTCTGCCTCTTTCCCTTGCCATTACCTTTCCTTTCCTTGACTGTTGGCTTCTTATCACTTGCGGCTTTATTATCGTTGTTTCTACTTTGTTGATAAGGAGTACCAGATTTTCCAAAATGGATAGGGATAACTGTATCACCATCCTGGATACCAAGCTCGTTCATCGTCTTCATGCGACTTGTAACTGTGTAGAATATCCTAAACTTCCCTCCTCTAGAACAAACCAAAGAAGGTAGTTGAAATGACTTCTGTGGCTTGACCTTGGACACAGATCCAGTAAGGAGCTTATGAGTGTATATCCTATACGAAACAAGGATAACATTAGATACCCAATTGAATAATGTGTCTTGGTATACATAAAGGTCGAAGAGTCTGTCGTCACTGTTTTCGGCCAAGCATGTAAGTTTCATTAATTTTTGTGGCTTCACTTCTTCTACAGGTGGAGTAGACGTGTGAACCTCTGCGGGCATATGTTTCATTCTACTTATCAGTCCAATCCATTTGCTTGTGCCTGGGTGCTCTTTCAGTCTAGCCACCAAGAACATTGTCATATCTCTGCCACTAGTAGTACTGACCACAGCACGGTGGACGTAGGCAAAGTAGGAATACATTTTGGGTACGTCAAAGCTCGCACTGATCGTCCTCTCTTGGGTATGGTCAACATAGAAAGCTTTTGATGTCCGCTCAAGCCTTGGTTCGTCATGATAATAGCAATAAACAACATCCATGCCTCGGGCTAGACTCTCTTCTAGAAATGTAGCATAGAATACCATTAGCAGCGACTCGCGGCTATTCCCATTTATCCATAAATCCGCGGCCAATATATAAGCCGACCGCTTACTCGACCATAAATTCCAGTGGTAATCTTCTGCATCGCTAGAAAAGATCATAGGGAGATAAAGTAATAGCCATGGCGCCTCCACAACCGCATCAAACTTTCCTTCTTTCGATGCCAACTCTGACCGATAGAGTACTGTTTCCTTTGACTTCTTGGGTAAGTTATTCCAATTCGATTCAGCATCCATTGGTAGGTCATTAAAGTTAGCAGCGATGAACTGGTCTGAAATGAACATCCTTCCAACTTCTGATTAATTGACTATCCAACTATATGATTCATGAATATAAACCCACAGCTAATGTATGCATATTGAATGTTGCTAGTCCTCAACAGACTTCCAAATTTTCAATCTTGTATGTATGTGTGAAGCATGCTATTGAATTGCTCAAAAATCTAACTAATTCAAAGAATACTAATCTTGACAGGTATGACACGTGCTTTCATGATTGATACTCTAACTTTAGATAATAGGGCATAGAAGATGAGATACGTATCATCATACCATATAGCATAAGAAATCCTTCGGCTCACCTCTCCGTATTCACTCATCAATATAAACCTCTCCCGCCGTATCCCACATACTTAATCAATCGCTACACCAATTCAAAAGTCCAAACTAGCCCCATTACTACGATCCTTAACCCTCAACTTCATATTACTTTTAGGAGCCGGGATAGCACTAAACGAATCAACAATACTCATTGCCCTTTCCTTACCCCCACCCTTTCTCCATCTACTTGAATTCGAGCTAACTACCAACATCACAGCATTATCTGTCCCCTTGGGAATAGTCGTAATAACCACTGCATTACGTGGTATCTCGGCATTTGTACTTTGTGACAAATTACTAAATGTTAATTCAATCATTCTCTTCTTTCCGTCATCTAATAATGTACTCTTTTTAACTTTTACATCCGTCGGTGGACCATAGAATGAGAAGCGTCCAGTAGGGTCGAATAACCGGTCTAAGAAGAATGATGATGGTAATTCATCAATTGATTTACCAGACGTTGATTCTGTAACTGCCAAGAATGCACCATCGCCTGTCTTGCCATCACGACATTCTACGTCGAATACACTACCCTTTTCTAACTTATATGGAGCGTTGAATGATACCAATACAGAAGTAGGTGATGCCTTAGTACCTGTTAATATCTCAGCGGATACATCACCACCCTTTCCTTGTAATACATCTGTTCCATCACGGAATACCACCCCGGTCTGTGGACGTGATTTACCTGCCTGACTTGATACACCCATGTTACCACCGCCTTGATAAGATGAGCATATTATATGAGCATAATTGTGAGCACAAGATGTGCATATATCTCAGAAAACAATATTAGAAACTTACCATCAACCCCGGTACGTAAGAAGTTATCAATTTCTAATGAATCTTGTACTGCAGCGGCAGCATTGGCTGTTAATGGATTGATAGTAGTTGCAATTAAAGAAGCTGCAGTAATCAATGATGTGTCAATAATCTGTTTTCGAGTAGATTGAGCTTGCAATGACGTTGCGCCATAACGGTTTGATATTGCAATAGTAGGGTTATTTACTGATGGCTGGAATGCCAATGCATGCCAGGCGAGGGATGATAGGATGGCTGCTATTACGATGTTCCTCATGATCGTTGGCTCTAGGGAGTAGGGAGGATGAGAGAGGAGATGAGTGATGAGTCCGATGAGTCAAAAAATAGGATACCCTAAAAGGATACTGCAGCTACCCCCATATTCATAAAGGCAAGGAAGAAGAGTGTATGAAGAAAGAGAGGAAGTAGGCAGTTCATTTCAATAAAAGTTATAATGGTTATCTCTAAGAGATACCTTATCCCTCGATGGATCAAGATTGAGCTCTTCAAAATACGAATTCGAAAAGAGTACATCATGTGCACTCATCTATACTCAACATCAACCACACTCTCGGGAAACAAGAGAAGCATATGCCAGAGTGTTTCAATGTATTCTGGTGTCTCCTTGACATCATTATTCTCATCATCAATTGCATTTAACAATAGATCCATTGGCATCTCGTTATCCACGTTTCTTTCCAAGACAGGTGCCGAAGGTTGTCGAAGAAGACAATTTACTATCGAGTAGTTGCCCCCACGACGACATGCAAAATGAAGAGGATAGTCTCCCCTTGCATCACATAGATTCAAGCGACCAGCATATCTCTCCAATAGAAACTCAACGACATCTACTGTGCTGCTTCGACAAGCAATGTGCAGAGGAAACAACCCCTCATGGGTAGTAGCAACTTGGACTGCCGCAGGATTGGCATAGACAAGCAACTTTATACTCCCCAGAGATGCACCATTCTCACATGCATGATGAAGAGGGAGCCAGCCGTTATTGTCAAGGGTCATCATGACATCTACGTCTTTGGCATTGCGTGCAAATTCAGCTTGGGAGTCAAGGAAGGCAACAGTTGGCTCATTGTTGGTGCATTGTGAAGCATAGTAATCGCTCAGAACACCCACATCCGCCTCTTCTTCATCGCCCCATTCCCATTCTCGCAAGTAGATTGCCTCTGGGTGATAATTATACAGTAACTTGACAGCTCTGATGCTGCTTTCGTCTTTAGTACAGCAAGCAAACAGGAGTGGAAAAGGAATCGTATCTCCGCCATCATAACTGGCTTCATAATGAGAATAACCGTCTTCAGGAACCTCGGCGATTGTTGATGCACTTGTAGCGTCATGATCTAGTAAGAATTGCAGCAGCTCAACATTGCCATGAGCAGCCGCATAATGAATGGGCATCATTCCAGTGTCTGATCTCATACTAATACTTTCTGGGTATATCTTGAATAATAGTTTGACTAAATCCAGATCATGACAAGCTTTATGGATGGGTAACGTATTGTCTTCAACTTCACTTGCACACTCGGGATGTTGTTCAATCAGCATCTTGCAGAATTCAGTATTGGGACAATTCCATTTCAAAGCATAATGAATGGGAGAAGGATACCCTTCTGACTCGTTCCGGTGAAGTGCCTCTGGGAATGCCTTAATAATAATTGATACAATCTCAGTTGATGTTTGTATTGATAACTTTAAGTTCTCACAAAGACAATGGATAGGGAAGCAAATTGTTCCATTCCATTCTTCATATGACCGATGAAGCAGATCAGGACAATGGTCAATGAAGAGCTGAACTATCCGGGATGTGACGTATGCATTTGAGCAAGCAACATGCAAAGCGTTTCTCTTCTGGCCATCTAATAAATCTAGGCATGATGGATTTGTTTGAATTGAATACTGTATAATGTCAAAGAGCTCATCAACATTTTGCATCTCTGAAAGTAAGTGTATTGGTGTGAGATCGTTTTGGAGAAGTGCCTCTGGATATGCCTTTATAATGATTGATACAATCTCAGTTGATGTCTGTATTGATAACTTTTTATTCCGGCATAGACATTGAATAGGATAGGTAGCTCCATAATACCCGTCATCATATGAACGATGAAGCAGATCAGGACAATGGTCAATGAAGAGCTGAACTATTCTTGCCGTGACGTGTGCATCTGAGCAAGCATTGTGTAGAGCATTTCTACCCCAGTTATCTTCTAAATCCAGACATGATGGATTAGTTTCTACTATATACTGCATAATATCAATGAGCTCATCCATATTCTTTATGCTTGAAAGTAGGTGCATAGGGGTGCACTTTGACTTTTCATCAGCCGCGGTCAAAACATCGGGAGAAGCTGTAACAAAGAATCTTACCAATTCCACATTAATATTAGTATCCCTTGATAGATAATAGTGCAATGGACTTCCAGACACAAAGGGATCTCGAGACAAATCTTCACTGTAATCATTGTAGAAAATACCGTCGTCTAGATTGCCCTGGTTTAGATGACATGGTTCGGTTAGTGCTGCTGGGTTTGCCTCAACTAGAAACTGAATAACAGAATCGGAACACGTCTCATTAATACACGCCATATGAAGAGGGTATGCCTTTTTCGTCATCCTCCAGTCTTTATACCATGTATATGTATGATCAATGTTTGCAGCTTTGGGGTGGTAGTCCAAAAGATATTCAATAACCTCGAGTGTAACATTCTTATTTAGGCATGCTTGATGTAGAAAACATGATCCAGCGATAAGGTTTGTGGGTATCATCTTGGTTGTTTCTTGTAATAAACCTACCGAAATAGAATCCGATTTACATGCCTCTTCGAGTTTGGTACTCATATCTTTAATAATAGCACTATTCCGCTCCTTCTTGGCTCTTTCAAATGCGTCCCACTCTTTCTTTTGATATGTTCTGTACTTCCACATCTCTTCTGTAAATGCAAATATCTGGACATTACATAAGAAATTGAAGCAGTCGTCTACCTTTGCCAATACCTTATCATATACCGCCATCTTTCGTTTTAATAGTTGATCCAATGATTGGTATTGCGTTGCTATATTCGTATCATTATCAAATTTGAGAGAATCACAAACCATGGTCAATTTGAGATCCCAAATCCCATCCTCTGACGAGTCAACTTCGGTTAGGGATATGTCCAAGTCATGGATATGCTTCCTTACACCGGGAAACTCCTTCAAGATCTTATGTATTATCAAAAGATAATTAGAATATAGAATATATCAAGTACAGTAAAACAAAACAAACACAAACTTACTGCACTATCCAAATCCCACATTAATCTTTCTCTCGTTCCATCATTCCATTGTTTTATTGTGCGTATTGAACTGCTCATTAGACCTAAGCTCCACCCAGTATCATCACTCTTATTGTCAGCCTCCAACTCGTGATGTATATTATCTCTTAAAATTCTTTCATTCTCCCGTTTCTTCTCCCAATCATATTTATCCTCGTACACATCTTTAAACACTACCAAAACAGAAAGCGCTAAGTATGCCTCTCCTGATTTTGGATTAGGGTTGCGTATCGAAGTACATGTTACAGTCACTTTGCAGTAAACTGCGTCGGGATATTCCTTATGAATCTTTTATATATATCAGGTTTAGATCGAGAAAAGGGTAGGGAAATATAAGAAAATATCACCAATCAAACTAAAACCGATACAAAGATGTGCTTACAAATTTTTCTAATCGAACGACTAGCGTATTGATTATATCCTTGTGTATTTCATTCTGTTTTTGTATCTCTGGAATGTAATTCGTAGGTTCATTCCTTATGACCAACCCGGCCTCGGCCGCTTTCGATGCATACATTGCAGCAACAGTAACCATGATGAGCTATGATAAGGTTGTTGCAATAAATTATGAGAATAGTCCGTAGGAATTCTTGCAAAGATATTGATTGTAGTACTCCTCTAACAATACCAAAGTATAACATATAAGCAGACAGTCTACATGTATTGGCAATGGTGCCTCTATTTATCTGAAGATTGCCTCTTTATATTATATTGAGCTTATTGTCAACTTTAAGCCGTTAAATTCTACTCTCATAAAAAAGGATACCATAAAAGATATCTTCATTTTCCTTTGTTTGATAAGAGATATGCTGCGGCTACAATCAGAGCTCATATATGCGCCAGGTATTGGAAGAATATAACGTTGAAGATTGATAGTAAAGTTTAAAAGATAATAAAGGTATTTTACGGAAGATCTCCTCGATATTAACAACGTGGAAAACAATTACAACACATCACATTGTACCTCATAATATCAATAATAGATCTTTCTCTGTTACAAAATATATAAACAATAGCAACATGGAGAGGCATTATCAACAAAACCACTCAAATGCCGCATACATATTCAAAGAGATGAATAGATATGCAGATGAACAACAAGCTAATTGGCAACGACATATCGAGGGACGAGGAAATGATTGTGCCGTATGCCTTGAGCCGCTACCAATTCATCCATGGTTGGGTGATCAAGGGCAACTTCAAATGCTATGCTGTGGCAATAGGATATGCAAGGATTGTGACGATCAACGATCAGTACAGATGAAGAAGTTGGATAAGAAGTTTGCTGATAAGAAGGTAGATAAAAAAGAGTTTAAAAAGGCAGAGAAGTTGTTGAATAGTTGTGTTATGTGTAGGGAACCATTGCCTACTAATCAGTCTACAACATTCAGATATAAAGATGGGAAGAATGCACTTGAGAAGTACTTTGATTGGAGTAAAAAGGGAAGGGGGTGGGCTAGTTAAATAGTATTGCAAAGAGATACTCCGAGGGTGGAGACGGTCTTCCACGAAATGTCAAGAAAGCATATCATTATTTCACATTGGCAGCGGAGCAGGGGGATAACAAAAGTATGTGTGATTTGGCAGTAGTTTATATTGAAGGAGAGGGGTGTAAACGAGATTTGTTTGCTGCAAAGAAGTGGCTCGAGGCGGCAACAGAGTGTGAGAATGCCAAGGCGATGTGTTACCTCTCCTTCTTTCTATCAAGTGATGAGTATGGATTCGAATTGGATACGACAAAAGCAAAAGCGTTGTTGCTTCGTTCAGCTGAATTGGGATTTCCCCAAGCACAGGAGAAGGCAGGGGCGTTTTATTGGAAAGGGGAAAGAGGATTTGATGTAGATCTTTCAAAAGCTATTCATTGGTTAACTCAGGCAGCAAATCAGGGGGAAGTAAATTCTATGATGGCCTTGGGGACTGTCTTGTTGGAAGATGCTGAAAGTAGGCTAGGGGATTTGAGTGTCACTGGAGATTCCCCATTACCATTGGCAATCAATTGGATGCGAAGAGGGGGTAAGCTTGGCGACAAACAATCTAAACTACGTGCAAATGCCACCGTTGATCAGTTGATGAAGAAGGCTTGTGCTAATTGCGGTCAGCCGTCTATTGAACACGGTGGATCAGCTCATTTGAAGACGTGTTCAAAATGCAAAGTAGTCTTCTACTGTAGCTCTTCGTGTCAGAGAGAGAACTGGCATGATGGGCACAAGAAAGATTGTTGTGCATTTATGGGTTAGGCAGATAGTGGTATATATCAAGACTCATCAAGGGGGGGCGAGGGAAACAGGCACAGATCATTCAAATGCAGAATAAATTAGTATCTATACTTTATGAAAATCCTATCTCCTTGGAACTTTTTCCCGTTCTTATCACTCAAGATCAAAAGTGCATATGATATGCACTTCCGTCCCTCTTAGACTTAGTCATGATGCCGCCTCGCTTGACATCTACCGACATTCTCAGTGACCAGTAATAATACTGTTAATGATACAGCTCCATCTTGCTGTATGGATTTGAGGATGAATGCCGCATAAGAAGCTGTCTCTCATCTCTCTGCGCTAATGAGGAAAGAGGGGCGAGCGTTGTTGTTATCGCCATTTCATTCCATCATTTTTTGCATTTACTCAATCTCCACTTCACCCTCTGCCTCTACTGCATGATGCAACCTCTACTACCACCATCCATTGCATCTCTAGAGTATAGTATATACATATACCCTCCTTGTAGTGCTCCTTATCTCGTAGAGGTTGTATATGGGGTCGGTTTGTCATGAGTTGCAAAAAGAGTACACATCTGGTGATTTGTGAAGAAACATATGTAAGAAGATTAGTACTGTCTCTCAACAACATCAAACATTTTAATGACTATTCAAATAAACTATACAATTAATCTATACAATAAAATCATTTTACGGTAAACAGAGTCGTCTCATAAATCTGCAGCAAAGAGGGTATCCACTTCATCCTTCTCATCATCATCTGCCATCATCATGATGCCATTACTACTTCCACTTACTTTATTCGAAACAACAGCAGTAACTGCTAAATCTCCAGCAATATTAGACATGGTTGCTAGACGATCGATTAACCAACTGATCGATTTGAGATGATTTAGAGGTGTATGCAAAATAGTGAGATTAGAGATTTAAAATGCGGTTGGCATCAAGTCAATAAATCAAATTCAAATGAGCAGAACAAAACATACTTACTCAATTGCAATAACATATTCCAAACCACTCGGATATTGACCTTCTGTTGTACCAAAGGTGGTTGTATATGTCGTTATAATCAATACAATACCCGAAGCTGGTACTGGCGCCGCTCCCATTGAGCCTAATGTTGAGCTACAGAAAGAGTTGATGGTGTTAGATCAGAAGACAGATACAAAAGCGAATTAGACAGACATCATCTCAATTATACACTCACCAAAAGATCAAAAGGATGTACTCTGCTGCGGATGGTACGATTCCATTCTGATATGCTAACCATACACAACTGCATATGATATAGATTGATGCTCCATCCATATTGACTGAGGGAAAAGGAACATATGATGTGTATTAGAAACAAAATTACGTATGCTAAAAGAACACACTCTTTATCCTCACCTGTTGCTCCCAATGGTAAACAGAATCGGGCAATGCCTTTTGGTATACCAGAAGCAATGGCACAATTCAAAGTTTGGGGTAAAGTAGCGGCACTGCTAGCAGACGCAAACGCTAATGTGTAAGCGGGTATCATCTTCTTGAAATAAATTATTGGATTCTGACGAAGCAGTATCAAATATCCACCAAAGTATACAACAATCACTTGCATGACCATACCAACAGAAATGGCTGCAACCAAGTATCCGATCTGAGTCATAACTTGAGTTATATCGGATTGAGCACCAATGGCGGAGGCGATTAATGAAATCACTGCAAAGGGCGTGCATTTAATGATCCAAACAACGAAGAGCATGAACACTTGGAGTAGCTCTTCTAAAACTTGGATGGTTAATACCCGGTCCCAATTCATATCTGACGGCACTAAAAGAGAGATGAAGATTACAAAACAGCATTAGTATATAAGCTTTTGCATATCCCATGTGACAGAAGCATTAGACAAGTCCACTTACTCTTCTGTGTTAGCCTTGTCAAGGCCACACCAAAAGCCGCACCGAGTACAATCACACCGAGAAAGTTATTATTGACAAACATGCCAACCATATTATCATCAACAAGTTGCATGAAAAGTCCTTGGTACAGTGACTGGCGAGAGTTAAGAATGTGGTATGTAAAGAACAGAAATTAGGACATGATACATGACGTGTTCAATCAACGGTTAGTGACTTACCTCACTCAAGGATAGCTTGGCGGGCTCTCCTGAATTAGAATTTGTTTCAAAGTATCCATTGATATCTTCTAGTCGGAAGACGGTGTTATTGCTCATATCATCGGATATACAACTGATTGAACCATCTGCCTGTTCGGTTAGATATGACGCAATGTTATCATTCTCATCAATGGTACAACCAATACGAATATCAGCTGGGTATTCATCTTCCCCATTCCCATGCTCAAGATTGTAATATTGTGAGAAGATGATGGAGCTGAGCACACCAAACAATGATGCACAAACTGTAGTGGTTACATATAAACCAATGGTTAGTCCAACAATCTTGCCAGCCTTACCGAGGGATAGCATACCCATGAATGATATTGCAATGGATACAAAAACAAGTGGAAGTACAATGCACTTTAAGGCTCGAATGAAGAGCTCTCCAACGAGTCCGATCCATAGTATGGCCGTGTCCTTTTGAGTTGTATCGTCGGGGTTCCATGTCGATAGTCCTACCCCAACGCCAATGCCGATTGCTGCTGCAATGAGTACAAAGGTGATTGGCCACGTATCCATTAGATGACAGAACTTTGAACCGCATCCTTTTCTTTTGTTTGGAGGATCGTTGTCGTTTTCATTGGCATAAGGTGGAGTACTTGAGATGGAAGATATCGTTTCTCCTATTAAAGGTGATGAAAAGCTGCTACTGCTTTGGTTTATCATATTACTGTAGAGGCTAGAGAGAGGCTTGATGATAATTTTTATTTTTGGGGTACTATCTCGAACTTTTTATGAACTCCAATAACTTTGTAACAAATCAACACATCACGATCATGTCTTCGTTAGGCCCAATATGCTCAATCTTGTTCTGTTAGCGTCTTGATGAATAGACTTCCATCATTATCTCATTCTCTTCGTCTTGCTTGTTCACATTTATTTATTTCACTGAGGATACCGCAAATCAGGGAATAATTGGCGATAAAACTGAGCCTCCTCTCAATACTATCGCAAAGCGGCTCTCTAACCATACTCAATATACCTCTATCTGCAGAGGTTGTATGGTATATAGTATATGCTCCTTGTAGTGTTGTTTATCTCGTCGTAGAGATTATATTGAGGTCATTTCGTCGAGAGTTGCAAAAGAGTACACATCTTGTGCACAAAATTTGCAAAGCCACACATTACTTCAGATAGCTTCAGATTACCTCTAATCATCATCAAAATATCAGCTCTATCTAATATATCGTACTGAGGCATTATAAACATAAACAATAAGTATGTCAACATATACAGGAGGTAAAGACATACAGGCACTCGTAGCCGACATCGGTAGCTACTCCACTAAAATCGGCTACGCAGGCGATGATCATCCTACCGCCATTTACAATTCCACCACTGCCATTGAACGCAACACCTATAATACTAATAATAATAATAATGGTAGTAACTTTATCAACGGACCAAAACGTGATTTCACAACACGGCCACTCGTTGCCAACTCTGAAAAGAATGATGGTAATTATGAATTAGTAAATCCAATTAATTCAACTACCGGATGGGCATTCAGTCCACCTTCTCAGACCTATACTTCCTTTAATAATAATGAAAATGACAATATAAAAGATAAAATGGGTGATGTTTGGGAATCACATGAATTAATTAATCGATATTTAGATCATGCCTTTACTAATAATTTAGGCCTAGGTTCAAATTCCAACTCTCAAGATTCTGTTAGTAATCATCCATTATTATTATTGGATAAGTCACACACCCCGCCAGCGATACGTCAACGATTATGTGAGGTATTATTTGAAACACATGATTTACCAGCTGTCTTCTTTTTAAGGGATGCCGTAGCGGCATGTTATGCGGTTGGTAAGACTACTGCCACAGTAGTTGATGTGGGATATTCAAGTACAACTGTCACGCCTGTCTATGAAGGGTTTGTGGAAAGTCGTGGTATATTGCGTAATAATGCATGTGGGGGTAAGTCAGTGGAGGAGCAGGTATTGCAAATGATGGATGGGATTGTAAAACAGCAGGGTGGGATTAATAGGAAACAACGATTGAGGAGGGAGTGTGTTAAAAAGATTGAGAGTTTGAATGAGGCGGCAACTACTTCTGCTACTGCTGCCGATACTAACAAGAGAGATGCATCAGGACATTTCAAGAAGGCATCATTGCAACCACCGCCATTATCAGCCATACCTGATTACCTAATGCCTATATATCAAGTACGTCGTACCCCGACGTATACTCCTCGATCGGGACCATTCCATAATTGGTCACGTATGACATTGGCACGTGAACTCAAGGAGGGTGGATTAGGTGTTGCTGTTGGTCCATTGGGATATGTTACCACTGCCACGGCACGTGCAAATGCCGCCGCCGCTGCTGCAAGTGGTGAGGGTGAGACTAATAATCCCTCCTCGATTAATCCAGCCACGGTGAATAATATGTTCTTAACCTCGTCCAAGTTACCATATAAGTTACCAGATGGTACCAATGTTGAAATACCAACATCATCACGATGTGATGTAGTGGAATTATTCTTTGGTAATGATGAGTATAATACGAATTATCGTGAACAAGTATTTGATGATACTGTTACCCAACTTGAAGAGTATGAAGGTGAAATTGAAAAGTTACTTTCCAGAAAGAAGGATGAGGATGAGGAGGATGAGGAATCCAATAAAGATAAGATGATGGGAATTACAAGTAGTAGTGCAGGTGAGGCAGGTGATCCATATTCCAATACATCGTATAGGGGTGAGAAGACTCAGAGACATGGTGGGAAGAAGACGAAGACTTATTATCCACCAAGTACAATCTCCAAGAAGTTGTATACCGCCTGTCTTCCATATATTCGTACGGCTCCTCCCAATGATGATGTATTGGAGGGTGAAGATGGTGCAGCGGCACCCGCCCCCGTTACGAGTATCAATGATAACTACTTCCACTACCTTACCTCGGCACCACCAGCTCAAATGGTATGTGATGCAGCCTTCCGTTGTGATCGTGATCAACAAGCGGCCTTATTGGGGAATGTTGTTGTTTGT
>Ga0214479_100468_pt1 | contig 23738 bp, 16 predicted proteins | sample M1_20Mar14CPVII9_5_FD_165054 | JGI IMG/M metagenome (GOLD analysis project Ga0214479, IMG submission 165054) | Marine eukaryotic communities from Monterey Bay, California, United States - M1_20Mar14CPVII9sort6BwellE14 | ecosystem: Environmental > Aquatic > Marine > Unclassified | place: USA...
TGGCATTGTATAGGTGTATAACAAAGTGATGAACACTCCCAGCATGATTGTAAGTCCCTCTGCCATACTTTTACAGCACCATGTTGGCCGGTTTCTTGCCTCAGATCTCGATTTTTTGCCCACTCTCTCATCTTTAGAAATGTGCTGAAGGTGGTAAATGACTGCTGCATGGGTACTTGATTGCCATTACGACATTGTACATGTGCTATCATCACCACAAACCACCACAACAGGGGTTGGTGTGGCCAACTGTTGGGCTGATTTGGAAATTTTGGCCCAATCTGAGGCAAGATGTCGGCCTACACATGGCTGTAAAAGTGCAGCCAGCACCTCTACAAAGGTGCTGCAAGTGTTTATTACTTGTTAGGTATGCAGACAATGCCAATCCATCAGTATATTTGCCAGCCTACATCTCTAGGGGGTCGCTAGACGGCCAAACATTGCCTAGTCGTTGGTCAGATTTTGAAGATTCTCACAGAAAATCTGACCAGATTTTGAAGATTCTCACGAAAATCTGCCAAAAGTGGCTGTAAAAGTGCTGCCCTCATCTCTAGAAATGTGCTGAAGGTGGTAAATGACTGCTGCATGGGTACTTGATTGTCATTACAACATTGCACATGTGCTATCATCGCCACAAACCACCACAACTGGGGTTGACCACAGCACATGTGTTATCATCACCACAAACGATCATGTGATGGAGCCATTGTTATTGAGAAAGTTCTACTTCTACCACAGATTATTTTAGTTTTATGTTGTGGATTAACTATATTGTAATTTCAATGTTGTTCATTTATCTCTCCATTGAAATTGCCCTAACAACTAATTGCCCTAACAACTATATAATTATCTGTCACTTGTTGCAGCCCTACTTGTTTTCTTTACATAGCATTCACCCCAAGCACAAACAGTTCTACTTTTTAATATTGCATGGAAGTCCTCCAATGTTACAGGACCATCACTCTCAGCTGTTACTCCTGCACTTCCCTTCTTTCCACCATACCCTTCCCGAGCACGTTTGACTAATTCATCACCAGTACCCACACGGTATGTTTGATATGGTACCTTGGAATTAGTTTCAACAATTTGCGCCTCGGGTACTAATTGGCATGTGTTCTGTAAATGTTGTATCATTTGTATCAACTTATCACCAGACACTGTAGTTGTAGAAGACTCTTCTTCATCTGTAGTATTAGTAGAAGAAGATGTCATGTCATTATTATTGGTATCATCAAGCATGGTATCATAAAGTGCTTGTATACGATCAGTAACAGAACTATGCAATGCAAGTGATAGTGCTGCATAAAGGAAGGATAATGGTAACTCATTTTGCATTAAATCTTTCTTCAGGTCCACTCCATCACTACTATTTTCTTTATCAACCCTTTCCAACTCAGCAACCACAACCCTGTCAACTAAATGTCCAAATTGTATAGTGAAACCCTCCCCCTTTACTTCTCTCATTACCTTCATAACTACACTCAAAAACTCTGGATAGGATATACTATCCCTTCCTGGAAATTGATTCTTAATCTCCTCAACAATTTTATACCATACATCTATTGTAAAATCAGTGTTTGCTAATCGTAAATCTTCAATTTCCAATGGATCTAATAATGATGTTGCCTCGATATCTTCACGGAGTGATGTACGTGAATTATTCGATGTAGTTGAGCGTAGTAACATGAATAATACTATACCAATTGTTGATAAGAATATTTTACCCAGATTATCCAGGAATATATTCGAATCATCCTTCTTCTTTTTATTATCTTTTGATTTGTCATTATCTTTTTGTGAGTTATCATTGTTCTTTGATTTGTCTGAGTTTGTTGATGTGTTTGATGACATTGCCACCGTAGAAAACGAATGCATATCCTTTGCAATAGATATACTATGTAGTTGACCGATGGAGGTAGCCGGTAGCAGTGAGTTGAGATTCATACTATCACTTGATGTTTGAGAGCAGCTGAACAATCTCACGATGCACAATGATGGATGCACATCAGAAGTATATCTTGCTTGTCGGCGAAGATTAGATCGCGAGATAGCAAGAGATCTAGAAGCAGCACAACGAATCATACTTTTGAAGTTGTAGTAGTAATAGGACAAGGAAGTAATGCCAATCGATAACACGGTTTAATACACCGAGAAGTGTTAAGTAGGCTTGTGGATTAAGGGGGCATATTTCAAGGTATAGGTGGGCGCCGCCCACGGTCATATGGCACGTGTTTTGTACCCGTATATCCCCTAATTATACCCGAATAATAGGCCATTTTACTGCATACATATATTGCTCAATGCTATCTCAATAGCTATTGCAATAAATTGGTATACAACGATAGCCAACTGATACGCTCTTTCCAATGATATAGGTTTCATAGTATAAAAAAAACTATCACCATATTTCTCGGTGCACTACAATACCAATGAACTACATCAACAAAGAATATGAACGGTCACAACAATATTGACCAATTACTGCAAAAATACCATGAACTAATACACCAATCAAAGAATATGAACGGCCACAACAATATTAACCAACACCAATCATTTATGGAACGATACAATGCACGTATTGAACGGATCAAGGAGCAACGACGGTGAGAATTATACCTCATGTAGACTTTTCAAATGTTTTCCTCAATAATAATCACACCTCTTTTTATTGTCAATAGGAAGTTATTAGATTTAAGGAGACAGGCAGAGCAGACTCAAGAATTGATATCTAATCTGGAACTGAAACGAGTAGGTTATACATCAAATAATAATAATGAGAATTACGGGAGGCGGGTGCGTTCTAGATTGACCTACTATAAACCATACGAAGTACTTTTGTATATGGGGAATGGACAATATGTCCCAAAGAGTATACGTATGGTACGATTTCATCCTAGTGTTGTTGCAATTGGTGAAGGTGCATTCCATAATTATAACAGTAATTTGAAAGAAGTAGTGCTAAATGAAGGGCTTGAGACGATTGGGAAGAGGGCATTTACATCATGCGAATCGTTGCAAAGTATTACCTTTCCTTCTACAGTTAAAAGTATTGGTTTGGAGGCATTTCGGGGGTGCAGCAGTTTAAAGGAGGTAGTGTTGAATGAGGGGCTTGTGGAGATTGAGGATAATGCCTTTTATGGTTGTAGTTCATTACAAAGTATTACCGTTCCTTCTTCTGTGGATGAGATTAGTTATCAAGCATTCGAAGGCTGCAGTAAATTGAGAGAGGTAACATTGAATGATGGGCTTGTGAAGATTGGAAGCAGCGTATTCCAAAGGTGTGCATCATTAGAAAGTATTACCATTCCTTCTTCTGTGGTCGAGATTGGTTCCATGGCATTTGAGAACTGCCGTATATTGAAAGAGGTAGTATTAAATGAAGGTCTCAAGAAGATTGGAAGTAATTTATTTTCTGGATGCAGTTCGTTGGAAAGTGTCAGTTTACCTTCAACTCTAGTTGATATTGGCTGTTCTGCATTCATGTCTTGTACAAATTTGAGAGAGGTAGTGTGTATTGAGGGGATGCCAAAGGTTACGAATAACATGTTTGATAGCTGCTCGGCATTGGAAAGATTGACTTTCCCAGGTATTTCATCCCGTCTAGAAGCTATCATTCAATCTGGGCAAGTGGATATACAGAACGAAGTACAACATATTATTGGCAAAGGTGAAATTAAATGGAAAAAAGGAGACAAGATATGTATTCATGTGCTTGTTGAAAGAAGCGTGTGGGGTTTAGTAAAAGAGTGTGTTGGTCAGGCCGTTAGTTGGATCCGACACGATGAAAGGGAAGCCATTTGGGGCATCAAACAAAGAAAGGATGATAGTTGGGATACAACTAAACAAATTCTTGACAAGATTGTGAGCAAGGTCAAGTACTATGAAATGAAGGAGGCAACAACGCTCTTCGAATTAGCCTTGTGGAAGGCCGAGATGAATGAAGTAGAAGATGATGATATCGACCCAATTGACCGTGATTCATTTCGTGTTTATGTGCCAGGGCCAGTGAAGGATGCTATTACGCAGTACCTTTGATGAGTATATGAGATATTAGACGATAGTGATAGTTGACAAATTACTAGACAATCTTCTTCTGACATTCATCTACCTCTTGTTCTTGTGTATATGATATGCTCATATTTTGTGTCATGCTCATGATATGTGTATATTTTATGTTCTTCTTATTTCTGAAGTGGCATGAGAGCTTCTCGACGTGTTATTCTATTCCTTGCAATTAATTGTAGTACAAGCAGGGGTTCATATCAATACAAGGAGCAAGGGACTAGATTTAGATTGGTAAACACTCCCTCAAATGTAGAGAGCGATAAAGGAAGCCACTAGAGTGCAAAAGGCCACTAGGTTTAGAACGATATGTCTAAGGCACTGCTTTCAGTCTTTGTACAACTAGATTATCAATTATGCATGTTTTTGCGGAAGAAAAGACGAACCTCATCTGGTAATTGCACTGAACATCTTCCATTTACGGCGTGAGACATCATACCACGATTACCTCTGCACTGTTTATTGCATACAGGACACGTATCTAAATGCTTTCTAGCCTTCTTCGAAGCCATATATTGTTGCCAGTCAATATTGTCAGGATCAAAGACGTCCACATACGTTTTTGTCATCGTTGACGGTTGATTGGATCTCCTGCCTTCCTCGACAATCTCCTCAAGATCAGCCTCAGCTGATCTTGTTACATTATGAACGTGTATCCCAGCTTCTTTACCCTCTGCACTCCTCGTACGTATCTGAGCATTATACCGTCCATTGGAAAGAATACTATCAACTGCAGAAGCAGTATGTAAGACTACTTGCCACTCATGCAACTGACCCCGCTTAAGCTCTATAACGGCATCAAATATTGGTGGCCCTTTCCTCTCAGCTTTGAGCTTCGAACCTGACTGGCCCGTCTGTGCTCTTTTTTGGGCCGAGGTGTCACCGATAGTTACAACGTCTACGCCTCCTACCAGTTCACACAATTCAACATTCCTCACGAGACCCGGTAGGCTACCATGAGCAGAGGCCATGATCCTAACGCCTCTCTCTTTGCACGTCAATGCTGCTTGAACTTCTGCTTGGCGACCCACTTCATCGATAATGATAACCTGGGGACTGTGGTTCTGAACGCATTCTACCATTGTCTTGGATTGGTTTTCAATATTCTTGACTTGCATCCTCCTACTGTATCCAATACATTCGTGTGGAATGTCACCGGCACCGCCTATCTCTGAACTAGTATCAACAATTACAACCGAATGATTCTCCGACAGTATACGGGCAGCATCTCGAAGGATTGACGTCTTGGCACTGCCGGGAGGGCCGACAAATAGTATTGAGGCATTACTATTATATAGCAAATCTGCGATCAAAATTGCATTGCCTGGTACATATCGCCCGACTCTAAGAGTGGCACCAACAAAGTCACCATCTCTATTCTTTATACCTGATATACGATGCAATGACGATTCGATCCCCGCCCTATTATCTTCACCAAATCTAAGTCCTCCAAGGACATGATTCAGATCGTCTTGAGTAACTAGATAATGTTCGGCAGATGATGCCGAAGTTGTTTTTGTGGTATCATTACCATCAGTAGTAGTGTTGTCGGCGCCACCTATTTCTACATCCTCATCAGTAGTATCATGATCAAACAAGAACTCTCTACTTCCTCCAGCAAACCAACAAGTTGGCCGTCTTCCTAAATCTAACACTATTTCAATCAAATCACTGCTATTTTGAAAATGCTTTGCATTTCGTAAATGGGGTGGAAGTAATCCCAATAAAGAGTCGACCTCATCTGGTATTTGTAAAGCCGGTGAAAGTAATGCCTCATGCTGCCGATCTTCATGCTCAAGAGTTTGAACGGGAGTAAGCTTGTAGTTGTTTGCCGTGTCAAATACACATTCTGTGGGTGTTTGAACTGTAGCAACATTGACTGGAGGAGGAGGTGTAGGGCGTTGAAGAAACTTCTCAAATGACTCTTCACTTCTTAAATGATCAACTAACCGCTCCACTAGTTCTGCTTTTCTCCCCCCTACTTTGAGCCTATGCTTTGCCAGTTCTCCTTTAAGTTCAGCTACAGTGTAATTATTGGAATAACGATCCAATTGATGCTCACGTGATATACTATGATTTTCTTCATTCATTGTTACAATTTCTCCTTCTTCTATAATCTCCTGCTCTTCTCCCTCATCTTTGTCAATCTTATTTCCTACTTCTGCATCATACATTTCTAGACGCTCTATTAATCCATCCTTTCTACCTCCCAACTTTAGATTGCGCATCCTAAGTTGTTCTTTCAGTGTATGCATTGTCATATCGCTATAATCTTTATTATCATCATCAACATCATCACCATCATAAGAAAAACCTTCAAGTTCATCATCATCTTCATACATATCATCATAATATCCATGATATATATCGGTTAATGGTGTATCAAATTGCTGCAAACTCGCTCTCAATCTCTTACGCAATGTTTTTGCCTTTGATTTACGAAAAGACTTTGGTGATACATCAACACCAAGCGAATCTAAACAATCTATTATTTCATCCCTCGATAATGATTGTAGAAGTTCTTCTTCAGTCATGTTAGGTCTGTTATCATCTACATTATTTTCAATTGAATCAAGCAAGTCTGAATAGCTGTTGCTATAATAACTATCTTGGTAGGCTGCTTCCATACTAAAGTATCTCGTTGTACTGCTATTACTTGATATCGAGTTGCAACTCATACCACTGAATGATAGCGGTGGACTATGCGTATTATTTTGAAGTTCTAAACTACCGATTGATACCGATTTGCAATTCATACTAGTCAATGATGATAGTGATATACTGCTGGTATAATTACACGATGGATGATGAACATAAGTTTTTGCATATCTTATGCATTTTCTAGCAGCAGTATGACGAATCATATTTTGTATCAATATGATAATATGAGTAGGCAATAAAGGTAATTATGAAGAAGAAGACGACGGAATCGTTGCTAAAACATACACCCTCTGTCGTCTGTTGCTACAAGTTGGTTGTGTGTAGGTGGCTGGGAGGCTAGGAAGCCCATGCACTCCTGCATAATTTCGTTCGATCGCTAAATACGCTAATTTACTCGTTTTTCATTGCTTTGTGGCTACGCTTGAGTTTATAGGGGGGAGCAAATGTCGATTCCGGGTGCTCAGCACCCCTAAATCCCCCCACTAGATATGGGGGCATAATTTGGATACAAATATGTCCATATATACCCATATATACGTCATTTGTACCCGTAAAGTACCCGTATATTGTGTACGAAATTGCCATTGAAGCTACTTGGGGGCTGACTTTCTGGGGGGCACCCCCCAGCCCCCCTATAAACTCAAGTGTATTTGTGGCTCGAAAAAGTAGTTTGATAGAGAGTTGATATCTGAATTCATGCATACCTAGATTGGCTTTGAATAGATCAAGGCTTCATTTGATACTGCTGTTCATTAAACACTCTTTTGATTAGTACGATACGATATTTAGTGCATTTATACAAACAATCAACACACATCAGACTTAAATATACTAAGTTACACATCAACAAAATTATTTCACTACATCAGTTATTAGAAATCAGATTATCAATCTCTACAATATGAACCCCTCATCTACCGCTACAGATCCACCTTGCCCAATTGAACCACCGAAGAATCTACCTTTACCTCCACAATCACACTTTTCACATTTATACAAACCAAATTCAGATGGTAAGACAATAATACTAGGAATAGAAGGAAGTGCTAATAAATGTGGCATAGGCGTACTATGTTACAATCCACAAACATCAACATATCAAACATTATCAAATCCACGTAAGACATATGTAAGTCCAAAGGGATGTGGATTCTTACCAAAAGAGACTAGTTGGCATCATCAGGCACATGTAGTGGCATTAATTAGAGCAGCGTTGAATGAAGCCTTTCCTAATGATACACATCCACAACATCAATTATCAGCAATTGCATTTACATTAGGTCCAGGTATGGGCGGACCCTTGAAATCATGTGCCATGGCAGCACGATCATTATCTGTACTGTGGAAACTACCACTAATCGCTGTTAATCATTGCATAGCACATATTGAAATGGGCAGAGTTGCAACACAGGCATCTGATCCGGTTGTATTATACGTCAGTGGGGGTAATACACAAGTTATTGCCTACAGTGATGGACGGTATAGAATCTTTGGTGAGACTATAGATATTGCAGTTGGGAATTGTTTAGACCGATTTGCTCGAGTGGTTGGATTGAGTAATGATCCATCTCCAGGATATAATATCGAATTGGAAGCAAGGAAACATACTAATGAGAAACCATTAAAGTTTGTAGAGTTACCATATGTTGTGAAAGGTATGGATGTTTCATTCTCGGGATTGTTGACATTTATTGAAGAATTGACAAGGAAGAAGAATCTATTTGTCAAGGATGGAGAAGTGAAAGAGAATGATGAGCAGTATACAATTGCTGACTTGTGCTACTCATTACAAGAAACAATCTTTGCAATGTTAATTGAGATTACTGAAAGAACAATGGCACACTGTGGTCAAAACTCGGTACTTATTGTGGGTGGCGTGGGCTGTAATAAACGATTACAAGATATGATGGCTGATATGGTCGTCGATAGAGGAGGGACATTGTGTGCAATGGATCATCGATATTGTATTGATAATGGAGCCATGATTGCTCAAGCGGGTATGTTTGGGTTGCAGTTTGGTAGTAAAGATATGTTAGTCAAGATAGAGGATACAGAATGCCGACAAAGATACAGGACAGATGCAGTTGAGGTAGTATGGCGCCCAAAGACAAGAGGTAAGCATGCTTGATACTAGTCGTGATGAAAGTATTTAGCTATAACAATGAACATAGATTGAAGTAGGCAGTCAAAAATAGGCACAAAGTAAAGAATAGATGATACGCTCGAGTCGAATCTGGATTCAGCATTAGCAGCTCAATCACTAGTTTCATTTAACACGACAACTCTATCTTTTCCAGTCAAAACATATCATGCACAATCTCTCCTTGAGTTGGGGGGATCTCTAATATACATACTACACTCATCTAAAGTTTGATTATTATCATTCTAATGGGAACACTCTCTACTATTGTCTCAGTTTATAATCTCTGTATTCCGTATTCTCATATCCATATTAATGTATCGCGATTTCGACATCCCCAACTTCATTTCCTGGTGCTGTAGGTGATTCTATTTTAGTCGTCGGTGGGTATGTTGGTATAGCCGTGGTAGGAGCAGCAGTTTTAGTTGAAGGGAAAGCTGTTCCGAAGAAGAGATGATAGTGTTAGAGGGTTACCTTTTGATATCATACCATGCACACATTTCCAGTATATATAACTTACGGGTCACAGTTGGATAATAAGTTGGATACGGAGTAGTGGATGGTGGTAAAGAACCTGGAAGATGCATGTTATCACGATTATGATGACAAAGAAAGGAGATAGTGACTTCTGTTAGTACTTTGGGTTGTTCTAAAGGCAATCAAATAAAGATAGATCATTCCAAGCAGTCAAATACGAGACATCATATGAATTCACATACAAAACATACTAACGCGGACTTTCCTGTTGGGCTGTAAGTTGGCATTTTAGTTGTTGGTACTGTTGAATTGCCACTGCCGTCTTGTGCAGTAACAGCAGAGGAGAAAGCCGTAAGGAGAATTGCAAAAGATAGTCGTCCAATCGTCATTGTTTTTCTTATTTTTGGGTCGTCCACAGGTTACTACTCAGTTCTTTACGTTTGTAATAATATATAATAATACGATCTTCTTTTAATGATATATAATCCTTTGTTGCTCCTCTTATTCTTCCACTATTGCTGCAAATCAGCATACGGTAGACGGTAGTAGACGACGCCAAAAGCCACAGTTGGTATCTTTTCTCGCCTCTTTATGTCGCGAATCAACTTTCACTGACATAATGAGGCGATGCGATGAATCGTTATCGTTGTTATGAGTTGTTGCCTGTTGAAATATATAGCAAAGCAAATAGAATATAGATTGCTAATAAAAAGGATTATAGCTGAACTTGATTTGCTATAGTATCATCAATCTAATAAAGTGAGTGTAGTAGAGTATAATGGTTTGTAATGATATATGAGTTGATATCGAGCGATGTGGGGGAGGGGATTTATTAGCATCATAAGCAGAATTATAAGTATGTTCATTGGATATAGATTTGCATTAGCGATGGCGGGATAGACGAAGCTATGCTCTCACATAATATGTCATGCTCACATTGTTATGCTCACATCTTATGCTCATTCATCTCAGAATACCCACAATAAACCATGCCATTCGTCACCAAGAATCCAAGTTACTACTTTGCAGCACTGTCAGATGAATCAGCTACCGAATCTCTACACATTGGACTCTTCCTAGGAGGCACGATCAGCAATGAAAAACGACAAGATCTAATAACATTAGCAAGATTGATACGTCAATCATCACGATCGATACGTTGTCTATGGTTACGATTCAAGGATGGTGATGAATCGTTGCTATCTGCCTTTCGTGCCTTTGGGGAGGAACTGGCAGCAGTTGACACGGCCGCGGCCACAGGTGCCGAAAAAGGAGCGGGGATACAATCATTAGTCTTCGAGGGACGTGTGAATACTGATGTTATCTCATGTTTAAGTGATTTTCTCTTCATTGAGAATAATAATGATTTACGTGGTATTCAATTCCGTAGGACTGATGTTGATATTACAACCTTTACTTTATTACGACCCTTCTTTACACAATCGAGTGATACACTCAAGGTTATTGATATGTCATCTAATCCAAATGTAGGAGATGAATGTATTGATGAGTTGTTAGGTGCATTGTTGGATGGCGAGACAAAAATTGAAACATTGAATATTACCGAGAATAATTTGGATGGAGAGGATGATGATAGTCGACGTATATCGGGTGATTGTGTTGCATCTATTGCTTCGTACGTGTCTCAAAGTAAGTTGTATGTGTGTTATGTTGTAGATATGTATTGCACCTTTGCAAAACTTACTCACATCATACGCATACACCTCCTTCCTCCTCTTTTCTATAACTTGTACTAGCCCCATCCGTTACGAGTATCACATTGCGACTCCGACACCTTGATGATATAGGGATCGGAGAGATTGCCAATGTAATCAAGGATCCAGAGTGTAAATTACGAAGACTGGACGTCTCTGGTAACTTTGGCAATAGTGGTATCAACATATTCGCCGAGGCTCTCAAGACTAATACAAGTCTCCGGACGATAACCTTTGGTTGTCTCAAGACCTTGAATGATGTTGGTGGACAATTCTTACTCGATGTAGTCAATCCCTTCCCTTCTAAATTTAATGATACTGAAGAAGATATGGATGATGTTGACGTGTCAAGTTCCGAAGAATGGGATAAGATCAAGAGGAGTAATCACACGTTACAGAGTATATACATACTCGATAGGCCGACGGTCACTGTCAACAAAGCACTGCTTGCAAAGCTAGAATCCATTTCATCATTAGACCCGCATCGTACTCTCCAGAGTAAATGTTGGCAACATGTCGGGAAGAATATTGAAGACATATCTCATCTTGAGCTTGAGACGAAGCATATGCCTGAGGTACTATCATTTGTACAACAAAATGGTAGTATGGATCATCTCTACCGTATGATCAAGAGTAACGGCCCCGAGTTATTTTCCTATCCCTCTCCAGAGAAGAAACGTATGTTAATTGAAGTGGAAAGGGCGGAATCAGAAAACTCAGTCCTTAAGGATCAACTTAAGGAGCAAAGGATAAAAACTGGAGATCTTCAAAGGGAGAATCATTACTTACGAAATCTATTCCGTAAGGAAGAAGCCAAAACATGTTGTTTATTGTCTTATTCCAAAATATGTGAGATGTGGAAGATGTTTATTGAACTGCTCACCGATGCGCCCATTTCATCCCCATTGGGGTAATTAGATATGTGTGGAACTGTAAACTAGTACTTATATATGTCAGTATTGTTTGTTAATGTTGATTTTTAATCTTTAAATTACAAGGCGGCTTTTAAGTTGCCCGCTTCTATTATCTGTTCACAACATATATCACTAGACTGTACAAGGAGACTCAATCTCCCCACTACTAATAATTCAATCCCCTAGGTACAATAAATCACCAAAATTAAATTCCGTAAACTCAATATCCACCCCATTATCATTCTGATAAGTGTGCTCCATTGCCTCCATATTTTCAGAGAATATTCGAATCTTTTGCAACGAGGGGAACAAATTGCATATATTCTCTACATCCTCACTACTTAAAGTTTCATCAAAGGCAACATTTAACGTCTTGAGGGATGTCAATCCAGGTAAGGCTTGTAGGTCAGAATAATCCCCAACCACATAAAATAAACTTAAGGATTGCAACTCGGACAGGTTGTTTAGGCGTGCTAAACTTCCCCTATCAAATGTATCAAAATCATCACAAGACCCCAACACAAAGTGGAGAGATTTCAAATTATCCATACGTTCAATAGCCGCGAGACAATCCTCACGTGTTTCTTGACAGTGTTTTAATACAAGGTCCTCAAGGGAGTGAGTCCAGGCCATGCCGGCCTCACTTAGACAATCAAACCCCTCTAGGTTTAACTTCTTCAAGTGGCGTAGACCGATTAAATCGGTTAAATACTTTTGGTTAACATCCTCACTTGGTGATGAGAAGAAGTTACCATGACATAGGTGTAGTGTCTCGAGGTTAAATAAACACCCGATGTTGGTTATACCCTCACTTAAATCAAACCCAATAAGGCGAAGGTGTTGCAAATGTTGCAACGCTCTTAAGAAGGAGAGACGTGAACCATGTATAACGGTGTCAAATTCAATATCAAGGGCGGTAAGTGATGGCATATTACCAACATATGCACATATAGTTTCGAGGGCATCAACTCTTGAACTGTGATCACCACCTTCGCCACCGCCTCCTGAATCCACCAATGTTATACGTCGTATATTTGGTAGACGTGATAGTATATCAATAACCTTAACATGTCGATGACAATTATGTATAACAACTTCAGTAAATGAATCCATATATCCATTCGATACCAGGTATGTTATACGAGATAAACTCCAATCAACATTTATATCTTTAATTACCAATCTTGATCTATTATTAAGCCATCTTTGTATATATACCTCGGAGAAATTTAAATTATTCTCACAAAAGAAGGGTGTTTTATCCATACGTAATTGTAAGTGACTTGTTAAGCGTGGATCGTTTAGACACATTGCCTTGTTACCAGATAGCCGTAGGGATTTGAAACTATCTGTATTAAGATATTGCAACATGTTTATCATAACATCATTTTGAAGGAGGGAGAGCGGTGAGTTGCTCATGATTTTTTATTCTATTGTCTATATCAGAATTAACATTTACTAGAGACTATTATATATGATTGCACATATTATAAGACGTAGTCAATACGTATGAGGTTGCGCATGCACCGATAGCGATCACAGATGGTGAACTTGTGTTCATGGCGGCGGCTAAAATAAAGATTTGCTCTTGCATCGAAAGAGGTATCCATGAATAGATCGCTATATTTCCAATAGGTTCTATTTTGTTCTTTGTTTCGAAATAATCTTCTCAACATGACACACATGAAAGACTTTCGTAAGTATATTGTATTGATACAGATTATGATACATAGTACATTGGAAGTTTCAAGCATTTTATAAGCTTCAATATCAAGTTTCAATTTACCTCATTTGGAGAGTTTTTCGCGGCTCGGCTGTTGTCTCTTATTGCTTGACGACTATATGTTCTAGAAGGAACCGAGTATCCAAGTATAAGATCATTATCAATAATAAGAGGTACTTAAAGGATAGGAGGACAACATTCAATAAAAACTTGGCACACTTGTTTCACTTGAAAACAGCATCAACAATATCGTACCTAGGTTTATGATGAACAACAATACCACCTCCGTTGGAAATAATACCAATAATGGTATCACTCTAAGCAAGGATGGTACACAAATAGTCTACTCATGGTTACCCCATTCCACAGCATTAGGTCCAAGTAGTACAGTGGCAGTACGAATTAGAAATGCATCCCTAAATGATGTACACAAAGTTACTACTACATATAACTCTCATATGCCTACACTGCAAGATGAAAAGAAGTACAGCGAGGTTAATGATAATGAATATATTACCAATTCATCTAACAACAATATAGAATGTAGAGTAGAGGCATCAATACATGGTATGGGTTTACCATTACAGGCTGTACCTATATCAACGAAATATTCTCATCTTTTACCCTTCAATAAACAACATAATGATACATCCAATAATACAAGTAGTATGTTATATTCACATCCAGACTTTATGTGTGGTAAAGAATGGTGCACAGCAACATTTGATACGTTACTAAGTCTACCTGTACGATGGAGAGATTTGACACGTGATGCAAATTTGACATTAAATGTCTATTGTGATGGTAATGAAGAAGGAGGAGAAGGAAATGATGGTACTACAAAAGTTTGGGGTACGACATTACCATTATTTGATGAACATGGTAAATTACGTACTGGATTGTACAAATTGAAGTTACATTCAAATGTTATGGCTGATGGTGGTATGAGTTATCAATCAATGGGAAGTAGTAATGGTGAGGCAGGAGATTCTGAGAAGATTGAAACATTTTTACATGGTGGTGCAACTCCAGGTATAACCAATCACAGCAATTCAACTTCATCATCTCGTCAACAATTACACACTTCATGGTTGGATGGTAAAAAGTTGAATTATGAAAATGAAGATGATCCGAAATGGAAGGCATCGTTGATATTGCATGAGTTGAATCGAGTGCAGTCTTCTGGTAGTGCTGCAAGTAACACTTCGGGTACTTCAACTACCCCGACATCATCAAATAATCCACAACGACAAGCTTCATGGTTGGATAATTTAACGCGTGAACGCTGCCTTGACATTCTTAATGAAGAAGAGGGCAGTGATAATAACTACAATGAAAGTAGCTCATCAGCACCTAGACAAACTCAACCACGACATACAAGCTCCCCAGCACCGACCTCTTCTCATCACAATACACCCTATTTAATCATCGAGTTACCAACTCCTCCAATACCAATCTTGCATGAAGAACCAATCTATCCCGTTGAAACATCAACACATCTACGAGGTACGACAGGATCAATTACTGCAAATGAATTAATCAAGTTTCATTCCAAATTTCAAACAACAACAGATAACGATGAAGGTAATAAAAACAATAATGGGTTAAATGTATACATTAGCCCAGCGGCACTAGACACATCATCCGAACAACAACCCCAAGCATTCCTATATCCACTAGTACAAACACTCGATCATGAACCACCACTAACAGATGAGAATGAAAATCCACAAGATAATCCTGCACAAGATAAGTATCGTATATTAGCACATGATTTAATCCGAGGCTTGGTTGATCCTGGATTAAAGCCCGATAGAGTCCAACGTGGACGATTGGAACGGATAGTGGGTAGTCCTAGTTATCATTTAAGTACCGAGGAGAAGGACTTGCTATGGAGGTTTCGATTTAGTCTAGTAGATAATCGTCGTGCATTGACAAAGTTTCTACTTGCAGTTGATTGGACTGTTGATAGTGAGGTTGTACAGGCTGCTGAATTACTTGAACAGTGGAAGAAGCGTAGTCCGATTGAGGTTACTGATGCATTAAAGTTATTGGGAAGGAATGTAGCCTTTCAAACTAGTTTGGTAAGGTCATATGCCATTGAAACATTATCTGATGCACCAGATGAGGAATTACGATTATACCTCCTCCAACTTGTTCAAGCTTTAAAGTATGAAGAAGATGTTAGTGGCGGAGTATCCGGTAGTAGTAGTGATGTTACCACCAATGCATTTTCAGATAAAGCATCGTCACGAATCTCTTCACTGTCAGCGTTTTTAATTGAACGAGCCTCACATAATGTTGAACTAGCAAACTTCTTGTATTGGTATTTGAGAGCTGAAATTGAGAATCCAATATATGAAGCGAGGTATCGAGAAGTCTTCCTTGCATTCCAAGAAAAGCTAAGTTCTGTACGTGTTTGCAATGGATCAATTATATCCCAAAAGCAAACATCATCTCCAGAATCCACAATCACACTATGGGAACTATTATCACAACAAGAACGGTTCATTTCTGGTATATTGGATTGTCAAAAGAGTAGTTTAGATGTCAGGGGAAAGAAGGATGCCAAGGAAACACATTTACGAGAGGCATTAGTGGCCGGTGGATTTCACAAGATACCAAATGCAGTACCTCTCCCTTCTGCTCCTCATATTTGGATTACTGGAGTGAATTGCCAATCAGCCAAGATGTTCAAGTCTGCTCTATATCCAGCCGTGTTGGACTTTATTGTTGATCATAAAATTGGTGCTGCCAAAAGCTCAAGCAAGAAACCAAGCAAGGATACAAAGAAATCAATGTGTAAAGTTATGATTAAGACGGGTGATGATTTGAGGCAAGATCAACTTGTTATTATGATGATACAGCTGATGGATCGATTATTGAAGCGTGGTACTCTTGACTTGTGGTAAGTATTGAGTTATGCTGTCGCTTGTTTGTCATCTCTTTGACTTTTCTTCTATATCACTCAAACATATACTTACCACCTTATACTACACCCCAGTTTGAGACCCTACTCAATCTTGGCAATGCCCAACAACACAGGATTGCTAGAGTTTGTGGAGAGAAGCATACCAGTGAGTCAGATTTTATCGGGCAATAACAACTCGGTCATGGCCTTCTTTCAAAGTGTAGCCCCACAAGAGGGAGCAAGACACTCTGTCAAGCCGGATGTTTTACAAACATATATAAGGAGTTGTGCAGGATACTGTGTCTTGACATATCTGCTAGGAGTTGGGGATAGACATTTAGACAACATTATGATTCAGCCAACTGGCCATTTCTTCCACATCGACTTTGGCTTTATCTTTGGTCGAGATCCCAAGCCATTGCCTCCAGCTTTCAGACTTACTAAGGAGATGGTTGACGGTATGGGCGGAACTGATTCAAAGGAATACAAGCAGTTCTGCTCGTTGGCTTGTCAAGCATTCAATGTCCTCCGCAAGAGTGCTGGGCTTGTACTGAACTTGCTCCATCTCATGGCTGATGCAGGGATTGAAGATCTATCACACAACCCCTCGGCAGATGCAATTGGCGTCATATCAAAAGTAGAGGAACGATTCAAGCTTGAACTAACAGATGAACAGGCAGAGCAGTTCTTCATCGGCTTGATAAATGAGTCTCTATCAGCACTAGCTCCTCGAGTAATGGAAGTGTTCCATCAGCTTGCAGTTGCTAGGAGATGATATGTTTGTTATTGGAATTGGAGAATACCTCTGACATATACTTTTAACTTTAGAATGGATGTACATCAGTAGCAGCACTATATATACAGTCGATAACCTCTGCGGTACTCTACCGAACTATCATATCAATCATATAGGACTCTATCTAGGCATTGCTTTTGAGATGTCATGTCATTGCCTTTGTTTATTCCTTGATTGAGATGGGTATCTTTTTCCAGTAATTATGGCAAATGGCAATATCTCATTTCATTTTACAGCACAACAACATCTATACGACTGGTTACTGTTATCTCCCACAACTAGCAGCAGTATTGCAATAGAGGATATATCTATCAGATTGAACAACATATTTTATCTATTGTTACACGATAGTAGCGCCGCCGCCAAGTAAAAAAGATACACACACAAATTATAAATTTATAAATCGGTGCACCACAACTCACATACACCATCTTTTTTATACTTGTATTGTCAGATTAGTATTGTAAGCACAATATATACAATGGCACTATCTTCTCAATCAATAGAAGAAATTCTTCTCGTTGCCAATCAAAGAAATACTTCACCACGAGGTGTTGCCGATGATGGTAACTTCTTTGACAGTTCAAGCAATGACAATGACCAAAGTAGCAATGTCAAAAGTGAGAAAGGTACTGCACCATCTCAGGCTGATATCGATACATACACCTCAGAGTTTATTGAAGAAATTATGATGATTGCATTGACAATTACAGAGTATCGTCGTGCCATGACAATTGTACCGTCAGATGTGGCTGAAGCATTAGATGTGTTTGCTCGTCAACAATCTACATATAATGTTGATTTGTCTGAGAAGTTCACCCAATGGACTGCAGGTGATGATGATATGGATGAAGATAACGATAATGAAGCAATGGATGTTGATATCAAAGTACAAGATGTTGAGAAAGTTCGTACTAGTATCATTAAACTGCAGGCAATGTTCAGAGGCAAGCAAGTTAGAGACCAGATTCTCAATTATGATTCAGGTTCTGATGATGAATATGAAAATGAGGCGAAGAATAAAGCTCGAGTCAACCAAATGGACCTTCAAAACACATCAACCACAGTCTTTAACTCAGTATATCCAGTAGTGGAGAACATTAGTTTAAGCGATGAGGAATACAAGTATCAAATTTTTTTACCACTATTCAATGACGAAGATACATACCCATCCTCTATGATTAATATTTGCAATAGCTATCTTCCAATTGGTGATGGTATCAACTCAGCAGATGATGGACGATATGGAGGAGAAATGATTGTAATGGGTATGATGAAACGAGCTACCTATGCCTTTCTTGTGTCAAAACTATCTTAGAGAGAGATGGAGCAAATCAGTGTAGTAAAGTATCAGTAGTAGTACAACCGGTTATATAGATTAGAAGAGCAAGCCGATACTACTCCGGTGTTGTAAGATAGTCTTCAATCCACTTTAACAATAATCCCCTCCATATCATCACTGGTATGATATGGATACACTGCATTTGGAAGTGTATGTAGGTCGACATATCTAACAGCTTTACCTTCTAAAGACACTGTCATTGAATTGATTACAAAGTGATCATGATAAAAGTCTCCACGGATGAATGTTTCGAAAGAAGAGGATCCACTCCAAAAGATTGGAATACTCTCGTCTGTTGCATTCTTCTTCTTGCTATCAAATGGAAAGTTGGGATGGCTATAAACAACTCGATGACATAATAGAGAGTTGTCTGTTTCATTTATCCAAGAAGGAGATGGTTTTGGACATAATGGCTTATCTTTCCGCTCTCTATTCTTCAGCTTCTTATTTGGAAATGTTACATCATCTGCCAAGTCTTCAATGTATACCAAGTTTTCTGCAGGTAGGACTTCACAAACATCATAGGCAGCTGGTATGCACTTCTTAGCTTCGATTCCTAGGGTATCCAAGTTCTTAACTTGATCTTCATTCAAGGGAAATACACCCTCACATTTTCGATGGAGACACCTATGAGTGTGACCGGCAATGATTGCTTTTACATTCTTCCCGAGTACTATGTTTTCCAGCGCATCGTTTAGTCCTTGGGCGGCATGCACAAACAGAATAGTAGCAAGTCCTGCATCATGTGCCTTTTGCAAGTCACGTTCAAGCCATTCAAGTGATGAGTGATACTTGATACTTGCCATCTCATATGTTGGATAGTAATGACTGTGAACAAAGTGATATCTTCCCTCTTCCCATGAGTAGGCCAAACTGGATGAATCATATCGTATAATCCTTTTGGTATCAAATGCAGGTATATGGCCACAGAATGCACTCTTGAAATAACCTAGCGCGTGTTCCATGTTGCAGTTTGGCGGTCCACCACCCAGCCATTCATCACCGCCATACATTGCACCTCCTGGATGCGCAATATCATGATTACCAACAGATGGAAAGTAATACTTTAGGCCATTGATATTGCTATAGATTGAATCATATGCTTGCTTCTCGTATGGATGGAAGTACGCTGTAAGATCGCCTATGAGAGATTAAGGATTGAAGAGTGAGACTCATAAAGACATAGCATATATAAAGTAACACAATAAGACTTACCATTCATAATCAATGTATTTGGAATTGGTAAATCACTACTACTATTGGTTGCATTCATTGTCTTGCCAATCATTATACTTTCCCAAGCATTCTTCATACGCTGATTGGTATACAATCCATGCTTCCCAGTACAACGCCAGCAAGAGTCTGATGACGAACATGCCGGTGGTATTGACTGGTCTCCCATTGCAGCAAACTCTCCATTAAACCAGTATAGCTGAGCATCCGATGCAATTATATACGAAAATGGTTTCATGTCTTGATGCACTGATGAATTGGTTGATGATGTTTTAGATGCTCGTGTTGTTGCTGTATTAACATCATCTATCTTCTCTCTTATTGGTGGCCATTGAACTGACTCTCTATCAACATCTACATTCCCAGCAGGGCATACCAATGATGGGTCTGAACAAGCAGGTGTTAGCTTTTGCATCCCTTCTGTAAAGTAAGGACTGGCATTTATCTCCATTAAAGATATTGACGAGAATATAATGGTGAATAGTAACAATACATTCAGTACCAATATAAGTACTATTTGTAATATGTGAATTGCTCTCTTTGATGTGAGAATGGTACAGTATTTGCAACGGGTGGTAGAGTTCATATGGACTGCTATTTGTTCATGTTGATTCAATGATAATCTTGTATTGTCATCATCATCATCTTCATCATCAATCTGAAGGGAAGATATACCATCTATAACACTATCCATTCCATCATTAGTAGTAGATGGTGACTCTTCCATTCCAACAACTTGTTCATATAATGTTCTTCTTTTCTTACAAAATATTACTAATGCAGTGATCTCTGCAGCTAATATTAATGAAGAAAGCGTGATCCAACTTTCCCAAAAGATTGTAGATTTAACAAACTCTTCTGACCATGTTGTTAATTCTTCACCAGCACCCTTTTGACAACGTAAATAGGGAAAGGTGGCATCTTTACTATCTTGTGTCTTTAGTAGTGTAGCATAATTTGATTCTATCCATGGTTCTTCCTTTACAGATGATACTGTTTGTGCATCCTCAGCTGAATCAAATATACATACCCAATATACTTTACCATCTGGAGTATCAATAACTGTAGTTTGATGTGGATTGGCTGTATTGAAAGATGTGTATGTACTACTAGTACTGTTATCCGTTGATGGTGGTAGATTCCAATAGCAAAAGTCATTGCACTGTTTAGTGTTTGATATTGCAAACCAACCAGCTATCGTACAAAATAGAGTTAGTGTCGTTCTCAACATTAGACAATAACATGAACAATAACAATATACTATACAACTACTCAGACTTACAGAAACCATCGCCCGTCTCTTCTATACAATTCAGCGGATAGTCTTCACTACTATTTACCATCTTTTATCAAGCTTACGATATCACAGTCAATAGCTTATTGATCCACTTGTATTGCCACACAAACACTACTTGCATTTAGCATTGTTACTTGGTTAGCGACTAAACGGTATCCCTACCTTTGCTTTATCTTTGATATCGCCTATCTATCGTATGAAGAAGTGTGCGAAATACTAAGAGCGTAAATTATAACATATTGCAATATTGGAGGTATTAGTTGACGGCGTAATTTCAGTTTTGTATCGAACCTTTGCTACAACATTATAATGACGTGACGACGGATTACCTATTTTTATTGTATTATATTTTAAGTATAGTTAGGTAGTATTATATCCATCAGAATGGTATCATTAGAATTAGAAGCACGGCTTGACAACTTACTTGCAACTGCTCAAGAAGAGACCTGTATCGATCTATTTGCACCTATACTGGAAAGAGAGGAGTGTCCGTTATGTATGATTCAACTTCCTAATAATGACGATGAAATTATATTCAAGCCATGTTGCGGAAAACTTATATGTAAAGGATGCATGTACAAACATGTGGTAACCGAAGCCAAGAAAGGCAAAAAAGAAGGAGATCATAAATGTGCCTTCTGTGGTCAGCTAACATTGGAAGGACCAACAAGATTAAAATCACTGAAGAAACTAATGAAACGGAACATTCCTAGAGCGTTTATTGAAATGGCCAGATGTTATCATTTAGGGAATAAGGGGGTGATACAAAGTGATACAAAATCACTTGAAATGATTATCCGTGCAGCTGAACTTGGAGATACTGAGGCATTTCTTAGGTTAGGATCGTATTATCATCAAGGCATTTTAGTGGGACAAGACAGGTCAAAAGCACTGGAACTTTATATAATAGCTGCTAAGAAAGGGTCGATAGAAGGACACCAAGAGCTTGCCCACTTTCATTTGATTAACGGGGACATTCAGGAACTTACCAAACATTTGAAAGTAGCTGCAAGTGCAGGTGATAAAGATTCAATGGATGAGTTGATGAAGATGTACAAAGGTGAGTTACTATCAAAAGAAGACTTAACACAAATACTTCGTGCCTTTCAGGCTTCGCGAGATGAATTGAAGAGCAAGGATCGGGAAAATGCTCGTTTGATTGAGGAATGTCGCAAAAGAGGAGAAGCTCCGCCGAGACATCTTTTCTTGTGAGTTTATTGGGCATCTGAGTTGCAAAAGGTTTATGAAGAAGTAAAAGATATAATAATAAAGCTCATCAAACCCATAGTTGCACAGATATATATAAACTATCCAAGGATTGCATTACTGAGTCTTGTAAAACTACAGAGAGAAGACTTAGTTTACCTCCATCAAGATCAGACAAAGTTTTTATGTTTCCATCAAAGGAGATAGAGCTATCTCCTTCTTCCAACCCCTCCTCCATTTTGAGCTAATGATTCAATCTTTTCCCAATCTTTCTTCAAGTTACTAGCGGCAGAATCACTATTACCTTTGGCAGTATTATCATTACCAGTACGACCCAATGCCTCACCACTCTTCCATCCCATTTTCTGAAGCAATTTATTTCCCACATTAGAATCATTATTAAGTGTCTCTTCGGGACGGATAACTTCAGCAGGCTTGGTCCTTTCAGGTGCTGCGCCCGATCCAAGACTATGTGCAAGTAGTGCTTCGGCATGAGACGACGATGATTCAGGTGCATCGCTGCCAAACATTTGCCGTCTTTCCTTGGATCTATCTCGATATGAAGTATCAGACTCTTGAGCTTTTTTCTTGGTATCATCGGCAGCAACCTTTTTAGCTAAGTTCTCCTTGTGTAGTGCAGATAAGTTCTCATGTTGCACTAACTTCTCCAGAGTGGCAAACTTGCGACGGCATAGAACACAGATTGGTTGACCCGATGTAGTAGTCTTCACCTTTTTGGATGGTGGCTGTTGCACATCGGTACATTTATCTTCTTCTTTCATTTCCTTCACTCGGACTTCTTTTACGACCCCAAGACGAAGTATTATTACTCTAACAAGAAGCAGCAGTATTTTACATATCAAGCAGATATGAAGCCACATGCATTTCAACCTGTTGGTGGGAGTGTTGGAGGTAGCCAGGCTGCTACTGGACAAGGAACTAATGCTTCTAGTGCTGCAGCAGAAGATAAGGCTTCTGACAAGGATGAAAAGCCAAAGAAGAAGATTGCCATTAGTCTTAAAACAGGGCCCCCAAAAGGTGGTAGTGTCAAATCATCTTTGAATGAGGTTGCTGCAAGAGAAAAGACGAGGCTGATCAAGGAGAACAGTATTAAACGCAAGGAGTCTGCCATCTCTGCAGCAGTTGAAAACAGTACCGCCGCCTCTACAGTCTTCTTGTCTCACAAGAAGCATGCAAAGGATATGAACATCTGGTCAGACCGAGTGAAGGAAATGAAAGAAGAAGATAAATGTACCGA
>Ga0214479_100469_pt1 | contig 23723 bp, 12 predicted proteins | sample M1_20Mar14CPVII9_5_FD_165054 | JGI IMG/M metagenome (GOLD analysis project Ga0214479, IMG submission 165054) | Marine eukaryotic communities from Monterey Bay, California, United States - M1_20Mar14CPVII9sort6BwellE14 | ecosystem: Environmental > Aquatic > Marine > Unclassified | place: USA...
TTGTAATGATACTCCACCATCTGCAGCGCCATGAAATTGTCCATCAGATAAACAACGCACATGAACATATGAATAAGGAACAACTTACCTGTATACACTTCTGCTTTTGGATCTATCAGAGCTAGTATTGCATTAGAAAGGAGATGATTGGCTTTGCTTTTTGCAAACAAAAATGACCGTCTGATCGCCAAAATCAGAAGAGATGGTTTGTGCATGAATAGTACGATAGGTTGTGATAGTATATGTAGTCTACTATATTATGGATATCGAATAATATATGGTATATTAATACTATAGATTGGGGGGATAAACAGTGCCTTTCTTTCGGGTCGTCAGTTTTGCAACAGTTCAACCGACACACACACGTTGCACTCAACATCTCCTAGGTAACACTCCATCACATTTCCATTTCTTCTTCCTCCTCCTCCACACTGACAACAATCGAGTTGCATAACATTACAAACCTCCTAACCTCCATTGGTATCATGGCCATCATTTCTTCCTCCTCCTGACATCAAAGGAGAGTACTCTACGAAACAAACCTCCAATTGATATTTTCATCTTCTTTATACCCTTCTGCTTCGATTCTTCATCATTAGTACCTTCATTCTTCTCTGATACGCCGTCTCAGCTTACTTTGAAATAATAACATTGGTTCCAATATTGTTGGATAATCAATACATAATTGTTTCAGTTGATGATAGTTTACTGATGATTGTTGACGTTCTGCAGTTGGTAGATGTATATTTGTAGTGGTAGTATGGTTCTTTTGTGGAGATGGAAATGATACTGATGGTAAATCATTAGCATCGGCTATATCATTCGCAGATTTAGGCAGTATAGCTTTTTCAAAAACTTGTATCTTCTTTCCATGAATTGATTCAACAAATCGTAATAGTTGGAACCGTGGTATCAGTCCACTCTTCTCTTTGTCTAAGATGAAGAAGATGAAACGTATCAAATCATCAAGTTTAAAAGTACAGAATGTACATATTCCTTCTACAAACTCGGTATATGTCATGGCATGTAAATCTTTGGTGCCTGTCAAATCAAATATAGAGTCAAAATATCCTCCGTTGTTAGTTCTTTCAGCTGGCTGAAATGTAGCAAAGAAGTCTGAAAGTGATAGTGTAACTGTATCATCTGGGATTTCCCACGACTTCTGTCGAAGAGTCTTCTTCTTGATTTGCTTTGATTTTGCTGCAGTAGTGGATTGAGATAGTTTAGTATTGGCAATGTAGCAGAAGGCTTGGTGAATATCTTGCAAATCATTGTCATCTAACATGAATGTATCTCGGAGATGCTGTAACCTATCGGTGTCATTTGTATGAGTGTTTGATTTAATAGATGTAGTGGTGACAGTTGTTAAATCGTTTGATTTAGTATTGGCAGTCGTATCATTATAATTTGATTCATTGGCTACTGAAAATTGAGAAGAAGATGGATCTTTAGTCGAAGCTTGGCGTTGTAATCGCGACGTACTTCTTCTAGAACCAACACTGTACAGCAGCATATTGCATATCAGTTAGTCATTGTTTTCAGAAATACGATGTTCAAAGTGAAGTATCAATGTCAGAATAGTTAATATTTTTTTCCTACATACGTCATGCATACGTAAAATAAAAATGACTACGTGATGGATGAACTGATAATATTACGCTAATATTGAACAAAAAACTCACAACAAAGGTCAATAAGATTACAAGAATAAGCATTATGAATGAGGTGGAGCTCGATGATGATCTGCAAAGCTTCATTTCAGATTGTGAATTTAAGACTCGTAAGATTCTACGCGACGCTAATAAAAGACGACAGGTAAGTCCGACAATTCTGATATGCTACTTTGTTTTCCTTATGAGTGTTATGTACTAACGATTTACGACAGGACAATGCTAGGACACTTGCTGCCAAGGAACGGGTAGAGAAACTCAAGCATGGTACGAGCAAGGGCCTTCCTTCATCTAGTATCAGTCCAATATCAAAGAGTAGAACAACTCCACTTGCCAATAAGTCAAAGAGTCTTAATCAATCGCCACCGACACCAACCAAAAAGATATCGCCGGTGAAAGATTGGAAGAACCGTGAAAAGATTATCCAAGATGCTGTTGAGACTATCAAATCATTTCCAGTAGACAAATCCAACCCTACGTCCTTTAGAAAGGAGCGTCAACAGATCGGAAAGAATAAAAATGTACATTCTTTACTATCGACAAGTCCCTTTCACCGCTCAACAGTCGGTGACTCGTCTACTGTTGTAAAACCTAAACGACGAGAAGCTCAACATGACACAACTGCAGAACCAGCCATGATTACTCGTCGTACCATTGAACGTGACTTTTACCAAATGTCAAAGAAACGCAATACACCATCCAAACAAAGGCAGAGATTGGCTAAAGAGACTGAGCCTACACCCGAGCTCAAAACATCTGTCCTACGAAAGAAGTATAGATGTGATGAACGCATAATGAAGGTGAAGAAGAAGAGAGCAGAACGGCAATATGAAAAACTAAAGCACCTAAGACTGCCGACGGATGAGGAAGCGAGTGGAGAGGAGCAAGATGAATTGTCATCATCATCTGATGAAGAGGAAGAGGAGTATCGACATGCGTTACATGATCTTTTGGAAAGGCATATTTCTGCTGAGAATGCTCGTTCACTCAAAAGATCGAATAAAGAGTTAATGAAGACGACATTCAAGCTTGATGTGAAGGATTTTTGGAATCATTTGCAAAAGGACAACCCAGATTCAGCGGCTTGTAGTGAACATTACAATCAAGTATTGTGTAGAAATGGTCAAGTCCAATCTGTTCCCTTGCATATCGCAACAAAGAAGTTTGATGAAGATGTTCCAGTAATAGGTGATTGTGTTGTAGAAGACAGTATTGTTATTGAGGAGCGAGGCCCAATCAGTCGATACATTTGCCCTTATACAAAGCCTACCAAAGTCAAGTTGCAACTCGTGTCTAATGAACAACTGCCGTCGACTTCTCTGACAGTATCAATATCAATGATATGTGATAATGAAGAAGATGATGCCGCCAATAATATGTGGATGTACGAAGTCTACAATCCATGTAATGGTAGTATGAGAACTTTCACCTTGTCGGATAGTGAATTTGATTCATTCAACAAGAAGTTACCGTCAGTATCAACCAGCTCGCCAAGTGTCTTGTCAACGGCTGCTGCTAAAGCTCACAACTCATTACTGAACTTGAGAGCAAAGCTAAGTCAATTGTCCAGTGATAGTGAGGATGGTGGTGTTGAACAAGTCTTTGATATGGCTCAGCAACAGCAAATTGAAATTCCACCTTCTATTACTCCTCCGCTATCAATGAGAATTACAGGCTCTTCGCCATATTCTAATACCATTTGTCCAGGGCATGTTGCAATTGGCAAGCGGGGTATATGGAGATTAACAGAGCCACTAGTGGATGATAATCCTGATCCGAGCTTCCCTATTTGGCCATCAGCGACTGATATCAAATACCCTGATAGCTTGGATATATCTCAAGCTACCGCATCGTTTCAATACAAGTCACTTGGTTCACAGAAAGGAAACTGTATTACTGTGTTGAATAGTTTAGCATTTGAGAGTCCAGTCCTTGCCCCGGATTGTATTGCTGTGGATAAGGGGTATATCTCACCTCCATTTGCCGAGCATGAGTTGGTCGATGGAACTATTCCACATATTCACATACCATGCACAAGCTTGATGAACAATCCTTTAAAGTCGCGATTTGATACCTTACTTCCACCACCTATTGTCGTTTTAGATAGTGCAGCTACATATGAGGATTGGAAGGATGCTCCTAGAAATGCAGACGGCCAAGTCTATCACTGTCGAGAATTGAACGAGTATAATCAAGATGGCTTTCGAGTCAAGACGTATGCCAATGTAGTTGAATATGATAGCACCATATCAAGCACAGTTTTTGGTATTAGTGAGTCTGCTGCCTCGCCTAATCGTCCAGCCATTACAGATGTTTTGACGCACAGAGCTACTGAGCCATGTACTGAATATCTTTCAAGAGTCCGTACTGCTGCCGATTACCATTACATTGCCGAGAGTGATGGTGAAGGGACACTCAACGAGCCATATCTATTTGCAACTCATATGAGTGCTTATAATTCAGTCTTTGTGAGTAGGAAGAGCATTAGTTCATACCGTGAAGAAGAACGGTTCACACAAGCTGCCAAGGAAGCTGAGCAAAAACGACTGGACTTGGCTCTCAAGATGAAGGCTGCCGAAGAAATTGTTGAAGAGAGGTTGAAAGCACGTATTGCCAGGATTGAGAAGTCCGTAAAGGATGAATACGAAGGTGATATTGATGATGTTGTGAGCGAAGGCTCGGTTGCTATTCCTGATTCTATGGTGGTGGATGACAATTCTTCTATTGTAAACCAAGAGGCCAAGATTCCCTGTGATGTCGAGTTACCCACTACTTCAATAGTGGAGGAGAATGAAGAGGAAACTGAGCTCGAACAGCTTGCAAACCTACTACTGAAGAATACAAACTTCTTGAAGGCTGTAGCTCGAAAGCTGAGTATTTCAGAAGAACAGTTGTTGAACATTGATGCCAACACTGAAGAGGACGAAGTCGATATTAAAGATCAAGCAACAAAGTCTACCGCTCTTCTTGAATCGACACAACCATCCACACCTTCGCTACCTCCGCCACAACCTGAACCCAAACAAATCATTCCTAAACTCAAGCTCAACTGCAAACGTTATCGGGATGATACTCATACAAGTACACGAGGTGATGGTTGGAAACGACTTCCACGGAGCGAGACAGTTATTGGAGACTTTAGCCTTACCAAACGAAATGTTCAAAGAGGAACAGGACAGTCACATTTCAAGAAGCTTCAAGAAAGACACTTCACTGTCAATGCAGTGAAGGAACTAAAGTATCAACCTGATCCACAGCAGTTTGAGACCAAGCCTAAATCAATATTCATTCCTGATCTCACTACTGAGAGGTTGCGATTGGCCAAAACATACAGACAACAAAAGAAGGCTATTGAGAGTATGCTTACCAAGTCTCAACAACAATCACTCGACGAGATTCTACAGATTTCTGTATCAAAACCATCGGAGAAGAGGATTGATGAGGAGAATGATCAAGCTCTGATTGTTGACAATAATAAACGTGATGATAATGTATTGGCAGACGTCGAGGAAGTTCGCCGTCCTATTGATAATATTGCACGAGCAGTCTTAGCAGTAAAGAACCACAACATATCAGACCTTGAAAAAGTTCTTGATACTGAGGGTTTGTCTGTCGAAACTCGTGATCAACACGGCAATACTCTCCTAATTCTTGCATGTCAACAGGGTAGTAAAAAGCTGGCTAAATTCATGTTGAGACGAGGAGCAAATATCAATGCACAAAACAATGGAGGTAATACATCCTTACACTACTTGTACGAGTATAAACATGTTACTCTTGCTGAGTATCTACTACGTAAAGGTGCAAATGATGGTATCAAGAATTCTAACGGCTTGACAGTCTATGAAGGTGTGTGCTTGGATGGAGAGTAGTATGATGACTAAGGAACAATTAGTTTCATACCATGCTTTGAGCGACTATATATGTGCACATTTGTCAGGTATACACAAACAGTGAGAGTCGGCGACGAGAACCGGCGTACAGTTGCACTGAGGGCTGTTTGCAGGCGAGTATTGCAGGGGCGTCCCTTCTACAGTAAAGGAGTGAAGATATTTCATGCAACAATAATCATTCTAAAGATAGTTTCTACTGATACAACAATACACAACAACCTGTCTATACTTGGCTCATCAATCTTTCTGCTGGATTTCTTGTGTTGACAACAGTGCACTCTCATGTCTGTACAGCACTCTTCTACTCACACAAAGCACTTCAGAGTATGAAAGAACCTCAAGATCATGAAAGTGGTGTGTATGTCTTTGATGTGTTGTCAAATCTATCTGTGAGATCTCGAGAAACGCTAGGAGGCATTGGGGATCTACTATTTTCTATCTCAATCAATATTTCACTTTGTAAACGTTCCGTGTTTCTGGCTAAATGACGAGCCATATCCCTCATGTCTACCTTTGAAGGTGTAGGAAGTGTATTCGTTGCAAAATCAAGCTTGAGCTCTTGAATGAGAGATGTGATCTCTTGATTGTACCCATATGAGTCAATGGGGTTGTCTGTTTCATTAAAATGAGTGTAAACAACAGGGGAAAGATATGCATGTTAGTGAAGACAATGTGGTGATAACAACAGCAAGATATCATCAACACTCACCCTTGATGAGGACAAGAAGCTTTTCCAAGGCGGCTCGTCTCTTCCTCCTGACCCCAGCGTCTTGAGTATTTGCCATCATGGCTTCTGAGATCGCCCTTGAGCTAGGATCTCCACTGAAGACATGTTTAGAAGTCTGTACAATGTCGTTGACGGCCTCCTTTGCGAAATTACTGACATTCTCTTTCGAAAGCCGAGGAGTACGTCTTGTAGGCGACTGGTCATTGATTGCATCTTCTTGGAAAGCTAAGCTTGGGCAAGGAGATGGGTGAGGACTACAAGGTGCACGCTCTATTGATGACATACTCCCCGATCTCTTTTCAATTAGCTCAACAAATTGCTCATGGAGTTTGTCGTCACTGGATGAGGTTGATGGCTTTGGAGTCAGTAGTATAAGGCCTGAGAACATGACAATTATACCAAACCAAAAGCCACACCATTGGTTCAATGAAAAACTGTTGAACTCTTGAAAGAAGATTCCACCAGAAACGATGGCAAAGAAGATGAAGCCACACTGTAAGAGTGGAATGATAAACAGTGGATTGAATGTCTTGAGGGCATCATTGAGTCGCTTTAGCCAAATACCCGCCGTGATGATCCAAGCTACCAAGGTTACATATGTAAACCAAGATTGGAATATGTTTTCAGCACCACTACTTTGGACAGCTAACAACTCGGCTAGGACCTTGGCTTGAACAACACTCTGGGTGCCCACCAAAGCACTTGATACTGCATATACACATGGCATGATGATTTCACTATGCTTGACTGCTTTGTTCTTATCTTGGCGCTCCTTCAGTTTGATATATACCACTTGCAGTATTACAAGGGAGAAGCACATCACACCAAGGTAAATCAAGTATGCTGGATTGAGATACAGTGCCTTAATATCTTCTGTGTCCAACTCGAGTGTTTCCTTTGAACTGAACTGTACGGCCATGACTGTGCCTGTAACTGTTAAGCATGTACCTGCCATCATTGTCTGATCAACGTGAGCACCAAGCAAGAACTTTCCAAAGAGTAGATTAGTGACGAATTGAACACTCTCGAGAGATGCCAGCAAAGACTGAGCTGCAAATGCATACGAAGCAAAGTTTAGGAGACTACCAGTGACAAAGATGATTGTACCAATCAACCAAGTAATGGACTGAATCGGTGCTTTCTTAGCCACTTTGACGACTACAAACTCTGACTCGTCATCTAGAATGTGTGAAGGTGCAGTTTTGGGCGTGGGAACAGGAGATAACCAGGGCTTTAATTGATGCTTTGCAGGTTCCTTCTTTTGTTTGATAGGCGATCGAAACTTGAGGCTGGGCAATGATGGAGCTCGCTTCTTCTGCACGACTATCTCTTCTTCGGATGCAATCTTCTCGTTTTGCAATGATTTTAGTCCGAGCGACTGGATGTTATTGCCTGTATTGATTGCTATACTCCCGAGCAGGCCGAGCGTAACGCCTAATACCCAGTTCTCGTTTACAGACGACGAGGACATTCTAGCCAATTAGTTGCGAAAAGCAATTAGTTGATGCTGTTGCTTTAAAGAAGCAAGGCGTGCAATTAGCAAGGATGAACGCCTAGGTGTTTAAAGTATTACTTAAATCAACCGCAGCTGGAATGAAGTGAAGTGTCTCCATGAAAATGAAAATTAAGAGTGAGTGCGATACAAACCTAAAAATACCTACGTACAAAAGTAAGACAACAACAAGTTGTTGAGAATAACCTCTGGATCGATCGGCGCATTTTAACGAGATTGTAGGCTGACAAGTAACAATGAATAGTGAGATTGATGAGTGCTCTATACCATCGCTGTCATTGTCAGTATCGCAAGCCGATGACACATTCTGTTCTATCCCTTCGCTGCCAATTGAGGAGTCTCTTCCAACTACGTCTAGTGTTGAGACGACCGTATCTCGAGAAACAGCAGCAGAGGCGTCACGATCTTCTTCCTCGTCCAACGACTTTGTGCGAAATGTAGAAGAAGAGATGTTGAAAGTGTCTATTGACAAAACAAATATCGATCGCACTACAGACGATTATCCAACAAATCAATCTAACAATGTGCCTTACCTACACACATCTCAACGTCAAGAAGAGCGCGCTGCCAGTGCATCACATAGATTGCTTTCTGAAGCTGACAACAAGCTGTTAAGCTCTCCACTTGAACTCCCAACATACAAGGATGATAATACATTCCCTAGTAATAAACCAAAGAATACTTCTACATCTCAGGAAGTTAGTAAGAAGAAAGTTACCGTGTCAACCTGCGGCACGCAAGTTCAAATCAAGAGCAAACCCGAAACAAATGAAAGAGGTGTACAAGCATTAGTCTCCAAGGCTGCAAGCGATGATGTTGACGACAAACCAGTTGAGAAGAGAGTATCTTTCAGCTCCAATATTGAAACAACAGAGATTGAGAAGTCTTCTAAACTTTCAATCTCTGAGAAAAAAGATGAACCATTGTACAAGGTATTAACTGTGTCCCCAAAGCAAAGTAATAAGACAACAGAGAATAATAATGTGTCGAGTCACTCGAACCTCGAATTGAAGAGTAACACTGCCAGGTCTCTCGTGAAGACACAACACAAGCCAAGTACATATCAGGCATTTCCAACAATCGAGAGCAAGCCTGTAACGAACAAACACAATCAAGTGACAAGTACACGACACACCAACTTTAGTAGTCCATATTCATTTGCAAGCTGTAAAGAGAGTAGTGTACTACCGTCTAATCCGGTTTCTCTGCAAAGATATGACGGAGGTAATGAGATTGCCACACAAACAAATAGTATAATGAAGCCATCAACCAATACCACACGTGTCACTGCTCCTCCCGAGGACAACCACGAGTACAATACCAAGCTTTCAAGTTTAGAACAGGAGTTGGATTGCATCAGAAGACTGTTAGATGATACAAAGTCAAAATCTATTGCACGAAGTCACTCGAAGCAAGCTCAATTGTCGAATAATAATCGACATGTTCCAAGCTCAATTGATCTCCCTGACAACATTGAAGTGCAAAACGACGGGCCTCAACTCAAACTCAATAATGAATCGACTACCCCGTTGTCTCGTACCTCCACCCTTACAACAATTCCATTTGAGTTACAATGTACCAAAACAAGACTGTTTCCGGCAAAAAATAACAACAACAATAGAAGGCGCAGTACGGGCAAGAATAATCAATCTGGCTCCTTCTCTCCGACTGCATCATTCTGTGGCAGTGGTTCCGTGTCAGTAAGTGGAAATGAAAGTTTGAGTTCGGTTAGCTTCATTAAGCCAAAGAGGAGAAATTCTCGTCAACTATTGCATCCTCGTTCTTCTTTATTGGGGAGTAGTAAAAAGAATAATCAATCAAAGTAAGTGATAGTAATTGGGTGTATAAGCTGCAAATTTCAGTGGCATTATATTCAGATACACATTAAGGCTATGTGTCAAATACCTCTGTCTTCATTTAAGCATTATCTAATGCGGTATGATCTCCAAAGCTCAACAGATTTCCATTCCTCGTTAGTATACCTAGCTCTTTCATCATAAGCATGTTGCACGGCGGCTTCATCCCTCTGACTACTTGATCTTTCGAGAATCGTCTTTTGATGTCCTCGGAGCACATCAGTGAATTCCTCTTTGGATATAAATCCCTCCTTGTATCCCTGTTTAACACGTTTTAAGCCTTTTGTCAATCCAAACTTTGATGCAATACAATAATGCTTATATCCTCTCCAAGGATTTCCATCATCAAACTCCATGATTGCGCAATTTTCCCTTCCACAAAGATTTCCATTCATTGCTGATAACTCAAAGTAATATTTCGCTTTGTCAATATCCCTATCAACTCCATTTCCAGTCCAATAATGCCAACCTATCTGATGATGCGAATCTGTTGATCCCAATTCCACTGCATTTTTACTCAATTGAAATGCCTTTTCATAATCAAAAGGATGACCTTGATCTCCGTTTTTATAAAACTTGGCAAGTGTAATCATCACTTGGGGATCCGTTTCAGCACTCTTATTCAACTGTTCCAGTGTTTCTTTACCCCCACGAGAACCAGTGGCACAACAAAGTGGACAAAGAGTTGCACAATTACCATTATCATTATTGGAAGCCGCAACGAGACATCCCTTGCATATTGTTTTAGAACAGCAAGGTTGAAAAATGCTTAGCTCGAGATCCATCGGTAGTAAGCAGATTGGACAGTCATTTTCTTTAACTTGAGGATCCATGAACAAAGGGTCATTCTCATCGACAAATAGATCAGATGGATGATCGCAACTAGATGCTCTGATATATGTGTCACAATCCATTGGAGCATATACGAGCCTTTTGGAATCTAGACGAATTTGATATGGATATATCTCTGGATCGTGATTATACCATAACTTGATAACTACGCCTTGTGTCCAAGCAACTCCATGGTCAGTTTCATTAACCTTGCATTCAACTCGATCCCCAGGATTGAATCTCAACTCTTCTGATATCACATCAACTATTCCCCTATCTATTAGCTGTGTTGTATATTTTTTGAGTTTAACATCAATACTGTCTTCTTCGTCACTTGGTTCCGAAGATATATTCTTTGAATCTACACCAGGAATAGATTGTTGGATACACCCATTTAAATCTACGGGTGCATATATTAGTGTGCCGTTATCTAATTGGACTTGATAAGGCTGATGGATACCAACCGTTGAGTCAAATAGCCAAAGGTTTATAACAGTACCGTGTGTCCAAGCACCATATAAACATGCTACTCTATCCCCGACTCTGAAACGCAAATCGTGAATCTCGGTTGTTTTCTTAATACACGAATCTTCATCGAAAGGTGCAGATATCAAACTCAAGTCTCTATTCAACATGATTTGATAGGGGAATGTCTGGCCTCTCTCTTTGTATAGTAATTGGATAATAGATCCTACTTGCCATTCATCCATGCCAACTTGGCAACTAACTTTATCCCCGATATTGAATCGCAACTCTTTCCCTTTATACTTTACATTATCTCCCAACTTACTGGCATTCTTATTTGGGTTCTTCTTTTTTGATAACTTTCTACATACCTTTTTATGTTCCGGTCTATGTGCTTTCATACATTGGGATCCACAATAAAAGACTGAATTGCAACTTGGGCACTTCTTACTACTCTCCTTGCCACATTTTGCACAAGGTGTGTTCATAATTGATGGTGTTTTGCTGAGAAGATATAATATGGCGTCGATTGCAATAAAAGAAGAAACGAGGTATTAAGATCAGTAACAAATATACATATACAACAATGGAGATCATCAATACATATTATTGGTATCATAAATCAAATATTACATCTCACCTGTATGTATGAGTATCTTAGGATACCGCAAAATATCAAGTGAGTATCTCACAACCAAAATGCTATCTTAAGATATATCTGTGCTTACCTACTATAACACTCTCAGTATCGAATTACAGATTGTCAGGCTGGGCATACCAAAGACCGTATATTGCCTAGAGAGGAGCAGATTTACATCCTACAATGCAAATTGATTGGTCTCGCTGCAGTAAGAATGGAGTCAATATCTGGCGATATGAAACCGTCCACCAACAAATATGTACTCAGTCGCATAGAGGTATGCGCAGGTTATAAGATTATAAGAGGTATGCGTCCATCTAATACATCGGCACCATGAAGAGGCATAGAAATAACAATAGTAATGGTATTAATCATTTAGATCATCTTGAAAAGTTTAATGATAAGGATACCAACAACAATGGCCAACCATCAATGATGCACTCTCATAATAGTAGTAGTAGTAGTAGTAGTATCATGAATAAAGAAGGGGGTATGTCACGTGCTGCTAAGAAAAGAGCTAAGAAACGAGCCAAGACTGCTGCTGCATCTGCAAAGTCTAATAATAATGTATTGAAGTCGGGTGATACAGCTGTAGAGGATACTACTATCAAGGATGCCACAAGTAATAAGAAGTTGAAAATACCATTAGATGATAATGCTGATGATCTATTGCATGCAGCAAATAATAGTATTGATAAGAAGAAAAAGAAGAAGAAGAAATCCAAGAAAGATAAACATCATTTAAATGAAGATGCGGAGGTAAATGCCTTTGCAATAGGAGATGCTGCTATTGTTAAAACATCTAAGATGGAAGTTGATGATGATGATAATCAAGTTAAAGATGGTATAGATGATGATGTAGATGATGGCGATGATGATGAGATGGGTCCAGAATTGGAAGCATTATTGTCAACACTTACCCCTATGCAGATATTACTACTGAAAAGGCATAATGAGGATAGTGACGAAGATATGAAGATGCCAGCTACTTCTCAAATGCAATCAATCGATGGTATTGATTCTAAAGAAGAAGAACAAGATGATGAAGAAGTGCAAGACAATATCAACGAAGAAGGAGCATTAGCAGGTATCAATCCAATTCAAATAATTGGTGACTTGACTACCCAACATCGTGCCAAGATATTACTGTCATCAATCATATCACCAAGTGGTGTAACAACTTCTGAATTCTATGATTCGTATTGGGGTAAGAAACCACTATTGGTATGTTTAGAAGATGATGAGGATAATGACGGGGTTGTAAATGGTAGTGTTAAGGAGAATAGTACAGAGCAAAACCTACAGAATGAGGAATTAGCTTTACAACATGCAACACGTTTAAATGGTTTCCTCGACAGATCAATCATTGACACAATGATATCAAGGAACAAGTTACGATATGGATTAGATTTAAATGTTACACGATTTACTGATACAATGGGAAATGGATTGCGACATCGTATCACCTTGGATCCGGAACCCAAAAGGCGCAAAAACAAGGGCAGTGCTGGTGATGATGTTGAATATATTGTTGCCAATCCAAAAGATGTATGGACAAATGTTGATACATCACATTGTACAGTACGTCTACTCAGACCACATGAGCATAATGACAATATCCATTCCATGCTAAGTTTGTTAGAGAGTGAATTTGGTTGTATGGTCGGGTCGAATGCTTATCTAACACCACTGAACTCCCAAGGCTTTGCTCCGCATTATGATGATGTTGATGTGTTCATATTACAACTAGAGGGATACAAACGATGGCGAGTATATGCACCCTTTAATAAACGTGAGACATTACCTCGTCAAAGTTCACGTGATTATACTGAGAAGGAAATTGAAGAGAATGGAGATGAAGTGCTGGATGTTGTACTTTCACCTGGAGATGTATTGTATTTGCCGCGTGGTTGGATTCATCAGGCTGAGACAGTTAGTCGACCATCACACATGCCCAAACTTACAGGTATTAAAGATGACCATTCATTACATTTGACAGTCAGTGCAATGCAGAATTGGTGCTGGGCCGACTTCCTGGAAATGCTCATGCCCGAAGCATTAGAAGGTGCAGCGACAAGTGACAAGAGTACTAGCTTGAGGGAAGGATTACCTCGTAACTTTTTGAGTTATATGGGTACAATGCATCAAGTGGATAATGAAGAAGGTATAGGAGGTGATTTGCCTGAGGGATTGAAACAAGTAGCAGAGGCACAAAGTATGGGTGAAGATGAGATGGATCAAGAAGAAGCACAGATAAAGCAACGAACATTAGCACGTCAAACACATTTTAAGAGTGAGGCTAAGAAACGTATCATGAGGGTATGTAAACAAGCAATGTCAATGCTAGATGATGCATGTGATCAAATTGGAAAGCGCTTCCTGTCAGACAGGTTGCCACCTGCACTACTTGAACCGGAAAGATGCCTTACAAAAGAAGCACTATCAGATAATACTGCTGCACATCATCATGACGCGGCAAAGAAGATATGGCCCAACACACTCTGTCGACTTGCCCGTCCAGGTATTGCCAGGCTTGTTATGGAAGATGACAAGGCGGTACTATATCACTGTCTAGACAATTCTCGAGTCTATCATGGTACACCACTAAGCCCAATGGAGTTTGAGATTGATGATGCGCCTGCACTTGAACAATTGCTAACGACTGTTGAACCTCATTGGATACAAGTTAGCGACTTAATTCATGGTGATATTGAGGACAAGATGGAGATCGCACAAGCTTTGTTCGATGAGGGTATATTAGCTACATTGCTCACTGACACCCCAGATAGGAGTGTTCAGACTGGTTAATCTATTATGTTATGAGCAGTGTATTTCTTAATATGACTTGTCTTTGTCTTATGATATTGTTATTATATATCTGGGTCATTCGACATTGCATCATTTATAAAGGACAAGTATTCACTTCCAATATTAACTTCGTCTACAATGTTGACTGAGACGCTTCTTTCACTGTCGCCGCAATTTGATGGTGTGTTTATTAGTAACCCGGTCTCTTGATTAATGATCACGTCTGTTACTTTTGTCGATACTAAATCACTATTTGACAACAAATTGGCAAGAACAAACGCTGATACAGGATCATATTTGAAAGTATCTTTAGATGATTCAACTTCAAATACTTTTGATAGAATACCTTTGCCAGCTTGAGACTTTTCGATAATATCATCCCATGCTTTGTCATCTATCACATTCTTTGAACAAGCTTGTGCTGTAACTAGACAGCTGATTCTATTTTGCAATATTGGACTGGTCAGTACTGTTCGGACAGATTTCGGATCTTGAGCAAAGTTGTACTCGGCTTTGTCATTATCAGAGACTGGTGAGTTGCCACCCATTACACATATAGATTTCAACTTGTTATCCAAGAGCGATGATGTTTGTTCATTGTTGACCCAAGATGCTACATTTGTCAATGGACCGACATAGTAAATCAATACTCTGATCAGGATATTTTCGTAGTGTATGTTGCAATGATGTATGTAATTCTAATGTGACATCTTCATTGATAACATCTCCGCTGTTGGGGGACACGATTGTATCTAGTTTTCTTCTATATTCTAATAACCAACTTGGTACTTTATTGCTTACATCCTGAGTAGATATTCCAGCCACAACAGTAGCAGTTGGATAAATCATATCTAGAAATTTACTTGCACGATTTGGACACTCATGAATACCACCTACTGTTGATATAAACGGAACAGATATCGTTGGGTTGTTTACGAGAGCAAATATTGCCAATATATCATCAAATCCTGAATCAGTATCAATGATTACAGTTTTCTTCTTTGGCGGAGTCATAATATTATGAGTACTGAATGATTGTAATAACATATAGAAGCACAATTGATTCATCTCAACACACTACTCTTTTTCAAAACTTCTAATCGTCAATACTATTGATGCAGCCCTTTTGATGATAGTTTAATGAGATATAGATGTAAATAGTATTTGGTATAACCAATCAGAACGAGTGTAGTTGTACAGAATAAATCAGAGACTGGATATTGTAGGATACCAAAATAGATGCAACCGTATCCTTTCTGCTGCAATAAATCAACACTGTCACCTGCCTGATTATATATGCAGTGATGGTATTGGTTGCGTATTATCCTCTAACCTCTCCTTTTACAACTCATTCATATCAACTTACAATAGCAATTGGCAATGCTTATATAATGCAAGATACTGAACGTTGTCGACTCCCGCTGGCTAAACCAACAATTACTACAATAAGTTATTGATTGTTGTGTGAAGCTAGTCGATATCAATAGTGGGTAGAGGTATAGAATTATTGCAATTCGCGGTAAGTTTAGCTCAATCAGTATCGGAAATGTGTCGAAAATCGTTCTTTGCTCATGTGATGACTAATTAGCTATAACATTCTCTCTCCCCCATCAAAGGGGTAGATTGCAATACCATAATATAGGGGCATCACTAAACTCTATATAACAAAGGAGAGAGACAACAATAAGAACAACTACACTAGCAAACATGTCAATGTCAACACTAGGGAATCAACTAGCCGCACTCTCCTCTTCATCAAAATCAACATCTGCAGGAATTGTTTCCACGGGAACATCACGAGATACAAACATTGAGAGTATAGGACGAGGCTTCCATCATTCCAACAAACATGGTCATTCAATATTAGACAATAATAAGAATGTTAATGTTAAAAATCGTCCATCTATATTATTTGATAATGGTAGAGAGGCAGCTGAAGTTTCTTTAATTACATTACGTGAGAATGCAATCTCGGCCCTACTTAGTCTTAGTGAGGTACGAACTACATCATCTAAATTATGGAAAGATGCCGAATTCATCAATACTAATAATGGTTTATTATCATTATACAATTGTAACAACTTTGAAAGAGGAACAACAACATTTCAAGATAATATCACAGTAGATAAATCTATTGAAAAGTTATTAAAGTTAATAATGAGTATAGTTACTGAATGTCCTCCGCCATCATCAAGTGAAAACGAAAATGATATTAACTCCAACCTAATATTAGTATCATGTTTACACATTATTGAATATCTATTACGTAAATATGAGATACATACCCGACCATCAACATCACGTATGCTACTACAAGTTTTCCTTCCGTTGCAAATTATACATACCACAGCCTATCCAATGATATTTAGTAGAGTATTATCATTAATTGATTTAACTACTATAGCGGAATATACATTCTTACGACCCTATGCAAGTTTGGGCAGTCCACCGTTGAATAGAAATTTGCTGGCAAAGTATGTTGCCAAGAATGATGCATTGGTAAATGTTATTGGTAAGATTGGTTTGTGGGGTAATGAGATTTGTGTAGCTGAGAATAGAAGAAGTGAGGATACAGATATGTTAATTGATCGTGTTGGTAGTACAAATGAAGAAGAGACAGGTCAAGGAGGTGGTGCACTATTAGTACGACGTGGTATAAGTACGCTCTTATCATTCTCGGCATCAATATTAGTAGAAGCAATACATATCCAATCAATATCAAGAGATAATAATGTCAATTCTGCCACGGGGGGTGTTCAGGAGAGTTTAGTCCGAGTATTAATTCCAATGGTCTTATCTGCTTGTAAGTCAAGTGGTAATAAGGAAATAGGATATTGTCCAGAGTGGAAGGAGTGGGGTAGATTATTAGCATCAACTATAAGTATGAAATGTCCATTGAGTGATAATACTAAGATTGCATTGTGTGATGCTATTGTGGAAGGTCTACCGACTGTTGGTGGTAACAAGAAAAGAAAGAAGAAGTCATTCCAAGATGCTATTCAAGATTTGTCAAGTAGTAATGATGCACTATCAGTCAAGGAATCGGATGATGCCGGCAGTGCCATCATGACGTTACTCTCTGTCTTGGGAACCATGAAGTCAAGCGCTAGTGATGACGACGATGATACAGGTTTGGAATACTACCTACCAATGCTCCCACCCAAGAAGAAACGGATGAATACTACTATCATTGATTATTTGGGATGTGAACTCCCATCATCGACATATAAACGTTTATCAAAGGAATATGGTACTTCTGTAGCAAAGTTCTTAGGAGCTATACTACAGAGTGTTCGAAATGAAGATGATAGTGATGATGAAGAAGAAATGAGTGAGAATCCAATCGTCATGGAAAAATTGGCACCTCTGGTTGCATCAATTATCATGCAAGCATTTACTCGATTTGAGAAAGAGGCTGGAAAGGTTCTATCTGCTTCTGCTGTCTCACCTAAAAAGAGAAAATCGAAAAGTAAGGGAGGAGATGGAGAAGATGGCACTATGAAAAGCAAGGCAGATCGTGATGTACTTTTTATTCTCAGCTTGGTGAGTTACTATTGTCCAATGTCTTTTGCAGTTATATTTTACTTCCATTGCATTCTAGCTCACCAACCTTGCTCTTCCATCTATTAGATTCAAGAACCATCTCTCACATCCCTCTGGGGATCTAAGCACTCGGCTCTAGTGGCTGCAGTGACAGTTCACACTATGACCTCATATGATCGACTGCATAAAGCTCAACCAAAACCTTCTGATTCCAAGTCGTCTGCCTTGATCTTGCAACGATACTCATCAATCCTGAAGGCCTTATCCGCTGCCAACTCAATCGTTTATGATCAAGGAATTGCGTATGCAATCAACACACTTGCAAAGTCTGATAAGAATGATAACACACACTTATCACGGTTTGCACAACTCTTAGGTCGAGAGGACATATCATCGTTGCTTACTGGAAGTAAATCAAGGTCAAAGAAAGGAAAGGGAGCTAATGCAGAAGACAATGAGAATGTTGCCGCGAGCCTTCTACCGCCTCGTGTGGCACTTGAGAATGCTGATGCATCAGTACGTCTTGATGCCATCTCTCGCCTAAGAGTGAGTATTGAAAATGGTGATGAAGATGCAGATGAAGGCTTGGGACAGGCACTTCTTCGTCGTCTTGTCACTGATGATGATGCGGCTGTTGCAACTGCGGCTGGGGAGATTGTAGCAAGTCAATTGGAGCACATTGTTGATAGTAGCTCCAAGTCTAATGCATTTTCATCTCTTGTTGATGATTTAGTTACCCTTGCCAAGGAGGCGTTGGCTGCACTACGGCACTGGACTTTTATCGGTAAAGATGACTTGTGGTCGCCAATATCTTCATTTGATAGTAAGAAAAAGAAGAAGGGTAAAGCGAAATCAAAGCAGGTTGATTCACCTCTCTTGTCGTGCATTAGTATCTGTGGATCTGTTGCAAAGCTAATATTGGAAGAGGAATCTCTCCAGAGTATGGATATGGAGGATGACGACGATTCCATGACAAGCTTACTGTGTAAGATTTTCGTGTCTTTGGGTGCTCACATTAACATTGGCAGTTATGGTACTGAAGATGATACATTTAAGGCTCTTCATGAGGCGGTATTTAATGAAGCTTCTAATACTCTATTACAAGTCTTCAACAACGATGATGGCAAACATACGGTTGTCACTGACTTGGTTACAAAAGAATCTAAATGTCAGAAATTGTTAACTCGCTTCCTTGACAATCAACAAGAGAAGGAGCCAAGTCCGTTGCAATCACGCTTTGTATGGTTTGCCTTACAGTCCTACTCAGACATTCTACAACAGAAGACAGAGTCGTCATCTGTCATGCTTGAAATATCTTCCAATTTGGCTCTGTGTCAACTACAGTCCTACACTGTTGAGTCCAAGAAACATAGCTCGTACCAATGGGAGGTTGACTTTCTTTGTGATTTGTGCAAAAAGCACTTGTCTTTACTTTCAAGTGGTGATAGAGATGGATTTCAAAAGGGTATCATGAAGCTTGCATCCACTTCCTCAACTCTGTCTTTTGATGAAATTGTCAAGCCTGCCATTGCACCTCAGTTCAGTCAAAAAGAAAACAAAGGACATGGATTGGCTGTTCTATTAAACTCTTGTCTACAACCACATGCAACTAAGGATGGAACATTGCGTCTCCTTGCTAATACATCAACTGGAGAAAAACGTATGAACTCCAAGGTTGCAAGAGAATGTATAGTCCCAACCTTGGCTTTGCTGTCTCATCCCGATCGCTCTATCCGTGAGAATATGATACGACTACTCGAACGCTTTCAGACAGTGAAGAAGGATGGAGTAATATCGGATATATGCGCTAAAGCGACGGACAAGAAGTCTCCTACCCGCTCTTCTCTATTGATGGATGGTGCTAACACCCTTTCTACTTTGTTGGGACAAGTCGTGATAACATCGGGATCATCAGCGGATGTTCAGAAGTTCTTGATTGAAAGCTGCAAGTCATGTGCATTGACAGAAGATGGAAACTTCTCCAACGGTGGGTGCCAGGCGTCTGCTGTACTTCTCTCTGCATTAGAAAAGGCTGGAGAGAATGTCTTTCCTCTATCGAAACGGTGGGAGTTTGCTGGACATGATTTGTTCAAAGCTTTTCTTGAATGTAAGGTTGTAATGCCATCGCTAAGTCGGCTTAGAGATTGTGTTCTGTCAATGCTCAAGGGAGTACTGGTGAATGAGGCTCAGGGTGACGGTGACGGAATGAGTCTCCAAATATCCGTTGGGCCTTCTCGTACTGGCAGGAGGACACGATCCTACTCCATTGGTGCTTCTAGTAGCTTCGCAACTCTGGATCCATACCCTACCAACATGCTACAAGCCATCCTTGATTCTCTTGAATCAAGTACATCTTCTCTCCAGCTTCCAAAGCATATTATTCAGTTGGTTATTAGTCGAGAATCTTGGACAAATGGAGTGTTTCTAAAACTGAATGTCAAGTCAAGAGTTTCAGTTGCTACTGCACTACTGACTCTCCGAACACGAGATAATGATGAACATGCAGGACAGGCTCTCCTTGGACTTCCATTGAAATCTTCTGACTTTATGCATTTACTGAAGGAAGTTGATGCATCACGATCTGAAATTGATTTATCTTCACTTGTATGCATTACTGATTGTATATATGGACGACTAGACGTCCTTGGTAGTACTTCTGATATTACCAAGCTTTCAAACAGCTTATTTGATCAACTTCTATCAATATCATCAGTCAAGAATGTTGGTGGGGGTGACTCAGGAGGACGAGATTACACACGAGTAGCTCTTTTGCAAACACTCCTCGCCATCCATTCACATTACAAGAGTGAACTGTCCAAGCCTGATAAGGATAATACTCCCAAGAGAAAGCGTAGTCGTTCTCATTCCGACGTTGGGGTAAGTTCTAAAACCCTCTCGTCGCAAGCTGATCTCCTCGTTGGACTTGTAGGTGGCAACACATCGGTCATTAATCCATTGGATTCTGGGCGTGGTAGGGCTCTGTCACTATCTCTTCTTACATGTTTATGTGAAGAGTCGCCATCGGCAGTCGTATCCTCCCTACTTCCAGCCCTAATGGGTTTAGCCAGTGGAGATGGAGATAACCAGAATGTTGATATGAATGCATGTGCATCTTGTGGCAATTGTGCCTGCGTATTGTACACATGCATCGACAGCAAACCTATCACTGTTTAGTCTTCTTGAGAGCTTTGTTGGAAAAGTAATAGTCTCCGATGAATCAAGATTTGTTTTGCTAGATCACTTGGTGGACGCATTGAAGATGCTTCCAACAAAGGAGAGTTCAAGTGATGCAATCGCTTCATTATCAGCTTGTGTAATGGCGTTCCAAGCTTTTAACATTGTCCAAGAGCCTAATAATGAAGATGATGATTCAGAAATGGAAGATGATGAGAATGACTCTATGTCAAGGCTAGACAATCGCGTACTTACCAACACATCAAGTGCAGTTAAGATTGCAGTATCACTCTTATTGCTTCAATATGCACAAAAGCTCATGTCGTATGTATGTGATATCTCGTCAATCTCTGAAGAAGATGAGCCTCCTTCAGGTGATGAAATGAAAGTCAACACGTCACAAATTGTAACGCTTGCCTTGAAAGGTTCTAATAACGGAGACGAGAGTGGTAGTGCACATTCTGTTGCGTATTCTGAATTGACTGTAACACAAAAACGATCAATCCTATACTTGGCAAACAATTTGCTTCGAAGTGTAAGAGATGTACTATCAACATCCATGGCTAGAAGAGTTATTCGAAAGAGCAAAGGTGATGATGCAGACTTATGTCTTCGCTTATGGAATGAGCTGATGTTGACACATACGAATACACTGCGTGCTTATGCTAAACTAGCAAGTGGTTCGGCAATAAGTACAATGGAAAAGAAGTTTTGGGCTGCAGCTCCAATTGCAACTGGCGATTGTCTTGATAATCTTCAGAGCTTCTTACCTGTATCACATTTCTTGGCATCCGTGTCATCTGCTCTGACGGACGAAGATGTTGATACTTATATCAGTAAAAAGTCAATGAAGCTTCTCTCTGACCGTGTTGCAGAGTTGAATGCAGATTCACCAGAGGCATCACTATTTCTCGAGATGGTACCTGATCTTGTAGCACAGTTGAATGTTGATGCAATGGATACTGACAATGAAGAAACGCTGTCAAACATACGCCGTACAATTGTCATGCAACAAGGATCCCTCATTGCCATTGAGAGCTTTGCAAGGTATCTTTATCCAACCACAGAGAATGGGATACTGGCTGCAAATGCAGCGTCTGTCTTTTTGCCAACTCTTGTCAGTGTCACGAAGCTATTGGATAGTGCCGCAAAGGCATGGATCAAGGCCAATGAAAAAAGTGATGATGAGAAAGTGCAATCATCAGGTGTGGCAGATGCTGAATGTCAATTACTAAGCTCATCTTCGTTGTGTTTGTCCACTCTCATCACAGCAATGAAAGCTCGTTGTTTGCCACAACTTCCATCGATCATTAAACCACTGGTCACATCTCTAACATCAGTGAATGCTCAGTTGGAAGGTTCAAATGATAATGAAGCTAGTTCATCAAGTGGAGAGTTACTACAACTGTCAATCTTAAAGACGCTACACGCAATCGCCGATGCATTGCCTCAGTTTCTGTTACCCTACCTTCCACTGCTATTCTCTAACCATGCCTTGCCATCAGCATCATTAAGACGAGGGGCTCCTTCCGTACGGACTGCTGTCGTACAAGTTGAAACTGCTCTGTCAAGTAAGGTACAGATTCGTCAACTAATTCCAGCTCTCAGCCAAGCATTGTCAAAGACTTTGAAAACTGAGGGCAGTGAGAATTGGCAAGAAGCTTGCTCAATCATGAATGTGATGAATATTGCAGTAGAGTCTTCTCAGCGGTCGGACCTTTCTCCTGTGATAGGGAAAATCGTTAATGGTGTCTTGTTGATGTACGGATATGAAGGTGACGATGATGATAGTAGACCACAAATGTTGCAAAGTGCCAACAAGTGTCTCCTATCCCTCGTCATGAAACTCTCAGAAGCTCAACTACGCCCATTATATGCCCGACTTCGTGAGTGGAGGGGTGATATTGAAGACAAAGAAGCAGTGACATCTATCCGTCGTTATGCCTTTTGGAGTTTATCAGCCGAGCTGAGTAAGAATCTCCGAAGTATTTTCCTCCCGTGTCTAACAAGTGTCATTACCGATGTAATTGATGAGTTGGTAAGTTTATGCTTTGTCGTAGCTGTTGTTTTAATACACTATAACTCGTGCTGACATTCCTTGCCATCACACATTAGGAATTTGCTGTTTCTCTATTATGTCAAAGCAATAAGAAATCATCAGGCGGTTCCAAAAGACGTCGAGTAGATGAAATAAATTTGTCAGATGAGGATTTGGATAAAGTCAAGCCGCTACAACCTCTCTTGCTGTGCTTAGAGTATGCCTTAAAAGCTGATGCACACGAAGGTGGTGATTGGACTCGTGGTGATGACAATCAGCGATACAATATGATTCTCAATCATCTCGGGAAGCTACTTTTAGCACAAGTTCCAAAAGATATCTCGATTACATCTGATCTTAACTCCAAAGAACAAGCTTCTACCATTACTTATCAACAGCTTGTTCAAGGAGTGGGAACACTAGAGTATGGCAATGTGGTGGGATGTGTGACTTCTCTGGCGGCTGCAGCTGGTAATGAACAACTCTGGAAGCCTCTAAACTTTGCAGTTCTTGAGGCTTGTGGACACAAGAGGTCTGAAGTGCGCAAGGCTGGTATTACTTGTCC
>Ga0214479_100470_pt1 | contig 23692 bp, 14 predicted proteins | sample M1_20Mar14CPVII9_5_FD_165054 | JGI IMG/M metagenome (GOLD analysis project Ga0214479, IMG submission 165054) | Marine eukaryotic communities from Monterey Bay, California, United States - M1_20Mar14CPVII9sort6BwellE14 | ecosystem: Environmental > Aquatic > Marine > Unclassified | place: USA...
CTTCCTTTCCAGATTTAATCCAGAATGGCTTTATCAATACATACGAGTCGCCTCCATTCCTACCATCTGGTCTTCTACCCGGATGATCACGCTCTTTTTGTGAAATACCTTTCGGCATTAAAGTTGTGAATTGTTTCTTAATTATACTCCGTGATGGCAAGTCTAATGAACCTTCAAATGCAAGTTGAAATCCTTCTAGTATTGCACGCTGGGGAGCAAATCTTTGTTGTATAATTAGATTTCTTGCCGCTGATAATGTACGGCATAGAGTCCTCATTGTGTATCTCGGCTTTTGTCCACCACCATCAACAAGAGATTGGTCCGAGAGTAAACGACATTGAAGATATATCTCGACTGATGTCATTACAGACTCGGAATGCTCCAGCGGTACACCAGTCGTCACAACGGCTCCATCTAGATATCGTGCAGCAACAGAGCGAAGCTGGACTGCATCTACTAGTTCATCAACGTATAGCTCTGTGAATCTTGATCGGATACTAGGAGGCAAGTCCTTCTTACCCGCATCTGTTGCAGGATTCATGGCAGCAAAGAGTCGAAAGTCTGGATGTCTAACGACTGCCTCGGCATCACCCTTCTCAGTAAGAGTAATACTGCCATGTGAATCATCAAGAAGTCCACAAAGTCGTTGGAGTGTTTCACTTGAAGCTAGATTGATTTCATCAAGTAATACCCATCTACCAGTACGAATGGCATCAACAAGAGCACCTTCTGTGAATAAGAATGCCAAACCAGACTCGCTTGCTATTCGTTGACGCTCAAAACGTTCAGCGATTGACCTAAAGTCCGCCCATGCTTCCAAATTTGTTGCCTCATCGCCCTTCCTTGTCAGTTCTTTCATCTTATTCTCACCCATACTAGCAGCCTTTATGAAACATTGTGCCAGCTTCTTCCAATCACCCTTTTCAAACGCAGTCAAGACATATTTAAGGAACTGAGCGTTTTGACTTCGTGAGAAACTTGATACAAATAAGTCAACAAACTTGTCATATACCCCACGAGCTACATGACGCATTTCTAATGGTTTGTATCCACCAAGTAAGTCTGTGGAATCTGTCTGAAGGGAGAGATTTTGTACCAGTAGAGATCTGCCTGTTAAGTTTGCCAATCGTTGAACTAATGTAGTCTTTCCGCAGCCTTAACAAGAACAAGATAACATGTGATGAGTGGCATGGTACATAAAAGCGATTCGCTGCTGTTTAGCACACATAATTCATCACTTACCAGTTTCGCCAACTAAAAGAGCAGGCTCATTCTGCGATGCACAAACAGCTACAGATTCCATCAATCGAAGCGCATGATTTGTCTCTGCAAAGTTTCGCTTCTTTCCAGGCGCTGAAATGTCCATATCATCTTCTTCTCGTTTGAGTGCCAATAAACGAGCTCGGCCAACCTCAACACAACGATTGTTATGCCCTCCTCGCGATAAGGATGGTATACGGCTTTCGATATATCTCATACCAGCATCGGCAGTTAAGTTCCATGCCGGAGCACCAAGTTGACAAATAAAGTCACGACGTTTCTCAAGACTAGGACATGACATGGCAAATACATCGACAGTCTCAGCTAGACAAATCAGTCGTTGCGATTCAGTTGCATATTCACTACCGGGCTCAAATTGTATTGCTGAGGATATACGAGATAAAAGTTTAATGTACTCTCGTACTGATGCATGTCGTGCTCCATGTCCGAGTATATCCTTTTCAACTTTTATGGAGTCGTTGTCGACAGTACGTGACTCATCATCATCATTGTCAATCTGATCATCACCACGTCCACTTTTATCCAACTTGCGCAAAACATTCAGTACAGCATCGGCTACAGAGTATGGCAAATTAGGATGTAACTGCCGACCTACATCTCGTAATTCCGTAAAGGGTAATGGATCAACATGTACCTTTCTCCATAGATTTGGATGTAATATCCTCTTCCCACCTGCACCAACTGATAGTGGAGCCTTTCTCCGACTACTCTTCTTTGTTGTGGTACTAACATTTGTAACACAAGTACCAAATAAACGAAATCGTGGATGACACTTCTCTTCCCTATTAACACCCAATGGTAATATTCGTTCTTCGAATAGACGTATTAATGCAGCCTGTATCTCCTCGGGACATCGATCGACATCTTCAATTAATACCCATCGTCCTTGCCGTGCCGCCAATGTTAATGGTCCAGCCATCCAAACAAATTCTCCTGGTATATCGGTTGCGACATATGATCCTAATAATGTTTTGGAATCAGTTTCTTCATCTATATGTAACTCTAGTAACTCATTCTCTGGATTAGTGTTGTTGAGTGTTGTGAATGATGAACATTGACGTGCCATTTCACGTACTATTGACGATTTACCGGAGCCGGATGGTCCACAGACTAAGATTGGTGGTGGATGTGGATCACTTGACATTGCTATTCCGAGTGTTGACATGTTTGATATTGTTGTTTTGGTTGGTATAAAGCAACTACTACTGCTTGCGTTGTCTAATGCAGTCTTAGTATTCTCATTCTCATTAGGACTGTTGTTATCACCAGTTAACGATGATTGGCACCATGAATGATATGATGCAACAGATCCACGACGTGTAAGTAATATACCATCTCCAGTATGCACCAATGTTGGATGTAATGGTATTACCTTTCGTACATCTGTGATTGATGGCAATTGAAATGTATAACACTCGTCATTATCCTTCATTACTTCTTCTGATGCTGCCGATGCCTTACTACCATTCCTCCCGTCATTAAATGATAAAACTGCATCATCAAGCTTACGTAACACTACACGTCCAATACAATTCATCAAATGTACTTCCCAAGTAGCATCATTTACATTAACATTCCATGGATGTCGAACAAATGGTACCTCTTCTTCCAATACATTGAACTTTTTTAAAAAGTTACTTTGTGACATAGGTCGTAATGCAAATAATGATGATATACATCGTGAAATATACCATTTCATTTGATATGTTGGGATTTTGTAGAGGGTGGAATTTGGTACATTTGTTTGGGGTGAGTATCCACCAATATAGTAATTGGTTAGATTTGTATCTTCTTGTGCATCTTCTTCATACATCTCATTGTTATTAGTAGAAGAGGTCATGACGACATCACCATCTTCCTCTTTCCTAGTATCCTTCAACTTCTTCATCATACTTTCTCCTCCTCCGTCGTAATCATGAGAATGCAACAATACAAATAATACAGTATCCCAATCCCACCATTTCCTAACATACATTTCTTCGTTTCGTTTATTACAATATACTTTTAGTAGCTCATATGTTGCCTCGCAGACTATTACTGCTGCTTCTTCAACTTCTTTTGTTGTTGTCGTTGTTGAGTTGTTTGCTGAGCAGTCATCAGCGGCAACAAGTTTCATCCGCTTTGCAACGAATGGTAATGAGAGTAAAGGACATCCACCATAACTATTGCTAAACTTGTGAAACTCAGTAAATAAATCAGTAACAATTGGTACCAATTGTGGTGCATCTTTCACCCAGTAACTAAATAGTATGTAAGATTGTAATCGTTCATTACTCCCATCATTACTTGCACTACATGTATCTCCTTCCTTCTTCTTACTGTCATCGTTACTACTAAGCAATAAAACATGACTAGCAATTCTACTTCCCAAATCCATGGCAATTGGAGTTAAACATCGTAATATTGATCGTAAGACATCTATACGTGTGTAGAAACGTGGTTTACCACTTTTAATTTTCAATGGGTTGATGTGGTATGGTATTTTGTCTTCTTTATCTTCGTCTTCATCATCATCGTCCATGTCACTATTGTCGTCATCGTCGTCATCTTTCATAGCATCAGTCATCAAATCATCATCATGTTCTAGAAACACACTAGGAATATCCAATGAAGACAGTAAATTATACGGATCACATACTGCTAATAAAGTTTGTCCCAAAGTAGTTATCAATTCCTCCGCACTATCATTACAACTATTTTCCTTTTCTTGTAGATACGTGTTGATATCAGTAGTGATGTTGGAGGTAGAGGTAGAGGAAGTAAGTAATGATTGAGTGTAGTATATCATACGATGGAGGTAGGATATTGTAATATTGTTTGTGGAGGCGTTTGCGGCGGAGCTTGTAGAGCCGCTGCCGCTGCCGCCGCTTTTAGTTGTTTCAATTTCCATTGTACTGTATAAGAGTTATATGTTATATCAATGGGATATATATGGTTGGTTTGCTATACTACTCTATCATCTATTACCTACGATACCAACAACAAAAACACATGATTGACTGAATTGGTTGGTTGGCAGTTTGGTCGCACAATTTCAATTCTTTTCTTGTTGAATTTGCCTGCACCCCTACTTACCTCTAGGTACTGTATTGAGGCGACACAAACCTTTAGCGAGGGGGTAGGGCCCCCCGAGCGCACAAAAATCGGGAAACCTTGTATAACTACACAAAAAGGGGTATGAGGTAAAATGCGGACACCTATCTAAATGTCAGTGAGACTTTACCTAAACTTTAAGTAGAGCTTCATCTAAACTTAGGTTATTATTCTATAATATCCTATCGTACCTAATGTTATAAGATGTTATATGAATATATCAATTGTATTAAAGATGAGTGATATCTCCAACCACAATACTGGTTTAAAACCAGAAAGTAATAGTAATGATATACTCTCCGACCACAGTACTTTTGGAAGTAAACAAGGAAAGTAAAGTAAACAAGGATAGTCTGAAGTCAATGAGGTATCAAAAAAAAATCCTTTAACCGCAGACAAGAAGAGAGCAAAGAATAAAAAATATAGAAAACCAATATTAATATCTGCCTTAAGTGAAGAGGAGAAAGAACATAAGAGAGAATATGAACGTCTACAAAAAAGAAGGCTAAGGGCAAAGGCCAGTGTAAATTAGGTCCGGATAATAGCGGTGGTGGTGATAGTGATGGTGTTGTAAAGAACAGCCCCATCGACAATGTTGATATACAAATATAGATGTAGACGTAGATGAGGACGCGGGTTAGGTGCCGGCGGTGTTGTTGATATTGAAGGCAACAATAATGAGTATACTACGGATGGATTGGTTGAAATTAATAATGATGTTGTGTCATAGAACAATGGTGATGATTGCGCGACACAACATATGATATGAAGACATATGTAGGGAAGTATCGGATGGTTAGGATGCATGGTGCTTGCCACCATGCATTTAGGGCGGTGTGCAACACTCAATTTTGTGGTCAGATTATGCAACAATATATAATATGTTGCAATTGCAATTACTGGTAGTAGGTAGATAATAACTACTTTAAATCACAAACAATACTACTGGCCGGTGCTCTACTTGTTTTAAAGTTTTGTAGTCGTGCGCACTGATAAGGGAGAGTTTAATTTGGATAAGTAGTTGATTCGTACCAGTTTCGAGTTATTGCAGTGAAAACTTGCATATCGCCAGTCACTAGTTTATAAACACTTAAACCTACTCAACACTCACACATATCTTGCACAAAACATTTCATGATGTCGTTTAAACTCAGTGATAGCCTTGTTCAACTCTTCCTCTGGTGGTAGAAAGGTAGTTCTGAACCCAATTCTTCCTTCTCTTTGACCGAAACCACTCGCTGGTACCACGCAGATGCCGGTCTCTTCGAGTAGTGAGAGTGCATATAGATTATCAGGCGTTTGATCAAGTTTGGCTGCTTCTTCAATTGCTTTTGGTGGTAGCTCAACCTTGGGGAATGCATACATGGCACCATCACTACTATTGCAAGTCATACCATCTATATCATTCAATCCTTTCACAAGTGATTTTGCACGTCGTTTGAGAGATTCAAAGATATCATTCTCCTCCTTGGCAAATAGCTCATAACTCTCTTCACCAGGCAAGGGAGGTGTAACCATCAAGCTCATCATCATCTGCCCATCAACGCCAGAGCATAGTCCACTGTTCGCTAGCTTATATAGTTGACCGTGAACATACTGATCAATATTATGACATTCCATGTATCCACCTCTTCTTCCGCATTCTCCAATCAATCCTTTACTAGTAGAATGAAAACTAATCAATTGCAAATTATGACAGCCCTCAGTCTCTATAGCTACTTTTTTAGCCGATACAAACTCTTTCTCTTCATTATATATGTTCTTCTGATATACTTCATCGGCCAACAGAACGATCTCATGCTTTGCACAAAACTTGCAAATAATCTCAAGGTCTTCACGAGAAAGAACTTGTCCAGTTGGGTTTCCCGGGTTGATTAGAGTCAGTGCTCTAATCTCAAGACCATCTCTCTCAACGGCGGCAATCCTTCTTTCCTCTAGTTCTTGTTCTGTAATTGCCCAACCAGAATCCTCATCTAAGTAGTAACCAACTTGTCGGGCTCCCAACCGAGAAATTATTGCACTATAGATTGGGTACTGAGGGATCGGTATCATGATGGCATCATTATTATTGGAAATCAAGCCTGTCAAAACATTTTCTATTGCTGAGCTTGCTCCATTCGTCAGAAATATATCCGAGGCCTTTGATACATGTCCATTGAAGGATGGCAACAAAACATCGATGAAGAGATGATATACAAACCAAATGCTTGATCAAGGTTAAAGGCGAGGGCTTTATCTTGGTACCCGTCATCAAAATAATAAGCAAGCAAACAAATTGTACCATTAGTTGTGTGGTCTCACTCTAGACGTATATGCAAAAGAAGTGCATATACTAGGCACAGTCTCTAACTTGAGCCATGGAGTAAGAGGACCGACAGTCAATGAGCTGTTAAGTTGCTTTGATACGAGTTGAGTAGGCTTGCCATAACTCCAAGCTTGATCTATACGATTTTACTCTTTCTACTTTCTAGTACTCTCAGCTTCAAGCTAGAAAGCACATTCATCTGGACATGCTGTAGTCAATCTATATACATATTCTCGTCAATTAAAAGAATTCATCATCTTCAATACTCGGTGCGTCATTTCCAGCGACATGACCGTTCTTCTTCTTCGGTTGCATCTGCTTTGCCGCCTCGTCTTCGATCTGTTTCTTTATTGCTTCTCTATAGCAACTGGCCTTCATACTAATACCTACTTCCTTGAGAAGACGGTCCCACTGCCATGTATCATTATCTCCATGTGTTTGACGTAAGCCAGCAAGATATTCATATGTTTGTCTATACTCTCCGCTACCGGGGACTACGAGTACTTTCCGACTATCATCTAATGTGACGATGTTACTTTGAATCTTTGCATATTTCTTGATCTTTGGCAAGTGCTTGTTGTAACATTCCAAGATAGGAGCGACCAACTTCAAGAATAGTCGCTTCTTACCAATGGCTTGATTGTTTGTACTCACAAGAGTAGTTTCGGCGGTCGTCTTGAATAACTTCTGCATGCCATCATCAAGCTTTTCTAATACCGCCTCACAATCATCAATGTATATGTTGTGTTGCTTGGCAGAAAAGACAAACGCCTTGCGTAATTCAATCAACGCTTGGCAGAACGTCCAACCCGTGTGCTGAGATGCCAACTTGAGAAGTAGTCGGTCGGGGCCGATGGCTTGTCCGTTTGTGTTCTCAAGAACAGTCTTGGCGGTGGACTCAAACAAGGCCTTCATACCTCTGTCTTTAATCTTACTAACAACCTCCAGACTAAAGATGTTATCAATCCCATTGGCAGTAGCGGTTGAGACAAGTGCCATACGTAGTGGATATAATACTTGGGTAGACATTTTGTATTTAGCTGCCAACTTGAGAAGCAGTCCTTTGGGGCCGACGGCTTGTCCGTTTGTGTTCACAAGAGCAGTTGCTGCAGTTGACTCGAACAAGGTCTTCATACCTTCATCATCAATCTTGTTGACAGTCTCTAGACTGAAGATATCTCCAATTCCATTGGCGGCGGCAGTTAGTACAAGTGCTTGGCAGAGTAGAGTCAATTTCTGACAGAAGTCCATCCCTTTGAGACTGCCCATATGTTGAGCAGCTATTTTGACAAGTAGTCGTTCCGGGCCGACGGCTTCACCATTTGTGTTCACAAGTTTGGTCTCGGCGGTGGACTTGAATAGCTCTTTCATATCACCGACAAGCTTATCAGCAACCTCTACACTAAAGATATTCTCAATCCCCAATTCACCGGCGACTTTGACTAATGCCTTACGTAGTGGATCCAAGGCTTGGGTAAACTTCCAGCCATTGTACTGAGCTGCCAACTTGGCAAATACTCCCTCTTTACTAACAGCTTCGTTGTTTGTATTCTCAAGAGCTGTGGCGGAGGTAGACTCGAACAAGGCCTTCATGCCGTCGTCAAGCTCATCTAGTACCGCCTCACAGAAGATATCCTCAATTTTATGTTTATTGGCATATGCAACAAATGCCATACGTAGTACAATCAGGGATTGGCAGAAGGTCCATCCTTTGAACAAGTTGTGGGATGCACTGCACCATGTTGCAAGGACTGCCATTGCCTCTTCTTCATCCAAACAAACACCACTATCAAGTAGTGCATTGATGAACTCTCTAGCTTCATAAATCCTTGTAGCAGCAAGCCTGCCACTCTTACGGCGTTGTTCAATCATATCGGCAATTGCTTCTTGGGAAACTTTCTTCGGGAATTCGAATGCAACACGGGTGTTCTCAAACATGGTACGCTGCTCGACATCAGAGTAATAAGATCCCAAAGCATTACAAAGGGCTTGCTTGGTTGTATCTTTGTATGCCATCTGAGCACCCGTTAACCAGTTCTGACCATGTGGGGAACGATGACCTCTCACTAGGGGCTTGTCAACCACCAAAGCACCATATGTACTAGAAGTAGAAAGAGCAAACATGCACATGGCAGCTTCCTTGGAACAAATAAGAGCCGGTGCTGCTCGTCCATTTTCAAGCCTAAAGAGCACAAATTGCAATCCCATCAGATGATAATTGATGGCAGAAAGTTGTTCCACGGACATATCTGCCTTCTTGGCAATCTTCTTGTTTTGATCCTTGACGGTAATGGGTTTCTCGCCTCTCTCCTTCTTTGCACGTGCTACTTTATCCGAGTCTTCTTTGATAAGTGCAGTAGCATACAAATCAATAACTCCTTGATGCTTTGGGATGAAATTGGCAGGCTCGGCATCAGGATTCTCCCGACGTCGCTCTTCGGTAGCACACCACCTTGGCAATGTCCAAAGAAGAGCCTTGATAGTACCATTGTTGTCGTTACGGCAACTCATATGATCCGGACCCTTTCCTTCATCATCAGTAGTAGGGTAACGTTCAATAACAAATCCATTGAAGGGGATGTCGGGGTTGAATTGTTCAAGGTTGATTTTGTTTGCCCACTTGAGACCGAGCACGTTCACAAGAGCATTATATAACTTGACACGTTTCTCCTCTGCACTAACCCTCAAAGCTGCTGCACGATCAGCATTTTCTTCAATGGAGAGATCTATGTATTGAGCATGCTCAGCACTAATGGTAATGATCTCAGAAAGAATTGATAGTACCTCATGATCATCAGATGCTTCCAATATACTTTGGGTAATTTCTTGGAGTGCTGTTGGAGTCCCCATCTTATCATAATATCCATTCAATACCTCTTCTGATACTGCTGGTGTTGGTTGTGATGCACCATTCCCTACCCTTCTCTTCTTCTTAGTTTGCATAATATTTATATTTTATATGATTCACTATTATTAAATGATTGTAATATTATTAATTCAATTATAATGTTTACAAATGTTCAATACCAAATAATACCAATGCCAAATAATACCAATAAATGAATAATCTTTCAACACACCAAATGTAATACTCTAATCAATCAACCAACCACTAAAGAGGGTGTAGTCTTAATGTGGATTTGGTTAAATTCTAATGTATTAATATTGATTGTTCTTATTGATATTATAATTATTATAATGGAGGGGTAATGATTGGATGGTAAGGTAATGTTGTTGTTTATTGTGGGTTGGTATTGGTGGTTGGTTGGTATTGGTAGGTGGTGCTACCAGATGTGGGATTATACGTAAATTCGCGTATAAATACCACTCTTGTCATATATTTATTATGATGGGTTGCTGGGGTGGTGAGAGTTTGTTGAGATTGAGGTGACAGTGGTTAGTTAAGTTATTATTGATTGGGTGTGTGTTGTAGTGATTGTAATGCATGCTAAAAACAGTACAAATCTAACACAACTCACGTAAAACAGTCCAACGATACACGAATATCACGCCTTCCGTCGTATATTGTATGTGTTAGTAGGGCATACGCGGCGAGGAGAGGACAACACTGTTTGCTAATAGTTTGTATGTGTTGTTCTGAACCGTGATTGTTGAGTCCCATCGGTATCCTCTTACTTTTGACGGCCGATGAGAGTACCTCACTAAAGCACTAAGTAGTGTAGTATATTGGCGGCACATGGCCGCCGTAACAAGGCCATACGGCCGAGTTGTATATCGTCTTCTATCTATATCTATCACATAATATTGCAAATTATGATGGCTGGGTCAAAGTTGATGGGAAGAGTAAAGTTAACTACATATGTAAATCTTAAGAGTATGACACTACATAGATAGCCAGAGGCGGGTGGGGGGTTGATCTACACTTTTGAAGGAGTTCTCAAACATGAAAGTCGGCAAAGCAGCCACAATCATATCGCTAAATACCTTTTAGCGATCTGGTTATGGCAGAAGGCAACTAAATGAAGGACAACATAGGCAACTACCATACACTAAGTAAATGGACTCTGGGCAATTTCCAATTTTTGGGACCGCGGATACCAAATCTCAAATAAAAAATACAACTCACATTGCAACAACATACATGGCTATTGGCGGCTCCTACATACGGCTAATAGAGGATAGTATCACCGCACCCCGGCGCATATATCAATGTCATATAACCAATGCTAAATACTGACAGGAAGGTTTCGACCAAATCGCCCAATAGACGACGATATTCCACTTCTCCTCCGCTACCCCCTTCTCGATGAAATATTGACATACTTGCGAGATATGTGGCTTGTTGCCGGGCTTATTGCCCATCTATCACCGTAGAAATCGTCCTAAAGTGGTGTTATAATATGATGGTTGATTTGGTATGGCGGTGTCGGTGGAGGGGGACGGTAATGCGGTCTACAATAGTCGTTTCATGTTTACTTACGATTTTGCTAAATCTGCACATGATATGTCAACAACTAATAGAATAGGATTAAGTTCATTGGGACTATAAAATACATTACAATCCTGTAGTTTAATATCATAATAATTCATTAGAATACTCTTTATTGTTCACCTGCTATCATAATGGTGCATTAGTCAAGGAGGGGTGAGGTATCCTTGGATCCTACTAGTTCCTACGTAGAAACACTGGGGTACGCTTTTAGGTCCGCCAGAGAGATTTTAAATGTACCCAGGTACATGTCCGGGCTAATTGGTCCGCCAGAAGCTAGATGTCTAGTGTACCATGGTACATATTTCCTGGACATATAGTTTCCATTAGGTTCTCCCCCCTTCCAAATAGTGACCTGAATACCGGTGCATATGATTGTTCATAGGGGATTAGGATACCCTGGTACATGGCCGTCCGCCAGAGCAGATGGGGTTAATATACCCAGGTACACATATTCTGGACTTTGTTAGTGGTTGTATGTGTCCGTTCGCCAGCTCAGAATGGGTAAAGTGTACCAAGGTACATATGCTCTGGACATGGCACCTCACCCCTCCTATTAGTCAGTGCCCACCTTGTATATTTAGTACCTCAAAGTAGAAACACTGAATATATCAATATAACCAGACCATTTCAATAAATATAATGTCTCCAATGGTCAAACCATCATATCTCCACCTTCTTATGTATTAGCTGATTGTTGTATTGTGTTGGGTTCACTTAGATTCCACCATATTAGACATCAAACATCAATTATATAACCAATCCCCACCTCAACTCAACTTAATAAATACTCCAACATATACTTGATATACATTACTCCAAACACCAAAATAATGTGCATACCCTCATCTAAAAATGATATACTATCTTGTAGAAGTAATACTGTGTATTCTTTAATTGATATAACCGCATGTGATATGCAGCATCAACACGGAATTAAGACTAGTTGGCACACACATCATATTTGTTAAAGATTAATTAATGAGCCTCAACGCCAACTTTGTAAATTTTTCATGTACGTTCATACTAATTTGATCTGTGTAAAGATTATTTCGACGTCACTTATTAAGCCCTTGCATTAGAAACACAAGGAGGCTTAATAAATAAGGAGAAGCCGATCAACAACACCATTGTTAGATGATGTTTTGCCTCCTAGATACTACTACTCGGCGTCAAATTTTGCAATCTCCTCCACCGGTTGTTCGCCAAAGGGCCGCTTTTATTCTTAAAATGACCGGAGGAGAAGGACAATAAAAAGCTGTTGGAGTTACCTAGGGTAAACTGAATCATTTAGTTAAGAACATTGACACACTTAAGATCCTCGGCTGCCTTGACAAGACGGGCAGCCATGGCTTCCTCTCCTGCTCTAAGACTCATACGTGGGTCGTAATATTTCTTGTTGAATTTGCCTGCACCCCCACTGTTTTGAGGCGACACAAACCATTTAGCGAGGGGTAGGGCCCCCGAGCGCAAAAAAAATCGGGAAACCTTGTAACTACACCAAAAGGGGTATGAGGTAAAATGCGGACACCTATCTAAAAATAATTCTTACCTAAACCTTAAGTAGAGTTTTATCAACTTGAACTTAGGTGAGTTTAGATTATCAAGACGTACAAAGAAAGATAAGGTGTCAAAGGTCAACTGGTGATTCTATCATGATAATCTATGAAATGCTGAGATGAGTGATGTATCCATGGCTGGTTGTAGTGATATCTCAGAGACAAATACTCCGGAGGCAACGGAAGAGAAAAGGAAGAGGAAAAATAGAGAAAAGTCAGCAAGATATTATCAAAAGCATAAAAAGAAAACTAGTGACTACAGTGATAAAGAGTTAGACAATAGACGAGAAAAGGGGCGTTTGCGGCAGAGAAAATATGAGGCAAAGAGGAAGGCCCAAAAGCAACAGGCTGAAGCGGCAGCCAGTAAATTAGGTCTCAATAATAGCGGCGGTGGTGATGGTGTTATAAAGAATGGTCAATGGGATGTTGATACAAATATAGATGTAGATGAGGACGCGGGTTAGGTTCCGGCGGTGTTGTTGATATTGAAGGCAATAATAATGAGTATACTGCGGACGGATTGGTTGAAATTAATGATGATGTTGTCATAGATGATGAGATGACAACGAGATGATTGCGACACAACATATGATATATGAGAAGTTAGTACTAGTCAAGACATAATTGGATGGTTAGGATGCATGGTGCTCGCCACCATGCATCCGCCGCGCCCCAATTGCGCGGCATATTCAATATATAATAAGTTGTTTTTATGTTCTTGCTCTATTATGCATTGGTTGGGGCGGTGTGCAACACTCAATTTTGTGTCAGATTATGCAACAATGTATATGTTGCAACTGAAATTATTAGTAGTAGATAATAACTTTAAATTACAAACAATAAGTACTTACTACTAGCCGGTGCTCTACTTGTTACTCTCCAACTTTCTTGAACAATGCCCCCGGACAGATACATCTTTCTTTTGACATCTTAAAATTCGGCAATTTGTTGCTATCCTCTATGGTAATCTGCACGCGGGGACTAATTAGTCCCCTAGGGGACTAATTAGTCCCCAAGTTTGAATCTTAAGCCATTGTATGGAGATATAAGTTAAGATAGGCGTATTGCATATCATCCGAATCAGAAACATCTTCTACATAAGGAATTAGTATCCATGGCCAAAATTTGCCAATAATGAACATGTGTTGCTTCATCTCCGTCGATACTTTGCCGAGAATTAGACTCCAAAATTTTCATTTTTCACCGCCGCTCTCATTTTTCACCACTACCACATAATTGTTGTCGCCGAACTATACCGAATTGAACACCATGCCGACCACCGTAGACAATGATACTACAGAGAGTGCTAGCCAACAAGGTGATGTACCACCCGACGGCGCGATTTCTCGCACAATAAACAACAGCGGTCAAAATAATATGCACTCTCAACAAGCTGCAATTGCACAGCCTCAACATGATTCACCATCATTCTCCCCACATAATGATCCAGTTCCAACACCTCCTGATCCATCTCCTGTCAATGATAATGTTCTTAATCGACCAGATATTGCGGCTGAGGAAGATGATGATGATACATTACATCCTATTCGAGCTGCGGCACCATCCTCAACATCACGTCAATTGAATTATGCCAATCCAGATTTTCTACCACAACCACAACCTCTTGCGGCTGCATTAAATGCATCAACATTCCCACCATTTAATCTACCACCCCAACAAGATAATAATAACAATATTAATCTACCAATTGCAACTGTTGTAGCAGCACAACCGGTACCGCCGCTACCGTCCACTGCCACAACTACCACAAATAATAATAATGTTCGAACATCACCACGACGTCCACGTCGTGTGGATTATCAATCTCTTAATAATGGTGCTGCTACTCTCCTTGTTCCAGAGGTAGAATCTCCACAAGTTCATACAGTGGAGAACCCATTAACAAAACCCGAAAGATTTAATCAAAATATGGGAACGAATGCAATTGTTTCGTGTAGGGTGGATTACGTCTTCCCAAAGAAACCCCTCAAGGAACACTACCTCAATCAATACGACGCTAAGAAGAGGATTAAGTTTAGAGTGGTAGGATTACAGAAAAGAAAAACTACTTCTAATCGGACATCAATGGTATTAATGCTTCAGTTTATTAATAATGAAGGACCTCCCGATAATCAGAGTAAAGAATGGTTCGTGTCTTATACGAATTGCAAGTTGATTGATAAGGGTCCACCGAATCAACAATTCTTCCCGAAGAAAAAGGGGAAGAAGAGGAAAAGAAGTGCTGCAAGGAATAGTGGTAACGTATCGGTACGTCCCAATCCGATGCATGCAGTGTTGAATAGAGCAGGTGAGGATGTGCCAGACGGAGATGAAAGTGACGCCGAGGATTTTCATTTTATTGAGGAACAAGATGCTCCGCCGCCACCCACGGCAGCCGCTGCCCCTGCAAGAGGCATTGACCCTCGATACAATGTTAAATGGGACGAGCAATTCCAAGATCAAGTGACAATAGATGGGCGGGGTATGAGGGAGGATACGAAACCAAGGATGCGTGGCATCGAAGACCCATCCGTACTTACTCCTACAGAATTCTTCCTCAAGTTTCTTCCGACTAAATGGATGAGGACAAGTCTACTCCCAGCTACTAATGAGGAACTACTGTTGAATAATCTAGAGAAGACTTCAATGGGAGAGTTATTGGGTTGGTTGGGTATATGGATTAATATGTCTCTTCATCCTGGATACCAGCCACGAGATTTTTTTTCATTGGCAGAGCGTGACGCCTTCTTTCATCCTCCTTACCTTGGCAACTATATGTCAGGTAAGAGGTTTGAACAGATATCCTCTGCCATCAAGTTAACATCCAAAGAGCCTCCTACTTATCGTGATCGTTTCTTTTGGGTACGGGAGATGATCCAAGCGTTCAACGACGAAACAAAGGATGTCTTCGTCCCTGGCTGGCTCGTCGTCGTAGATGAGTCAATGGTTGCTTTCCTCAACAAGTACTGCCCTGGTTGGACGGTTGTGAAGAGGAAACCTCACCCAATGGGCAATGAGTATCATACTACAGCTGATTGTGTAACTAAGGTAATCTTTCATATCGAAATCTGCGAGGGGAAGGACAAGCCGAAGGAAGGGGAACATTCGACAACAAAGTACGAAGCTGAGATGGGGTCTAAGATTGGTGCACTTGTTGTTCGTATGACAGAGGGGCTACATGGATCAGGTAGGGCTGTAATTCTAGATAGTGGCTTTGGATATGTTCCTGCTGTTGTACAATTGAAGAATAAGGGTTTGTATGCCACTGCCTATATCAAGAAGCATGCCCACTGGCCGAAGTATACAAAAGCGCAGGAGGCTGTCGACGAGATGCAAGGGAAGGATGTTGGTGTTGTTCGAGTAAGGAAGGGTACATATCCAAGTGGAGAGGGGGAAGAGGTAGTATATTTGGTGGCACAAGCTGATTCAAAGCACACATCTCTCATGCTGTCCAATTGGGGTACTACAGAACGTGTTGGAAAGAAGAAGGTGAGGAGAGTCGGAGGGCAGCTGGTATCTTTTATGTTCACCAAGTTCAGCCACTTCTACTACTTTGGTAGGCATGGTGTTGATGATAACAATAGAGAGCGGCAGGGAGTTCTCTCTTTTGAAGAAGCATACCGTCCAAAGGAATGGAACTTGAGGCAGTTTGGTTTTGTTATTGGTGCATCACTTGCCAATGCTCACATGGCATACGAATACTTTGTTAACGACTCAGAAACTAACGGGGTAGTCACATCAAAGGCTGAATTCTTACGTGAGGTATGCAAAGGACTGATGGAGAACACCGAGTGGGTTGAAGAGAAGCGTGAGAAAGGAAGAAGAGTTGGTGTTGCCACTCCTCGTGCCTCCAGTAATGACGATGACGACGAGGATGTTGAACTTCCCGTATGCAAGAAGATGAGGATCCCCGCATTTCGATTGAAGTGGAATGGCGAGGAGTTCCCTCTTGCTACTCAGAAGTATCAGAAATATCGTTGTAGTGGAAAAGTAGGCCGGAAACGTTGTAATGAACCTGTTAGGACTTATTGTCTATGCAAGCCCGAGGCGATACTATGTGATGACTGCCTCATTATGCATCAGGCAAGTAGGTCAAACATGGGGACTAATTAGTCCCCGGTCAATTTTGGAAATTCATGTGTTATAACATGAGGTATATACGTATGTAGTGATGTAATGAGTAAAATAAAAGTTATACCAGTGGATCAGGCTTGCTTTAAGCTTTCATAATCACCCTTACTTTTATGATGGGCACCATTATTGATAGGTCTATGACATATTGTTTTCGGGACTAATTAGTCCCCAAAGCCGTGCAGGATACCATCTAAGTAGGTACCATAAACTACTCTCGAGCTACTACTAACCACACCCACACAATATGGAGGACGATAGTAAAATGCCCGCTGAACGGGAGAAAAGGAAGACTAGAAAAACTGTACAATACAATGATAATTTATTGCATAGTGAAGGAGTAAGAGTATATCATTATTTGTTTAAATCTTTGCACTTGCACTTTATTTATCAATCATAATACATTACTTGTACGATACTATTATTGTATAGGAGAATGGTGTCCGGGATATCCTCCCGGTCAGTGCATTGAAGGATACGAAGTCGTCTAAAAAGCGGGCCGTTAAACGCTCGCCAGAGGAGTTTGATGAGGAGGTTGATGACGTTGATGAAGACGATGATTCCTTTAGTGCTGAGGACGTAAGTTTATATTATATAAATTGTTTGTTGTTATTTTGTTTCAATTGTATAATAACTCTATAACATTTTAATTATGTGAAGAAGAAAAAGAAGAGGAAGAAGAAGAAAAAGAAGAAGGCGGCTGAGCCTAGAAGTGATGAATATGATGATTATTACGCAGATGCAAAGATTGAGGTCAATGAGGAGACGATTAAATGTGTTGATGCTAATCATAAACAGTTTTGTGTGATTATGGATTCTGCAAATTCTGCAAGCGACCTAACACAAATCCAAATGGTGGCATTGAGTGCAAGTCGTGGCAACCACCTCCGCAATGGAGAGGATGGAATTAGGTTGGCTGTCCAACCAAAGCAGGATGCGAAAGGGAATACGTTTACAGGTACAAATAAGGATAATTTGTATGAGAACCTAATGAGGTATCGTAATGGTTCCGCAAATGGTAAGATTTGTATTTATTTAATTGGCTACAGTATTGTTTATTAATATGCTTATTGTAATATTAACCCACGATCATATAATAGTCAGCCGTGGTTGGCCAAAAGCAGACGCTTCCAAAAACTGCAGAGAACAACATGCGGCAGGTTTGAGAGATGTAGACAAACAACGTACAGCAACCAACAATGCAAAAGGTGGCACACCTGCCTACCGTTCAGTGAATGTCGATCCCAGTGAAGAATCAGTCCAATACACACAGTACCAGTACACAGAGGGTAACGAGACAATCACCGCAACAGAATTTTCAATCCTACCCACTACTGCCGCGGGTCTTGCCGCAAGTGAAAATAAAAACGTAGCTGCTTGTGTATTGAAGGCAATGCAACTTCCAAAACAAGACTCTAACAAGAAAGCAACAACCCTTCTAAAATTCAGGCTACAAAAATTGGGAATGAAAATGGATCCTCGAGTCATTGATGGTCGCAGTGCTGATGACAAGACTAAAGGATGGGAGAATAGGGGACTACGTTTCTACTTCAAGGGGAAGTGCAGTGATGTTACCGAGAATCAGGTGAAGTTGGAACCTGCAAAGCCACCAGCCGTTGCCGCCAGAGCCGCCCATGAGGGGCCCCCCGAGTTGAGCAGGGATTGTCCAACTGGTGTTTATCATGACGCAACAAGCAAGCGTTACACGTCAGATTGTCAAGACGGAAATGGGCGCAGTACATTCTCGTATGGACCCATGTCCCATCTTTCCAAGATGGAAGCTTACAAGGCTGCAGTAGCAGATCGTAATGCAAGACAGGCGGTTGTGAACGAACAGAAGCAAGCCGCGAAGGATGCGAAGACGAAGGAAAAGAAGAAGAAGAAGAAGAAGGAGGAGAAGAAGAAGAGCCAAAGCTCGGTTGGCTAAAGTGCAGGCCGAGTTGGATGCCATGGAAGACTAAGTTGCTGTTGCTGTCCGGTACTGACATTCAACATGTGGTAGTTCATACCTCAGGGGAGATATACTTCCAAATGAAAGAGATGGTGATGAGATCAAAGCGTAAACCATTGTAATGACTAATATAGGTAGCTTTTGAACCATCAATACTTTGCCTATTCTTCATTAAGTCATAATACTCTTCTGGAAGCCCGACGCTAGCCAAGACCAGAGGTATGAGCTATTCAAGACTGATCTGAATAACTTTGGATCACTCAAGTGGAAGGCCGAGAAGCTCAGCTACACAGCTGACTTCTTGGATATTACAATCAAGATACATCCTGACCGTAGTATTTCAACAACAACCTACCAAAAAGAGCTTCATACTTGTTCAGAATCATAGCGACAATAATAATAAGACGTCTTATACCTCTTCTAAGCTATTTTATAAATAAATCAGTCAAAAAGTGTGCTACATCACTCCTAAATTTACCAATACCCTGAGAATTAGTATAGGCTCCTGTACCTGAAGGCCCTATAGCTGTCCTCATTTCAATAGCACGCTGAACTACATCAACAGGAAAAGCAGATGAAACCTGCTCATTCGCTACTCCACATTCTCCAGGAAGATCACAGAGCGCAAGAACTTGTCTGTAGAATGTTATTGGTTTTTGACCAACAGCATGAGGATTGCCTATGTTCGTATATATAATCTTTCGTCCCTCGGCAGCCATTTCATCTGCCCTAATCACTACTTCTCCTCTGACGGCATATTGCATGCGTCTCAAATTCTGAGACATTGTATGTTTATTCCAGGAGTGATGCTCTACTTCATTAAGTAAGTTTGATGACGGAACAACATCGTGTCGATCAGGATCAACCTTTGTTGCTTTGATTAACCATTCTTGAAATTCACTGTAAGATATATCATGATCTGAATTGGAAGGCTTCCTTCCTGGCGTTTGGATTAATATTGGCACGTACATTTTCTAAGAAGAATCGAATCTCTTGCCATGATATTTTATTGTTGGAATCAGTATCAAGTAGCTCAAACAGTGTATGACAACCGCGACCAGTACTAACATACCCATCCCAGCATTCTTTCTGGAGCTTTGCTACCAAACCATCATCGAGCTTTGCCAAACCATCACTAATGGGGGGAGTTGATGATGAATAATATCTATTGTCAAATTTTAATGTTTGGGTACCCAACCCTAACTCCGACGGTGACGACGACAATACACTAACCGTCCTAAGGGATAACTGCCGCCCATACTTGGCTGAGAGTCTGCGAATGAGCATATGTTACGATAATAGTTGTATGTGATGGCTGCAAAAAAAATACAAGATAATTGATGATGGCTATTAATATTGTAGCTGCTGTAGTCTCATAAAAGATATGGTATCCTACAAAATCTTCAACCACCACAACTACAAGTATTGTAGATATTAGATATCCAGAATCGACCTCTCTACCTATCGCATTGGTGTAATATACCTACTGCAAAATATCCATCTCGTCTAATATGGTATCACAAAGAATATCACCTATCTTAGCGGCTGTGGCTTTAGCTTTAATTGCTGCCCAATACGATGTGTCAAGTTTTAGTACAAACCCAATTACATCGACAAGACGGTACACTCAATCCATAACAAGTAGTACAGCTATACAAGCAGAACCCAGTGCATCTGAAAAGGCTGCTGAGTTACGAAAAAAGGCAGAGGATGCTAAGCGCAAGGCAGAGGAACTTAAGAAAGTTGCAGAAGAAAAGGCCGAGAAGGCAATGATGGCTGTTAACAAAGCAAAGGAGAGAAATGATGCAGCAGCTGCTGCTTCGTCTGCAGTTGCAAGTGAACCTCTAAAACCAAGTCCACCCACACCAAAACCGGTAAAGACAAAGGCATCTTCTAGTATATTCCCAGATGCATCTGAGGGTGCAATTATCGCAATTAATCAAGAAACTGTCGAATTCACTTCGGGTGTGTTGGGTGCTGCATTGGCTCTTGCGTTTGGTGCATCACCTGTATTGGCTGTAGTAGCCGCTGCTGCTGCCAATTACATATCAAAGAAGGAAGATCTTGGAGAGTTAAATGAATTTGTTAACGGATTAAGTACTGCGTCGCTCAATACCTTCAATTGGTTTGGCAAGTTGGATTCAAAGTATACCATCTTAGGTAAGTTAACAGACACATTGGACAATTCTATTGAACAATTGAAGAATTCAGAAGGTGAAAGTGCTGAAACTATTAAAAAGATTGAAGAGACTATTAGTAAAACGACAAAGCAAATTCAACAATTGGCAGATGAGCTTGATGTTGTGGAAGGGGGTAAACAAGTGTTGGGTGCTGTAGGAGATGTTCTTGAGGCTGGTATTGACAAGGCCGTTGATGCTAATGAGGAATACAAACTTACCGATCGTGCAGCAGAGGCAGCCAAGAAGGCAGTTGATAAGGTCAAGAAGTAAAGTGGTGTTGTAGATTGATAATGCATTGGGGGTATAATAAAACAAAACAACACAACACAAATTATTGAGATGAGGCAAGAGAAAGATAGTAGAAATAGATTACTCATCTTGGCACACGGTACATATCGGTACTTTAAAGGTATGAATCTTCCGCTTTGGATACAGCAAATTGATATGTAAATAGTTGGTTTCAAAGTAGAAAAGACACATTATTTATTCTACCAATCATACTAGTTTTAGTTTTATCACTACTCAGTCTCTCTTCCCTCTTCGTTGCTTTGGTTGGCTTCCCGTTGCAACAGCAGCGCCAGCCGCAGCTACACTGCCGCCGCTAGCCCCTGCAGCTCTTGCCTTCTGAACCTCCTCTTCATCAACACCTCCGAATAAACCCATGATAGCCATAGGCACAATTATATACCTAAGTTGATAAGATAATGATAGAGTTAGGTTTCAAAAGCTTCATTCGAAACAACTCAAAACATACAATGATCATCTTACCAATATCTATATAAAAAGCTCGACTTAAACCCACTTGGTTGTTCATCTGGTACGCCGGGGATCCCTCCTCCTTCACTTCCAAACCCGTTCTTTGCATTCTTGCGATGCCATTTGAGTCCTGGCGGGATTATGAAGATAAAAGAGAGGAGATAGTATCTTATGTTAGTACATGTGGGCTACAAAGGAAGTCAAATAAAGACAAACTGAGTTAATTGAAGTATCCAAATCACCGAGAGTTTTATTGGACACACGAAATCATATGATAAAACAATACTAACGCGGACTTTCCTGGGGGTGGTCGCGAATTAGGTAATATTGTTGGAATTGCCATCATTGGATTGTGTGAATCAAAGCTTACAGTGGTTTTAAATGGCATGCTTTCTTCATTAGTATCTCTACTAAAGATTGCAGATGGTTTATCTGCGAGCGGAGGTAATTGTTGACATGACTTTGGTGCCAATGGTGATATAAGTGGACGGTATGATACACTCAGTAATTTACCAGTAGGATTGATGGATAAGCTAATTTCTTCTCGTAGATTGGCACGACGGAGTGAACAGCCCGGTACTGATGCAGAGACATACTTTTGTGTATTAGACTTTAATGGTTTTGTATGTCCTTCCTCCAAAACTATTACGGTATACAGGCCATTATTTTCTACCATATTATCAAATGCAGTAGTATCCAATTGAGCTGATTTATCTGATTGAAATGTAGCAACTAATACACTGTCTTCATCTAGAGCAATTTGAATAGTACCTCTTGATTTCATTTCATCATCATTATTTCCGAGTTTGTGATAAACATTATATGTCTTTCCAATTGTATCATCAGCCGCTGATACCGCCACCACAAAAAGAAGAGAGAGTGATAATATCATAGACTTCATCATTATGTTTACATTCGTATTGTTTGTTTGCTACTTGCCCATAGCTGCTCATAGACAACATATTTACCGCTTGCTACATACACTCTCATAAAAATAAAAGGATACCGACACTGACACTCGAATTGGATTCATTTTTTTTGAAGAAGAGTTTGTCTTTGAATCAACAATTTAGTATGTCTAGTCTATCTCTGTTTGCAGTAGTATTCGTTGTTACTATATTTAGTACTTTATGTGCTCCTATTTGCGCTTTCCGGGCGGTACCATCGATAGGAATCAAGAAGGTGGCTTCGATACACAATAAGAATAAAGTTTGTACACCGACATTACTTTACAATTCACAAGAAGATGAAATGATGGAAGGTGTATCAAAGGAAGTAGTATTTCAGCAAGGAGTGCAATCAGGTATTGATAATCTCCAAAGCTTGCCTGAGAATGCACCGAGGCAACAAGAGGGCTTAGATCCATTAATTGCAAGTCTAACTAGAATTGACGAACCTACACCAGCTAATGTGCCCACAAGACAAGTACCGTTATTCGGAGAGGTGCCTGCAGATGGTAATTTGGCATTACTTGTTCCTGCTGCGGCGATTGGTATTTTAGGTTTCATCTTTAGTATTGTAGTAGCATTCACTTCAAGGGATTCGATTGTTGAGGAATTAAGTAAAGTTGAAGTACCAAAAATGGAATACACGCCAACAAAAATTGAAGAGGGAAAGTGCAGAGGGTTATGTTCTAGTCAAGATGAGGATTTAGATGGATTAAAGAATTTCATGGAAGGTATATCCAAGAGGAAAGTGCAAGATCTCTGATTGAATTGTTACATTAAACATCAACAACATTATATGGTGGTGAAACTGAACGCAAGCAGACAATGAAATCATATCAAGTTTAAGATTCAATATACTGTGAGAATCATGCAATGCCAGTCAAGAAAATTGAGATCAGTAGAGGCAGGGTAATCATCAGATTAACCACAACACAAGTTTCGAAACATGTACCTACTGATTAGATTACTCTTTTTATTTAGATCTCTTATACATTGAGTAGATATAGCTTGACTAATCATATTGCTCTATAGAATGAAA
>Ga0214479_100471_pt1 | contig 23657 bp, 19 predicted proteins | sample M1_20Mar14CPVII9_5_FD_165054 | JGI IMG/M metagenome (GOLD analysis project Ga0214479, IMG submission 165054) | Marine eukaryotic communities from Monterey Bay, California, United States - M1_20Mar14CPVII9sort6BwellE14 | ecosystem: Environmental > Aquatic > Marine > Unclassified | place: USA...
ATGAGTTTGCTTGGCTCAAAATGGTTTCCGAGGACATTCTTTACTTCCAAGTCATCCAGTTTTAATACCACCCTACTCTTCTTCACATTAGTACTGAATGTCACAGCCTTCTTGGAATCCTTGCCATCTAATATATCTTGAAGGTTGCCAAGCATTCGAGTAAATTCTGACCGTGTCATCACATAACATACAACCTTTTCAGTAGATGCCTCAGCAGTCAAATATCGATCATCATCCGACAATAATGCCTTCTCTCCGAAGTACTTTCCCTTGCCGATGGTACCGATTGGACCCAAGCCCTTCTTACAAAGATCCACTTCACCGCTTTGGATGATATAAAAAGTATTCCCTGCTTCGCCCTCACGAACTATTGTCTCTCCTTTATGAAAGTATTCTTGTTTCAGTAACTGTGCCATAGTATCTAACTGATCTTTGGATAATACTTCACCAAATGTCTTCTTACCAACCTTGACATTGGATAAGAACTTAACCTTCTCCACAAGCAATCGTTTACGATGTTGAGCAACCACGCCACGGTACCAACTACGTCTAATACGCCATAACTTACATTCCTCACTTGTGACTGCAATAGTTGCAGCACAAGGAGATCCATAATATAATAGTGCCAATTCACCAAATGCCATCCCTCCATGAAAACTACCAAGTAAATAATTTACTTCATTAACACTCTTATCGGTTGATGTTTCATCTTCTTCATCATCAATTGCCACACGAACTGTAATACTTAAATCACCACTCTCTACTACATAAAAGTAATCATCTTTCTCATCCTGTTGTATGACCACATCACTTGCTTTAAATGAACATGGTTCGAATACATCAATAATTTCCATTAATTCATCTTCGGTATTACTTTCAAACAAAACATTTGTTTTAATAGCATCGTAGATTAATGATCGTACATTCTTATCTTTGTTAATGACCTTTTTAACATAATCATTAATATTCTCTTTCTCATGGATGGCCTGACGTCCGTGCTTCTTTTCTCTATTACTAGTTGCAGAGTTGTTAATTGCTCTAGACTTTTTATATATATCCATTAATTTACGGATACGCTTGAGTTCCTTCTTTGCATCGGGTAATGATTGGATGTCATCTCCTGAGAGGGGTTTACTCTTTACAATTGATTGCACTGTGTGTATTATGAGGTGGGGGGTATGATATAAGATAATGATATGAAGATGAGAATCAGTTTGTTCATGGTATTGCAAAACATAGCACATATTATGATACACAAGAGACAAGATAGGACCACTTTAATACTCACTTAGTTTAATCATCTCTTTATCAGGACCTTGTTGCTGTCTCTGTTGAGTATCTGCAGGTTGAGTTGGCGATAGTACAAACTTATATAAAACATAGGAAATGATTGCAAATCCAATTACGCTTACATATAGTAGCATATTATTGGTACCACTTGAGGTTTCGTTGACTATTGCCATGGTAGAATAAGAGAGTATTAGAGGTAGAGCAGTCAACAAACACAATTCCATAACCTCCCCGCCCACGAAATGCTTTGTAGCTGATGAAAGATTATCAGCCTGTTTTTAGAGGTACGAAGGATATGCAAATGATTAGACTTGCATCATGTTTATCTGTTTAGAGTTGCAGTCGACAAGAGTATAGTTACTTACCATGTTTTTTATAAGTCTTCTGATTCAACCGTGAACTTATCATGTTGTTGTTGTTCTTGATCCTCCTTGATGACTCTTTACTAGTATTGTTAATTGTTATTGCAGTCAGGTTTATCGCCAAAATTGTAGATGGGTGAATTATTGCGTACATTTACGAGAGGAATAATAATAGGCAACCTCTTTGGCAATAAGCGACAAAGGCACAGCATATATACCACTTCTAATTCTTCTCTGCAACTACTGACCAATTTACCAATGCCATGTATAGTTCAGAGGTACATGATTACTTTTAAGTTAATAGGATACCGTATCTCTCTATTTCAATCTCAATGATCTGATACTTGTACGTCCTCCATCTCAATTCTCAACCCGTCAAGTCCTACGTGCCTTAAGAGAGAACCATTGTGCGTGGTGCTCAGTATAGAAGTATAGAAGTACTATAAATGAGTTCAGAAGGTTGCTGCCGGCTGTGAAGAAAAGGATACCGTATCAGGTATCTTTTTCAATCCTCTCTCACTCCTCACTAATCTGATGCAAAGGAGTGCCACCGTCCATCCTCATACTACCTTTAATTGCTGTATCAACGTGGGTTGCACTTACTTCGATTTTTGGGGTATCTGTTGACCGAAGCCAATAGGATAGCGGAAGGTCGAGCAAATCAAATGCATCACTTTGATCAACACTGACACTTTCAATTGTAACTTTATTATTGATTGCTGAGTCTTCCATTTTCATTCCTTTCTGTATCAATGTACGAAGCGTGAATTTTCCAAGATATTTATCTTCTTCCGATGATATTGATGCTTGTTTAAGATAATTGGTATAATCTGTTTTGGCTCTCTTCACTGTATCTTCGAGCATCTTTTGCTCTGCGGGTCTCTTACGGGACGCTTCAGTCCTAGCCTCTGCTTCTGCTGTTTTCCTTTTTGCTTGTTGCTGGCTATTCGTCATCGTGATAAAACTATGACTCTCCCATTGCGACGCACTCCCTGATAAGGAAAAGGAGAGTAAGTTATCCAAACCTGTAGCCCTCCTGCATGCCCAACCCAATTAGTGAAATGTGAAAGTGATATTATTAATATTAATACCCCTCTCTTTATGCTTGCGTTTGCTTTGTCTCTAGGTATTGTAGATCACCAAATCACCTGTTTGGTGATATGTCATGTATTAAATCTATTCTAATCGTTGATTTATCAGTAGCAATTTAGAGATAGACTGTCTTGACCCTCAACACTCAACACCAGAGATTATAATTATAGTCTAAGCTTTTTGTTTGGTTGGTGCATTACTATCGTACTGTGCTCTTGAATTACATGAGCGTTGCCAGTTCATACGGCGTGTGTAATACTCGTTGGTGCATCACACATTTATCAAGAGCAACAGTGCATTTAGTGGATGTATCAAATCAATATAATATATTCAATTCATCGAAAAAGAGGTACTAAATTATAAGTATAAGCTAATGCCATCTAAAAGAGAAAGAGGAAAGCAGCGGAAGGCAGGAAAGAATCAGGCTGCTATTAATGGCGTTGATAATATCCCCAAAACAGTGGCACTCCTTCGGAAGGGCGATTACAAAACCACTTCATTATTGGGTGATGGATCTCTAGAGGAATTTAATGGGATATCATATGAACAAAGTGGTATACTATCAACTGTACTTAAGTTTCTAAAGAGATGCGAATATGATACCTTTGTCAAAGTCATGTTAGATATAGGAGGAGGAAATTTGACAGCGCCACAGTTATGGATTAGAATTCTAATAAAAGCAGAGGCACAAGAAGAAAGTTGCAGGTTACAGATCGCCCAGAGTATTGGCCCATTAGTTAGATGCATGTGCAATGATACAAAACGTCAATTCTTCAAAAGTAACAAGCATTGGTTGGACACGATACGGGCATTTGCTGCACTTATACACAATATGATATTATCAGGGGTCAGTAATTCAGATAAAGTCGAATGCAAGATGATTATTGATACACTTTTTCAGCATGAGGGATTACTTACGTCAATTGTTCAGTGGGTATTCTGGGATGAAAAGTATCGTCCTGATATTGTAAAGGAATTAGAAACTGATGAACAAGTTAGTATTGTTAGATTGGGCAAGGCAACAGTGAAAAGGTTAATTAAAGCAGCTGATAGAAATATAGAAGAAAGTAGAGAAAGATTGGAGACGATTGGCACAACTCCTATCATTAGTAAAGAGTATGATTCTGAGTGTACAATCTCGTTTGTGGTCGGATTGATACGTCAAACAAAGATTGTGGGTTGGTCAATAGAAATCTCCAATACTCTTCGGCGTCTAACTTCAAATGCGAGTTGTGTTGACAAGGATGTTATTACAGAAATGATTGATTTGGGCATGAACACAAGTGATGATAGATGGGCAGTGCACATAGCAGTATTGCTACGGTTTATGATACTCAAGGAAAACAGCAATGATAGATTGTTTTACTCAAATGATACCAAATTCGCCTTTGCCATCCGTAGTAGTTTGATTGAGCTGTGTTTGGCTTTCATCGAGCGATTTGGATTACTCGAAACATTTGACAAGAAGAAGGATAATTTATCATCGCTCTTCTTTACCATTAAGATGATACTCACCAATACTTATTGGATTGCATTACACAAGAAGACTGCAAAGGCTATTAGAAGTAAAAGACGGAACATTGAGGAGAAACTAGCACGCTTGGAACAGAACACAGATATTACAACTAATCCCAAGTGCAAAAAGTTGTTAGATATGGCTAGAAGTTTGCTCGTTATCCATGGCTCATACTGCTGCCGATGCAACAAGTCACTAAGCAAGACGGAAGTAAAGCTATGCAATGACTGTGGATGCATGGCATACTGCTCTCGAGCTTGTCAGAAAGAAGATTGGTTTAGTGGGCATAGCCAATCCTGTTGCAAGTCATATAACAATGAAATATCAGGTCAGTTTCAAGGCAGATTCCATCCAATGATAATACAAGAGAACGAGAGAGCTGCTGCTAAAATGAAAGAACTGGAGATTAATTTATCATCAGTTCAGCTTAAAATCTTCCTTGGTAACTCGGAAACCATTTTGAGCCAAGCAAACTCATTGGATATCCCTTTGTATGATTGTGTCGTGGTATTTGACTTCCGTGCCTGTCCTTTTTCGGTGGTAGTTGAAAAATATACTGAGGAATTCAATACACCATCTTTGAAATGGGGCTTCGAAGATAGCAGATCAAAGGAGAATATCACATGTATCTTCACTTCCTACATGTATGATTGGAATCTTGTTGGGAAAGGAACTCCAACGCTTCAAATGCAACGATTATTTCCTCATGTATTGCTGTCCAAATCAAAAGAAAAGATGAAGAAGACGAAACAGATACATCAATGACTCAGCTGAAACAAATCCTTGACAACATGGAAACAACATTAGGCCAAGCTTAACAAAACTGAAGTAACACTAGACATTCACAAACATAATATAGAACTGTTTGTAAAACTTTTCATTTAGAATATGGAAACGATTGAACCAAATCAATACCAAGCTTTGGATCAACATTGTCTGATCCTCTACTTGTCCTACCCATCCCTCCATCTGAACTCAACTCACCAGGCGACATCTCCTCTGGTGGACCCAACATGGCACTGCCTGGACCAAAACCATCTAATTCATCACTCTCCACAAAGAAGAATGTACGTTTCCTATTCCGTAATACCGGTACCTTTGTATACTTTAATGCTTTACGTATCCGTTCACTTCTTTCATTATTTGATAATGATCGCCCAAGTAGAGATGTTGCTTTTGTTGTAGCCGATGATGATGTAGATGTTCCTATACGAAATTGTACGGTCGTATCATTGGGTGTAAAGTAGAATTCACCAATTGACTGTTCACCTGATGAACCATCTGTAAATAAAGTACGGAGATATCGTCCTTCTTGGTATAGGATTTTGACCGTATCATCATGATCTTTTGATATAGTTTGAATTGCCAGTATAAGTTTATCCATTTGTGATTTGTATATATCGTCGACATTATCTTTGATATGAGAGGTATATTGTCAGAGTAATCCCAGGGTTCCGCGAAGATCCCCGGTGTGTCATCTTGTGACGAGACACATCCTGATTTTCCTCCACTTAGTTTGTTTGCACCACGTGGACAATCAGCTAAGAGCCCATCCCATACGCCTAGACATGTAGAATCATTACATGATTCATCTTTTCCTATAGTTTCTGCAGCGTTGGCTATATTATTATAGGAAGTGGATGATGCTGATGGCTCATCCAATGATGGAAAGTTGATTGATGTTGCAGCAATTGTCATTAAAGATAAAAATGATCGTCTACCACCGTTAGATGATGGTGTAGATCCATCAATATAAGGGTTGTGGTCGAGGCAATCGTCATTATCAGATGACAAATACATCACTCCACATGATGTGATTTTGTGATGTTTATTTTTACCGTATGATGAAAGTAGTACCAATGATTGGAATGCCAAAGACATAGACGAACAAAACAGGAACGATATGGCGAATGCCTTCATGGAAAGAAATGTTGCAATCGGCTTCATAGTAGGAGAGTTGCAGTTGATGGCAGCGCCTTGATCATTCTAGAGGATACCGCACGTATCTTGCTGACATAAAGAGGTGATGTTTTTATCAAATATTATCAGATTGAGGATCAGATTGCAACACATAGAATTGTAGTTGGATAGGTTACGATCCGGAGCTATCAATCTACAACAATAATGTTTCTATCCAAGGAGGCTGTCGTTCTTTGCCTCGCCGCAAGCATCTCACATGTCCAATCGCAAACAATATCTAAAAAAACTTTTACAGCAGTTGAATCAACAGACAACTATATTCTCTATGGAGAATACATCGATAATTTACAGCACAGTGGCCCTATCAGTGTTAGTAGTAACGTCCCACTGACCATTCAAAGTTACTCTGATAATGAGTTCCTTCAAGGTGAGGAACCTCTATCCGGTAGCGAGGCAACAGTTCTTATTACTAGTGATTGTGCCGCAACAACTTTCATTCCAGAAGTATCAATTGATAAAGATACCAACTCTATTAATATTAATGTCAAGGGTGTACCAAATGATATGTCCTACTTGGAATCGAGCTCGTATGAAGTTGAATGGTCGGTTGATATACGTGGAGCACCCATGATATCACCCAACTCACCCTGCCATCTTAATGAAGGACGTGCAATCTCACTAAGAAAGTTATCGACAAAGCTAACAAAGAATAAGTTACCACAGTTACTTGTTTCATCATTATCATCGTCTTCCAACAACGCTGTATGCAATGTTAATGCCGAAATAATGATTGATAGTTGTTCACATTCAGTAGAAGTAAGTTCATCAACTCCCTCACTTCGTGTTATTGATTCAAAACTTGAGAATACGACATGGAAGATTTCTTCAGAAGATGAATGTGTCCAGGAACAGTCTACTGGTATTATGTTCACTAGTCAGCCTATTATGAATATTACTGATAATAATGTTGAACAGAAGAGGTGTTATAGGCCCGTACCGGGACGACCATTTATTGATACTATGGGGAAGGTATTGCAGGCCGAAGCCGTTGTGGGTGTTGATGTAGGTATGGTGTCGATGAAGGACAACTTATGGTCAGCGGGAAAAGATAACCAGCAGCAACTCATGGAAATACAGAAGACTTTATCTGATAACAATAATACAAGCATTACCCCAAATCAGCTTAGTCTCGGAAAAGAATGGATGACCAATGCCCTTGGTGAGCATGCATCAGGTAAGTCAACAAAATAGAGTTCGTGCATATGATATGCTCATTTCACCTTCACTCACAAGCAAGCCGGATTTTAATGTCTCGACTACTTTCAGTGGCCTCGTTTTCTGCCTTTTCAATTGCATTAATGACAAATGGGGCACCAAGTGATCTTGTTGAGGATGCCCTGAAGGCTGCCTTGGATGAGGTTCGGCATGCCAAGACTTCATTTGATATTGCCTCGATGTTAATGGGGAAGGACGTTGAACCAGGTGCTTTGCCTACTTCTAGTCATAAGTTTGATCATGATTTGAAGGCTTTGGCAGTAGCAGTGGCCAAGGAGGGTTGTGTAGATGAGACATTATCGGCTTTAGAACTAGCTGCCAAGATTGAACTTCTTGATGCTGTATTGTCAAATGAAGTAGCAGTAGAGGCGACAAAGTATGCTGACATTGACCGCAACATTATTACTTGGATACGTCATGAGTTACACACCATTGCAATGGAAGAAAGTAGCCATGCTTCCTTGGCTTGGCGTACAATCGATTGGGTGTGCACTATCGATGACGAGGCATGTATTGCCGTTAAGGAGGAGGTGTTGAACAAGGACGAGTTGGAGAAGGCATTTCATCATCGTTTTGGATCTAGTGTTGGTAGCAATTTTGTATCATTAGATGCGATAAAAGATAGTTGGAATGAGATCATTCATGCTGGCTTATTAAATAGTGATGATCAGGTTTGTATTGATGAAGATAGCTCGGTTGATGAGGTGAATGGGAAATCTATTATCAATCAGATGTAAATATGACATGCATTTAGGTATAAAGTTTAGAGACGAATTATGTAAACTACTTTTACTCTTTGGTGCTTTCTGTCCATCCTTGCGTCATCGGATGTTTGGTTGCTATGACGACCTTACCTATTCACCTCCATCGAGAACTCACCTTGGCAACTCGCCGTTTCAAAGTGAATTGATTGGAGTTCACGACCCGGGGAGGGGGAGCATGTACTACTTGAGTCTTCTCCGATAACCATTTGTGAGGAAATAACTTCTGTAAAACAAGTTGTTGAGCCAATCCTGACTCTGCCATCTGCCCATTGTTCAAATTTATATGGTAAACACAAGTAATATTTTCCTTTGCTCTGCTATCTTCAAATTCTTCCTTCTCTTTAGTTGTTTTGAAATACCAAGTAGATTTGATAACCTCAATCGTAGGGGGATATTCAGGCAGGTGAAACCTCACAATGCAGTCATACAGAGGAATGCCCAGAGAGGAAGCTTGTCTCAGAATTTCGTCTGCATTATCAAGAAATAGTTTCAGCTGAATCTGTGTGATGTTGATCTCGAGCTTTTCTAACTTTGCAGCTTCCCTTTCATCTAATGGCACCTCTTCTGGAAGCATCCTCCCTTGAAATTGACCTACTAGTACACTCCTGTATGTCTTGCAACAGGATAGCTTGTGTCCATTCAGCCAATCTTCTTTCTGACAAACTCGAGAGCAGTATGTCATGCGGTGACAGCCATTGCATTCCTTAATATTCTTTCTGTCCAGTGCCTTGTTGCACCGACAGCAATATGAACCATTGGTATCAAGAATGCTCCTCGTACTCTTTAATAACTCTTTGCATGCACTGAAAGTAAAGTCTTTGTCATCTCCTAAGCGTACTAACTGTTCCTCAATGATTTCTCTCTTACTCCGAATGGCCTTAGCAGATTTCATGTGTAACGAAACAGAGTATACGAGTTCTATAACATCTCGAGTATGAATCATAATTGAAGTGTTGAGGTCGAGTCCTTGCCTCCCAAATGTGTTCATTATATGGATGCACATCTCAATAAGCCCACCATAGCAAAGGCAACACGGGTATCACTAGGGTGCCTCTTAGAGAAATTTGCAACTGCAGTTTCCACTTGAAGCATAATCGTCAATCGTTTAAGGACAAAGTCAGCAATACTATACCGCCGTGCACCAAACCCCAAACCAATTATTTCTGTGAGTGTACCTTTGTCCACACAGTCTGCCGCGATGAGTTTTTCAAGACAGATGTATTGAGAAACGATAACCCCCCTTGTTATTGGCAGTTGACGTATGAGCATAGCCATATATAAAATAAGACATGACGAGTCATAAGCTTTGCTTATAATTGGGGTGATAGCAATGTTCTCCAATCGTCTTTTGCACTCTCTATTCACTGCATCCTCAATCAACCGTTTCGTAATTTGTTTCCCCATAGATACAATTTGTTTACAGGCTTTAACAGTTAGCTCACCAGTAATGTCGGGACGGTATTGTTCCTCCCAAAATCCCCATTGGACAATAGATGCAACGTGCTGTACTAATAGCATATCAACGATCTTTCTATTTCTTCCACCTTCTAATTCCACTGAACTTTGTCCTTCCTTCCAGGAGATGATATTGTAAATGAGTGTTAATGATTCAATGCCCTCATTCCAATGTTTATTACTCCTGAAGAACATGCGGTCTATATCATTACACATACACCTAACTAATGGACCAATACAAATAGACTTTTTGCTACATCCCACCAATTTACTTGCTTGATATGCAAGTTTAATCCACGGTATTGGGGACGTCAAATCATCCGAATAATCCGCTGTACGTGGTCTAACTTTAGATATCATGCATTGGAATCCTCGAGAGATCTATTGCGGTTTTCAACAAGTCGAAGAATCTCTTCCGTGACCTGGGCATTGCCCCATCGAATGCATGCAATAATATTTGTTGACGAAGATGCTTGACTAAGCTCTACTATACGGTCCTCATTAGTGGCAGCCATGCTTTTTGTAGTCCGACGTTGCTTTCCCCTCTTCTTTTTAGATGACAATGTCATTATTCTTTCAGAGGTACTGTACCTATTGTTATCTTTGCAAAGTGATGATAAGAAGAAGTCGGTTATTATATAGCGAGACGACGACTACCACACCAATATTGACATCTACCAGACCTATCCAGCTAATAATCTAACATACTATCACCTTACAACTACACACTTTGATCACTCAGTATAAATCACATTATGTTTTTTGGCCCCATCACCCAAAGGATATATTGAATGCCTTCATAATGGAATGGGCCATTGCCATTGGTTTACTCCTCAAGCAATGACAGCAAGCTACCTAGCCATACTTAGGATTAAATCTCAAGGATACCAAAAGATACCGGGGGGCTTGACCCCTCTATTAGTGCTTCGTAACATTTAAACAATGTAAAATATAGTATAATATTATGTGAGAGTACATCCCCGTGGCATTATTTTATCTTAGGCACATATTACTTTCTCGCTTAATAGTTCAAATATATTTAAAGATAGTCATTTTACTTATACCTACCCCATTACTAGTAACTTTGTGCGTTAGGCAGACTTAATAACTCGGCTACTACTACTCAAAAGGCGCGCTATAAGATAGCAGCATATCTACATCCTATTGCAATTAGATATACAGTGTTTAATATCTGTGGTCGTCAATTAAGTTTACCGGCTTGAAACAAGCTCCAAACAAAAGGTGCACACAATCTTACATACAGACATAATACCTCCTACTCCTGCCGGAGGCTATTGCAATTGATATATATATGAACAATAAATCAATATCATACATATACGCCACCGCTATTAACAGATAGCCCTTAAAATTACCATCCTAAACTAACTTAAACTATGAACAACAATCCAGGAGGAAGTATTGGTAGTTCAGATGGTTCACATTCATTAGAGCCATCACATCCACCCGATGATGAAGATGAAGGTGGTATACCACATAACTTGTCTGATCCACAATTGGCACCTCAAGATGACGACGAACCACAACAAGATGATATTATGGAAGACGCTGGGGTGGGTGATACGCCATCAACTATAACCACCCATGATATTAATGCCCAACAACAAACTTTAAATAATTTGCCTATAGAAAACTCAGGTACATCACAACAACCACCATCAAATAATACACAGCCACAACAACCAACAACTAGTATAAAGAATAGCAAACTAACAATCCAACTACCTTCTTCACTCCCTTCATCCCATCCTCGTTCATCTTCTACATCATCACAACCTCCTCAACAAAGTCAAAATATAAAGTCATATACAGACACGGTAATAAATGGTGAGAGTATGAATAACTTGGCAATGAATAGTCCTTGTGTTAAGACACAATTACTACCACAGATACAAGAGGGTGGTTTTGGTATGTTGCCGCAGCAGCAGTTGTCTACGAGAGGAAGAGAAGGAGGAAGAGAAGGAGAACAGAGCAGCGGTGAGAAATCAATTGAAATATCATCCAGGTCAAATCATACATTAGAATCTCAAGGACGAGTAAATAGAACAGTTGATGAAGTACAAGACATGATGGGACCATATAGAGCCAATACACCCGGTGATATGTCATTATCATCTGAAATTTCAGTGTCTACTACTGCTGCTGCAATGACCCAACAACATCATCAACAGCAGCAGCAGCAGCAGCCATCAATGGGAATAATAACAACTGGTAGATATGGCAGTCCAGCCATTGAGGGTACAGCAACATCAACGTCAACATCAGCAACAACGAGTGGTGCAAAGACACAAGAAGATAATAATACACCAGGGAGAGAAGCTACCGCGGCACATGAACGTCGACAAAGTGGTAAGTTATCACCACGTACTTCTCAATCGAATAACAATAACAATAGTAGAATAAGGGGAATAAGTAGTGGACGACCTAACATGACATTGGAACGATTGAGTTATATTTTGGGTAGGGGGAGTTTGATTATGGTAAGTTTTGAATATTAACTGTGCCCTATATCTTGTGCTCGTCTTGAATAATTTTATACATGACTTTTGATTGCAAATTATGAACTTAACCCCCATCACTAATCCTACCCCCCGCCCTACAAAATAAATCAAACAAACAGATTAACTTCTCCCAACGTAATCTATCATCCGCCGATGCACCATTAATTAAATCAGCAATAATATCCAATCCACAATTAAGTGTATTAAAACTTGGATATAATAATTTGGGTAATGTCGGTGCGAAATTAATTGCCGAGGCTATGCGTACTGGTGGTGGTGGTGGTAATAATGGTGAACAAAAGTTGGAAGAGAGGCAGAAGTTGAAAGGGAATTCTCAACAGTATAGACAGCATCATCCATCATTATCAGTATTAGACTTGGGTTTCAACAACATCGGTAACGAAGGGTGTACATCCTTAGCTCAACTTGCAGTCTCGTCTAATTCCCAATTATCAACATTATACCTATCCGGAAATGCCATACACGAACAAGGTTCACTATCATTAGCCAATGTAATTACCAAGGGATGTGGATTGAAGTCGTTACATTTAACAGCCAATAATATTGGAAGTAGGGGTGTGAAAGGGTTAATGAGAAGTATTGCCGAGTTTGATGTTACTGTTCAGATGGCACGTCAGGATTATGAAAATCGAATGGCATTAGAGGAAGAAGAAGAGGAGGTGGGGAAGAAGAAACGAATGGGGAAAGAGAAGAATGGATTACTAAAGAGTGAAGAGGAGAAGAATGTAGATGATGATGTTGATTTAGAATCATTGGGTATTAATTCTGATGAGGGGAAAGAAGATGAAGAACAAGTTAAAGTGGATAACGCTACCGCTAACAATAGCGATGGTGGTTCATCGCCAGCAGATGACTTGTCAAGATTAAAGGGATATAAATGTTTAGAAGAACTATACTTGGGAGGGACACATATGGGTTCGACGGGTTGTCTATCAGTATCGAACATGTTGTTGACAAATTTATCATTACGTGTAATTTGTCTATCGGATAATGGGTTGAATGATCAGGACCTATCATTATTCTCACAGTCATTATCACGTAATCGAGAATTGCCACTCGAGACGTTACGACTATCCTTTAACAAACTAACATGTGTGGGCGTTGAGACATTGATGAATGCAATCTGGGGATCCAAGACATTACGTGAAATTAAGTTGGATAATAATCAAATACGTGATAGGGGAGCACAGCTTGCCGCGGTGGTATTAACATCCGTGGATCTTGAGGTGTTGGACATGGGATTTAATCGATTAACAATTGTGGGGATTAAGGCATTGATGAAGAGTTTAGCTGAGAATCGATCATTGCAAACATTGACATTGTCGGGTAATGTTTTGGATACAAATGCCTCCAAGGCTGTATCGTATGCATTGGCATATAATAAAACGATACGGAAGCTATATGTGGATCATTGCTCTTTGAGTTATGCCGCACAACGACACATCGCCGCGGGGATTGTATCGAATAGTAACTTGGCACTGCGGGTAATGTCAGGCTTTCCCTTGGGAGCCATCTCTGTAACCCTCGGCTTGCCGGGAGCGATGGAAACGTGGTCAAATGAGCAGGTATTAAAGTTCATCAGAGTGATGTGGGATCGATATCAACACGAGAAGGAAGCTGCACTGTTGGCCTCGTCAAAGGATAGCACTCAATCAATGTCAACAATGGGAGGCATGTCCGAAGCCTCGGCTACCGCGGCATCTGAAAAGTCTGCTGAAAAGCCCGAGCCCAAGATAGGTCCATCAGATCCGGCGACAGTTGTAGCTGCAGCTAAGAGTGCATTTGAGGCACTTGGAGACGCTGGAGGAGCGTTGTTACTCACAGAAGAACCCCAACGAGCTATCTCAGAATCATCTCCAATGGTATCATCCGATGCGGTAATGTTGGAAAAGACACCCTCGGGAACAATACGAGTACCTTCGCTTGATGAGACGGATGACGAGTCATCGTCACGTCAATCTTATCACAAGCCAGTTCCTTTAGAAGTTAGTACGTTGCACACATCCACGGATACACTGTGCACGGCCAACGGCAAAGACTGTCCCGAAACTCCCGTGGACCCGGCAGCCAAGAAACGAAATATGGATTGGCTAAGGCAACATTTTCGATCACTGAATGAAATGAGTCAACTACCATATGTCTACGCTGACTTGATACAGTTATATCGATACTTCTATTCTCCAGCGGATGCTGATGATGATGGCAGTAGTGTACACGATGGAATGCCACCACCCCAGCTGGGTATTGGCTCCAATAACATATCAAGTTCGCCACCACAGAGGACATCAGGTTTGCAACGCAAAATCTCATATAGAGGTCTGCACGATGTGATGATGGGGCAGAGCAGCACTCTCCTTTCAGCATCACCAAATTTCAGTGCCGAAAACTCGAGCAAAAGACGATCAGTATCTGATCAGTTGGCTCAACCAGCAACGAAACGAGCACGAAGTGGCAAGCCTCGGATAGATTACTTCCCACGGTTAAAGGTGAAGATTGAGTTGTATCTTTCCTCTTCCAAACAAACCAAAGCATTAATTCTACTACGGCAGCTCAAGTTTGTAGAAACAACAATGTTTCATGGAGCGAATCCATATTGTGATCAATCCTCCACAACTGGCTCAATGTCAAGTGAGCCAATAGCTACCGATGCAGAAGTTATACTGATTGACATGTTGTGATTAAGGCCATACGTGAGGCCATCAATTAAAGCGACATGTTCACTCAGAATACATTAATAATTATATAAAAACAATCATTTGCTCAATCATCTATTTGTTCATTAGCTAGGTATGATATCTCTATCCAACTAGCCTGACTTACATCTTCCCATTCAAGCAACATGTTCCTCTTCCTTAGCCTTTAGGCATCATCCAAAAGTGGAGCAACAGACTCCACACAAACAGAGCAATTGAAACCACCCTTTTTAAGCGCCTTCACCCTACAATCAGTACAAAATGTAGTGCCACAACCTTTCTCTGTTACTGGAGAGCCATCCTTCCATGCATTACATCTTCGTACACATTCAGCACCCAACTCCTCGCCTTCTTTGGTACAAAACTCCCCATTCGTATCAAAACAATTAGCTCTTTTGCAGCCCTCTCCCTGACAGTCCAATACGTACTCGCGACCACAATTGATGCTACAATAACTTTTTGAACAGTATTGGCAATCAAGCCAAGAAGTAGCACAGTCTTCACACGACCATTCTTCACAGTATTGTTGTGCACTGATAAAACGTATGTAAGCCCAAAATGTGGTCATCACGAAGAAGAATCATGAATCAATAGGGTACTCACCAAATTTTTAGCTTATTACAATCGTCACATGACGCCTTTTGCACCGCACCCGATGCCATACATCCTGGTCCTCCACAGAATATGCATTCATTACAAGTTTCGCAATAACTTTTCTGGCAATAGCTACATGTCAATGAGCATTCGTCACAAAGTCGGTGTCCACATTTTTGGCAATCAACCCATGAGGCACAATCAGAACATAGTGGTAAACTACACCATGTACTACGCATATGAATTTGATGGATCGAATGAGATAAGGTCAATACGCAGCGCACACAATTTGTCTTTTATTCAAAGAGACACACTCACCAGACATTCACAACATCACAGGCTTTACAAGAAGCCTTACTGCATACCTCGCACCAATGTACCTTGTTGCAATCATTACAATAAACCTTTTCACAACACTTACACTGGTCAATTTCACAATTCTCAAAACAACCAAAGCAAAAGTTTTTCATGCACTGATAGCAAGTTATATCAATGACTCCTCTCCGCTGATTTACCGATGGAAAATCCTCACTTCCTTCGCAGACTCCACATCCCTTTGAACACTGGAATCTACGCTCATTTAACATCCTATCCAATCTTTCTAAGAACTGTACTAGTATAACACTCCTTTCCACACGCCACTTCTTTGGTAGTTGTACATGAATCAAAGAGTTACCCTTCTTGTTCATGATATTCTCAAGAATAGGAATAACTACCGCTACGGAGATGGGCGGCTCCGGTTCAAGAGTTGGGTTCTCATGGTCACCAACCAGACTTAAATCAATCCTTTTCAACACCACTGATTCATGCATAGGTTCTAATCCACTACCTGTGATACCAACACAGTTAGTAAACTTTAATGATTTGGTTTTGTTCGGTGCATCAATACATAACAATACCCATCTGATATCATCATCAGTCAAACTACGCCCACCATAAACACATTGTTGTATATCCTTGAAATCTAATGATTCCCAACTCTCACTTGATGCGGTTGCAATTGCAATACTAGTTGATGATGGTGTACCATCAAGTGGTTGTTTAGTTAGCAATGCCAAGGCAAAAGAAACACATGATATGCGCGGTAGAAAAGAAGCTACATTTGGCAGCAAGGCATTTGGTAAATCGGTCAGTAGAGGTAAAGAGTTGGAAGAGGTTTTTACGCTGTGCCTTTGCCGCTTATTGCCAGTAGGGGTTGCCATCTTGCCGACACTAACAACATATGAACAACATGCCAGTATGATATGAATTATGAAGTAGAAAATTAATTGATTCAAAGTACAGATGTGGCGATGAAACGAAAGATTCATTTTATCCCTCAGTTGAGGGTAGGAAAGATTTGGAAGGTATTCAGTTCTATTTGGGTATTTATTGAGATTATATAACGATATATGAAAGGTGTATCATTTTTTTTCCATTTAAGCGAATAAAGTCCCGAGGGAATCATAATTGTGCTATGGCAGAGTAAAGAGAAAGTCCTCTAGTTTAATATAATCATACCTGCAAATCATCAATTAGGATATACGGTTAGTGTAGAAGTAGTATTGTTCACTGCATTTATTGTTGTTGCTATTCATTGTGCCTATCTCTAATATCATATCTAAAATTTCTCTTTTGTTCACATGATATGTGCACCGACTTATACTTATATATCATACCTGGGGCTTTTACAGATGCAATTATCTATCAAAACCCTAACAGGGAAGACAATTGCAATTGAAGCTAAACCATCAGATACGGTTAGTGGTATAAAATCAAAAATTAGCACACATGAGGATGGAGCTCCGACTCATAAACAGCGTCTAATCTTTGCTGGTAGACAACTCGAAGACAATAACACGTTGCTCAGTTACAACATACAAGATGGAGCTACAATCCATTTCGTAGGTATGGGATATTTGTTTGTTGTTATATGATTGAAGAGTTTATTTAGATATAATACAGTCTGACATTTATATACCTAATATATCTTTTTTAAAGTCCGTATCAATTCGTCACCTGTTAAACAGGAGAAATGTGGTGTATGTGATTTCTCTTTGGTTGGGCCATCCGCGGGGTACTTTTCAAACCCTTCTGATGATGCAAATGGGTTAAAGATTTCGTCTGGAAAGTGTGGACATAAATTCCATGCAGATTGTGCTGAGGGTTTGTCGGATTGTCCATCTTGTGATAATGATTGGGAAGAGGAAAAGGTTGAAAAAATCCACGGCCTCAATGATACTGGTATGCAAATCTTTGTTTCAATTGGTGAAGGAACAACGTACCATCATACAATCAAACTCAGTGTTGAAGCAACAGATACGATACGTGACGTGAAGAAGAAGATTAGTGAGCATAGTAGTGTCTATCAACGAGACCAGATTCTAACTTTTTCTGGCAGTCAGCTATTAGATATGGAACAGACTCTGTCCGATTGCAATATCACAACGCTGTCTCCCCTAAAAGTGACATTTACGGGGGGTTATCAAATCTTTGTAAAGACCCTTACCGGGAAGACTATCACATTGGATGTAACTCTATCCGATACAATGGACAAGGTCAAGATGAAGATTCAAGATAAAGAGGGTATCCCCCCTGATCAACAGCGTTTGATCTTTGCTGGTATGCAGCTCGAGGATGGCCGTACTTTGGGAGAATATTGGATTCAAAGGGAATCCACACTTCATTTAGTCCTTCGTCTACGAGGTATGATATCAACATTCACCTCAAATAATGCAGCTGATCCTTTAATCAATTACTTGATGATGACGGATGAACAACGAGCTTCCACTGCTATCCCAATTGAAGAATTAAAGAGGAAGAAAAAATCAACAGGGTCATCCGGATTCTATACATTCAAGTATGACGAAGATCCACAGATCTTAGCTGATTCACAGATGGATGTTCTTTGTGATCTGCTGCAGTTTGTATGGGATAACACTTCGATGGCAGGGGGCAATAGTAGGGTGGATATGCGATTGACTTTATCACCTCAGCAACTTGTGGCAGTACTTGCATCTCTAGATGGCACATTGTCTGACGACAAATATAGATCTGCAAGACTTGATTCGGTGTTCAAGAGGTTGTTTGAAAAGGTACCGTCTTCACGTAATCGTGATTTTGGTCACAAGATTGCACTTCGTATGACCTGTGGGCCAACAAATTCGTGTATCGACTTCCACTGTGATGGTGGATACGCTACATCGACGTCACAGATCCCTCTCAACTCATCTTCGGAATATAAAGGAGGCAAGCTCGTCTTCTTCGTCAACAATAATCTCCATGAAATTCCTAGAGTTAGGGGCTCATTGGTTCAACACCCCCCGAGCGTTATGCATGCCGTTACAAGCGTTACACAGGGCACTAGAAAGAGCCTTTTCATCGTTGATCAGACAAATGGTATTGGGGGGCACGGAGTAGTTGAGCTAACTTCTGAACACGTTGTATCCTTTTTGGCTCATCGTGCTTCTCAGGCGAGCAATACGTCAACCGGAGGAAGGAAGCGTGGCCGAGATGAAGCTTGAGAGCTGATGATATCGAGATAGCAAATGTGTGATGTGATGGAATCACTAGTTTATTTAGTTGGCCGGGACATCCATTGAATATATAATGAATAATGACAACTTTATTGAGGGACAAACATCTTCCTATACACCAGCACTACCATTGTTTTGCACTTATTCTAGCCATCAGATCCTACGGCATGACCATTATATCATGCTTTGGTATTACTACATCCGATGTATTTAGATACAATATCAATATTCTCCTTTACCACAACTTCCTCTTCCTTCTTTCCGTACTTTTGCCCAATATTTTTCATCGCCTCTTGTGCTCCCTCACACTTGGCTACTGAGCTTTTACATCGAATGATACTAAAGACTGTATATTCATCTATTTCCATACATGCTTGTACTACTCTTTGTACCACGTCTGATTCACTGATACCATCTTGTTTTTTTGTTTCTATCCAAGCTATCTGTTCTTTTGACAACTCTACCTGCTTTGATACGCTTTCTTCATTATTAGAGTCTGTACATTGTTTTGATATTGATGTTAACTCCTTTTCAAGTGCAAAATAGTTAATACAACATCGTATAGCTTTGGATATACTCGATAGTTTGTGTTTAGTTGCCATATTTTCAAGCCATTGCCATTGTACTGGTGTCAAGACGAGAGTAATGTTTGTGTACGAGCTCTTCATCTTTGCAACAACTCGAATCTATACTTGTGCCCGTCTTTGATTAACACCCTTAAAATATCAGGCATATACCTTGATCGTTTAAGTTGATTGGATGGCCAATATAATCCTTTAATCTGTTGCCATTGACAAGCTTTGCTATTCTTACAGGTATCGACCTCGACTCCACCGCGTACTCCGAGTAAAACTGAGCTAGAAATTTATAATATCCTAATGTGATAGTATGAGTATATATCAGCACCCTCTACAACCAAACCACACAACAAGCAAGTGATAAAGGTATCAATCGGCGTTAGTTAATTAGCTTGCAAGCACATTACAAAGCCTATGCGATACACTTCACTCACTATTTAGTCACTGGTATCCATGGACATCAAAGCCTCAAGTCAATAATCTCTCTTCGAAGGGAATAAGACACCCCACTCATCATCAATATAGTTTCCTAAGTATATGAGATAGACATGTATGGCATGTGGTCTTCTTCTTCTGCGGTCGGTGGCATACATGCGATGTGATCAAAATTATTCATTGCAAAAAAGTATCTTTGATAAAACACTCAAGCGAAATTACTCCTCTAATCGACGACCACAACAATACCCTCCTATACTCCTCCTTATCGACAATACCATATAGTTACTGAGTATACGAGACAGATGTATGGTGATGATCTTCTTCCGCGGTCGGTGCTGTAGTCGAGCATATGATGTGATCAAAATTATTATTCATTGCAATAAAAACAAAAGTATCTTGATAAGTATCTTCGATATAATAATATAGAGAGATAAGCTAACGATGCCAACAAACACATCATGACGACGACCTTTCTCCTACTACAATCAAATCTATTTATAATAAAGTGATACACATGATTCCTTTTCTCGTAAGTTGGCGTGTTTTTGTATTTGTCAGTTGAGAATTAAATATGGCGTGATACCTTTATCACCACACAGAACCACACACTTTGTTCATAATATTTATCATTCGATACTTCATTATACCCCTAAAGCTTTATACCATGCTATCCCTTACTGCTTCCCGTGCTTTCCAGAGCACCCGCCTATTGGTCGATATGTCGACTCCCTCCTGGATGAAGGGCACCTCATCCTTTGTTGATGCTGCCGTGAGCGTCGGCGTCTTTGTCTTTATGTTTTTGTTTGCTATGTTATATTTGTATTGTCTCGTTGCACTTATTATCTCTACTTTTGCAGAAATCTCCGAAGAATCCAAGATGATCCACCACCACCGTTTGTCAGATGTCACCCCTACTACAAGTTCGAAGAATATTACTACCACCGATGCCGATGATGAAGATACCTCCGCCGATGATGCTACTACCGTGAACACTGCTACCGTGGAACAGTTCTTCGATGCCAAATACAGTCACAAGATGTGGATGGATGAGTTGCTCATAATCTACTCTGAGTATTCTATTCTTTGCATCAAAGGTTCATCCAGTTTTACCAAGCCGAGTTTATTGAAGAGACGTTGGGATATGTAAGTATCTTTATGTGAATTTACTAGACATCATCATCTTGTATCGTATCATATACATTGCCTAACTCTCTCCTCTTCATATCTTCAATTGCAATTCTACAACTATATAGGCGTTTGATAAGGAATCAAGATTAATCTTTGAACGAAATGTATTCTACGAATGTTCTCTTCACAGTGGAGAGGAACCTGCCAACTTCGAGGGTATCCTCGCCACACTTCCATCCTATGCATTACAACCTGCTCCTCTTCCATCCATTCTGAAGACTACCAAGAGCAACAAGAAGGAGAATACAACAATTCGTGTCAGTTTTGGAGTGCCTGTTTACTACGATTACTTCTCCCGATATAACAACCAAGATGTTAAGGAGTACATGGCAGACATGAGCAAGTCTTATCGTCATACACAGCACTTGGCTGGGAAAGAGATGAAGCGAGTACGATCAAAAGCTGTGGCATTAGCAAAGAGTGTCATCCGTTTCACTGGCAAACAAGTTCTCCCAGCCTCCCTTGAATCTCTGTTTGATTCATGCTGTGACCCAGCTACTCTTGAAGACTTGGATGTTTTCACTGATGCCTGTGTTGAGTTGAAGAATGAAATGAAGCATGCCGCTACTACCATCCAGTGTGCATTTAGAGTTCCACCAACAGCATCATCTGCCAAGCTTTCGTTGTGGAAGCGTCTATATCAAGAAAAGATCAAGTCAGTCGATGAGAAGAAAAAGATCAAGTCTGAGTTGAAGTCTGCAATTGTTGTTTCCAAGTATCGTTCATTCAAGCCATCCATTGACTCCAAGAAGAACCGTGCTAATCGTCAATCAACATTGTCAAGCATGAGAAAGAACAAGAAGGCTGCCAATCTAGACCAACGACGTGGATTGGTTGCAGTTACAAGTCTGCCAATCATTCAAGCTCCAGTACGAGCTCTTATCCCATCCGCTCCTTCTGCACCCATCAAGAAGAAGAGAGATTCTATCATTACTTCCGAGTTGAGCCGACCTATCAAGCTTGAGCCTGCATTCGAGTTGGTTCAATTCATCAGTATCCTCTCCGAATGTGCCTTGTCATCCATCCCTGAAGTCACCGAGCTATCTCAGGCTGTGGCAGCTACTACAATTCAAGCTCTTATTCGTGGTGCCCTAACAAGATCTACTCGTGAGGCTCCCAAGGTAGAAGCCACCACCAAGTTCGAACCTGAAGAGATTAAGGTTGAAGCCACTACTTCATCTGACAGTACCACCACCGAGCTAGGTCAGATTTTGCCAGTTGAGCAAGAACCAGAGGTAGAGGTCACCACTACCGACTTGTGGGATGATGAATTCTCCCAACCTCCCTCAGCCGAGGCCGGTGATGATATCGACTTTGGACATGCGGACGAGCCACTTGACATCCCCGAGGCCACACCCGAGCCTTTCCAGTCTCCCAAGAAGCGCCGCCGATGCAAGGCAGTTGAGTCATCGTTAGACGGTCAGTATTGGTCCGTATCATCAGCTAGAAGAAGGAGGAAGAGCAGCAGAGTTCGAAGACAGCCAGACTTCTTTACTCCTTCATGAGAGTATCATTCTTCCATGAGTACTTACCTCCCGATCTTCTTACCTCAAGACTTTCTCCGAAACAATTTGATCGGTACAATAACTTACTCCACTAGCTGAAATGCTAGATATATGAATGGAAGAGCCCACTATGGAGTGACACCAGCCTAGAGTCCCAAAAGACAGGAGGCGACTCTTCCAATCATTCATCCTCTACCAATATCTCCAAGGTGCCAAGCCATCTTTTCTACTACTATCTCAAGATTCTGTCGTCCTTTGGTTCGTTGTTGGAGATTGTCTAGTTGATACTCAGGCAAGAGTTGATCGTTGTTGAGCCCCAGTCACTTCCAACCCTCCTTAAGGGGTATCGTCTTCGTTCCTCGATACTTCCATCCGACCATCCACCCACCCACCCACCCACCTAGTCGTTTCTTCCAAGATTCATCCTCTACTTCCCTAGTCGAAACACTAGATCTCTTTGAGTGTCGGAGTTGATTGGGTTAGATATAGTTAATTGAATATATATACATTAAACTTACCTCGGTCGGAATCTCATCCTCATGAGCACAATGAATGAGTGACATCAGCCCCTCCTCGGGCTGATAACCCTCGTCATCCGATACTTGTATCGGGCCCGTTACAATATTGTATCGGGCGGGTATCAACTGACCTAACCGTAACCCGATACCAAAATAGTCAAATGGTCTGACTACTCCATATGGTCTCCCCAGGCCTTAAAATCTAACATATCCTGAGAAGGACGAATAACAACAATATCGACACCCCACTACTTTATCTCAGGTCAGTAAAGACCTCCCAAAACATCCAAGGTCATGGAAGGGATCAGAGTGCCGTAAGACCTTAGACAAATAACTCCTGTCAGTGAAGACAAACAAAATCCTGCGACGCATGATCTTAGCCTTAAGGAGTAGGAAGTACCTTCGGGGAAA
>Ga0214479_100472_pt1 | contig 23558 bp, 17 predicted proteins | sample M1_20Mar14CPVII9_5_FD_165054 | JGI IMG/M metagenome (GOLD analysis project Ga0214479, IMG submission 165054) | Marine eukaryotic communities from Monterey Bay, California, United States - M1_20Mar14CPVII9sort6BwellE14 | ecosystem: Environmental > Aquatic > Marine > Unclassified | place: USA...
ATGGACTTACAATCATGCTGGAAGTGTTCATCAACTTGTTATACACCTATACAATGCCAAACAACCACTATTGTAGCACCTACATGATGCCATACCCCCACTTGATGGCCTAACATTGCCTGGAAGTTGGCAGAAAATCAAGATTTTTGCTTAATCTGTGGACATGATGCCATACCCCCACTTGATGGCCAAACATTGCCTGGAAGTCGGCAGAAAGTTGAGATCTGAGGCATGAAATCTGCCTACATGTGGCTGTAAAAGTATGATGGATGGACTTACAATCATGCTGGAAGTGTTCATCAACTTGTTATACACCTATACAATGCCAAACAACCACTATTGTAGCACCTACATGATGCCATACCCCCACTTGATGGCCAAACATTGCCTGGAAGTCGGCAGAAAGTTGAGATCTGAGGCATGAAATCTGCACATGTACAATGCCAAACAACCACTATTGTAGCACCTACATGATGTCATACCCCCACTTGATGGCCAAACATTGTATACTAGTTGAGTTCATGAATAAAGTATGTGTCTTTTATACAATGCCAAATGATTTAGTTTACTATATTATTCCTCCAATTCTACATAAATCATTGATACTATCCAATATTATCAATGTTGAATATACTCACTTCTCACACATACAGAAAACTTATCCCCAAATGATCTTTTTGATTCCAATCGCAGCCTTTGGAACGACAAGATTGAACCAATTGACAAACGTACCGCTGAATACCAATTCATTGAGTAATCTGTATGTCAGATAGGATACTAATGGAGGAATTTCCCACGAGGATCTATCCCCACTTTGTCTCAAAAGATAGCAGATCGACAACCCAACCCCGAAGAATGATACAATGTAAACAGCGGAGATACAGACAAATTGAAGTAGCATAGCCAAAAGGAAGATATTGAGGCCCGTGACCACAAGCTCTTGACATTTGTTGAGTGGATAGGGAGGCAGATACCCCTTGAATAGTAACAGAAGGAAACTGAACCTATTGAGAACTCGCATGGTACGGTCGACACGAAGCTCACATGTATGGGTATATAATGCATGCCCCATACCAAGAGAAAGCTGGAGAGCTAAAGCATCATCTTTCCCGAATACCTCCCCATTGAACTGAACATTTTGCAACCCGAGTATCTTGATCAATTCGCTGTGACTGTCTCTTTCCATATTGAAGATCTTGGTTTTTCCGGCAACTTTTCGACGAAGGATGCCCCAATTGGAAGCAAGTTTACGTACATCAGATTCATTACCTCCACTTCTCAAAGCAGCCATCGGCATGAAGCCGTGATGAAGAAATGCAGCTCGCCATAATATGCGGGCGATCCCTATCTTCTTACCAACATATCTCACACGTTCTTCCAACGACGGGCTCTGAAGGGTGATGGATTGAACATTCTCAGGATTTGTCCAGTCTCGTCCACTTGGGCGGCAAACTGAGCAATCACACGATGAATCATCATCATAGTCGCTATCAATCTTTTCAATATTCACTCTTAGGATATCTCTACACCTTGGACACTCAAGAAATTTTGTAGTCTCCGTCTGACAATCGTTGTCGTAGAATTGCTCTACCAAACTGTCATATCTTTCCTCATCATCGGGGGAATACTCATTACTAACCTCAGGAGACTGCTTTGTTGTTGCTATCTTTAGTAGACATGCTGTGGAAGATGCGCGTTATCAGAGTTTATAGATAAACAGAGATGATTGAAACTTCTGTTAGTATGTAGGTTGGCAAAGGCAAATTTATAATACGACACAATACTAACGCAGACTTTCCTGCACAAAATCGAGTAGAAGAGGACTCTTCTTTACCATCACCGCCGCAGCATGGAAGTACCACAAGACTTCTCCAAGTATTCAGTGGATCATGTTTGAGAAAACATACAGCACACTTGGCTACGCCGTCATCTTCTCCTGATTCACTATCTGTAAGTGACCACGGAGAAGACCCCATATCACTACACTCTTCCGAAGTACAATATGATGGAGCCGATGGAGAGTCACACGAAGTACCACTTTCACTACTGCTGCTGCTGCTATCCCTTAATACATTAAACGGATTAGAATATGTATTATCCTCCTCTTCTGAACTGCTGCTACTTTCACTACTACTACTACTGCTACTGCTAGCATCTTCTAATAAAATCTCAAACCGATTGGAGTTACGGTCAATCTTATCATCATAATCACTCTCTGTAGAAGAAGAATCATCACTAATCAAATTAGTAATGCTCTCTGTAGTGTCATTTGTTGTATTAATGCAATTTGCATTCTCGATCTGATTATTGTTTGTGGCGGCTATAGTATTATTATCCACGTATACAACTGCAGCTGCAGCTTTTATAGTCTCTTCATAATTCAATGTATCAACACTGGTAGGGGATATTGTAGATGCACGCATATCAATCAAAGTAGGAACATCATCATTATTTTCATTTTCTTGTGTATGGCGCGGACGGCGTCTACCGCCACCGCATGCATTACTATCCCTAGGAGGTGAAACCTGTCTCATTTGTTGCCCGTGCCTGACCATTTACAATAAGACCAAAGCATAAGCATACCACATTAACAACTCACACTGCACATGAAAAAAATAAAATAGTAAAAGAGATTTTAGGATACCGGTCGTGATTATGATTTAAACTTCCTTGATTATTATGCATTGCAGGAGAGAGATGATGTGCTAATACCTACTCTTGTTGATATGTAGAAAATCAACTCATACGAATCTACAAATCATCACTATTTAGACGCTCCTAGCTGCATTCTGACGGTGTGCCTTGTTTGATCAGTACATACATTTCAATCTTGCTTATGTACAAAACTTTTGTACGATGCAACAATTGTAGACTATTGGTGGTTGATTGTTTTATGACATAAAAGTATATTATTGTAGACGAAGAACTTCTTTCACAAACAGTACAGACATACTTAACAAAGATATAAGACAAGATAGGAGTTAGTTATGTTTGAGTATAACAAGTTCAAGCACGCTACAGAAACAAACAGAGTAGTAATCGATAACATTACAACATCTGAAAACAAACGAACTATTCTAAGACGTCTTCAGTCAAATGATCGATCATATACTAAGTTACAAACAAGCAACTACATTTCTGATAAAGATAGTCCATTGGAATTGGCATGGTTAGATTTCTTTATTGGCAATAATACAAAATTGGAAGCGATACACTTAACAGTCCTCCCATACGTTGTGGAGCTGGGCTGGAGGTATTCCGTACAGGGTTTAACTCCAATAGGTCAATTGAGAAGATCATTTTTAGTGATCAATTCTTCTTCGAGGGTAAGATGTTGTCCGTCATAGATGGGTTTTTGAAGAACAACAATAGCCTTACTACCTTTAAGGTGGAGGATTGTGAATTGGGAGAAGAGGGTGTTCGTCAAATCTCACTAGCCCTTAGTAATTGCAACAAATCTCTGAAGTCTGTCATTATTCAACACACTGGGGGTGGAAGATGGGTGGATATAATCGTAGGCATGAGTGTGCATCCCCAGCTTACACAACTTGGTTTTGGAGGTATGATTTTTGGAAGAAATGAATGTACTGCATTGGCAGGTTTGATACAGTGGACTACTAAAGATTTGCAATTACTCGAAATTTGTGGAAGTGATATTGATGACGAAGGAGTTGAAACCTTGACACATGCATTAGCTCATACCCATGATTTCCGAAAGCTAATCATAACTCGTAATGGTACCATCACAATGAGAGGTTGGAAGACAGTAGCAACCCTGTTGGAAAGACCCGACTGCAATATAAAAGAGCTCGAGTTATATAGAAACAATTTGGGAGATGAGGGGGCACGTATTTTTGTGGATGCCCTGTCTAGTAACTCTTCTCTCGAGACAATGAACCTTGATTATAACAGAATCCGGTGGCTACCGCTCTACAAACTTCTTTGTGACATCTCCAGTGCTAACGCGACATATCTCTCGAATCACACAGTGACACATTTTTCTCATAAAGGTAATACTCTTTATACTGAAAGGGAAGCTGTTGAGTATATGAAGTTGAATAGAGAGAATAAGAAGAACAAAAGTCGTGCCGCAACAATCAAGATACTAGAGAATCATTCCCATTTCAACATGCATCCCTTTTTCCAATGGGATATCAAGGCATTACCAATGATCATTAACTGGTTTTCAAAAGCTGCAGTCTGTACTATCGGCTATGGAAAGAAAATCAGAGTCAATAAGCTTTCTTCCATTTATGATTTCGTCAAAGAGTTCCCCTCGGAATTCATCGAACCTTTGACAAGAAGGGAAATAGCTCAGTATACTGTACTGGAAGAACAGCTGATGGGGGATATAGCGCAACAAGCAAAGCTACAAGAGATTCAGCGGTGCAAGGCTCGAGCAATGAGGAGGCTTGACATTAGATATTGAACTTAGTAGGTCTAGGAGAACATTGCTGCTATATATAAACTACTTGTCTATTCATTTCTTCTTCTTCCTTATCAAGAATACAAGTTCATAAAGCTCCAATACACCCTTCTTCTTCCATCTCTCTGCATCTTCATCAGTCGTCAAATCATTGACTTCCTCAAGCAATGTTACTGATTCTACCCAATTTTGTGTTTCATATAATAATCGAATCTCTTGTTCATCAAGTGAATACGGAGGTCCGTCATTCTTAGCCTCTTCTGATGTAGTTGTTCGTCTATCAAGTGTAACTAGTAGTATTGATCCGCCAGGTTGAAGTAATCTACCCATTAACTTGACATAATCTTGACGTAATGATGGTTTAATTGCAACTATTGATGCTCGGTCATATATGATATCATATCGATCATTCGTCGGCATTTGAAACAGATCTCCAATAAGTATAGTCAATTTATTTCCTTTAAATGTTTGTATATCGTTTCCTATCTTCTTGTTATCGGTATCATCTTCCTCTTTACATTGTTGTTGATTATCTACTTCCTGAATTGTAAATTCAGTATGTTCCGACGCAAAATCAACTGCAGCATTACGTACAATATCAATACCAACTACATTTTTTATACCCGTATGTGTTGCTAGGAATGCCAAGTCGATTGATTTACCACATAGTGGTACAAAGACATTGTGTTTTGGTATTGGGTAGGCATTTCCTGCATTGGAGGAAAGTAATATAGTATTGATATGTTTTAGTAAATGTGGATTGATATCTTCTTTATGCCATCCCAACTTATCACTAAGCCACTGTTGCATACATCATAATAGCAGAAGAATTCATGAGATTGTCGATACTATTAAAGTTATGAGTTCATATTTGATGTGTTTAGTTTATCTTACCCTCTCTTCCCAAAAACCGTGCACATCATCTGCAGCAGATAGTGATGATGATACTGAATCTGATATCATAGTTCAATTGATATACAGTAATACATAGGCCGTCTATATCACAATATGTATCTTATCCATCAACTTAATCAACTCTACTCTCATAGTAAGACGTAAGATCAAGAAAGAATGAAGGTATCCTTCAAATGCTTGAAGAGGAAATACAGCCAACCACATACGCGCCATTTTATCAACTCGACCACACACTCGGCCAAACGATACCTAAGTGGTCAGTAGTGGGGATGTATCGTTTGTTTATTGCAAGTAGCAGGTAGAAGTATTTATAAATCGGTAAAAAATTAGATAGTGAACCACACAAAGTGTTGTTGATATGCCATTAGGACTTCCTCGACTATTGAAAAGGAATAAGAAGGATAAGAAAACAATAGATATCAATAATAACAAGATGGGTTGTACACAGAGTAAGGCAACAAGCGGTGCGGTAGCTAGTGATGGCCTTAGTAAGGGTAAGTTTGTTTTTATTAGTTTTTTCATTGCAAAATGGGCTCATTGTTTTGCAATACAACTAAACCAATCATACACCACATACTACAAAAAGCAGCCAGGCCATCCACACCAACAAGTCCAGCAGCAAACAAGGCCCTCGCTTCCGACAAGAATAACAATTCACCATCACCTGCAAAAATATCACCCGGCGTTATACAAGGCTCACCTACCAAATCAGACCTATCAGTAATATCACCACTACCAACTAATAACAATAACTCCAACCCCATGACAGGATCACACACATCATCTAGTAACAGGAGTAATACACCTACACCATCGTTGGATGGTAGTCAATCATCAACAACATCACGTAAAAGAATGTTACGGAATAGTACAAGTGCATTAGGATTAGATAAGATGATTGATGAGAAACGAGATGCTAAGACTATGAGTGAACGTGTTGTTCATATTGAGGTATGTTTATATATTTTGTTTAGTATGATATTTATATCGTAGTTGTGTGTTTTGTTTTTGTGTTGAGGTTGGCCGAGTTGAGAGGTGTATGTGTTTTTGGATCTGTGTTCCTTTTCTCACTCATATTTTCTATATCCCTCTTCTATTCAACAAACCAATGAATATTATAGGTACCATTTGGTAAACCAATTGAGGAAGTATACACAGGAGTACACGATGGACCCGTCCTAGGATCCGGTATCTCCGGTTTAGTACGATTAGCAACACATAAAGCAACAGGATTAAAATATGCAGTAAAATGTCTCGATTTAGGATTAGTCGATACCGAGGAGGGATTACAACAATTACGTGAAGAGATATATATAATGTGTCAATTAGATCATCCTAATATTGTTAGGTTAGAGGAGGTGTATGAAAGTCATTCGGAAATTTATTTAGTACAGGAATTATGTTTAGGTGGTGAATTATTCGATAGGTTAGATGAACAGCCTGATTATCATTATACCGAGGCACAATGTGCAAGATTGATTAAACAAATGTTATGTTCAGTGCGGTATATCCATTCCAAGGGTATTATCCATCGTGATTTAAAGTTGGAAAACTTTTTATTCAGTGACACTGGTGCTGATAGTGAATTGAAGATGATTGATTTTGGTTTAAGTAAACATTTCAAGTTTGGTGAAGTTCAGCATGAGGCTGTTGGTACTCCGTATACGGTTGCTCCAGAGGTTATTCGGGGTAGTTATGATGAAAGATGTGATGTTTGGGCTATTGGTGAGTATTTTTTTGTGAAAATGGGGGTATTTGTGCTATCTCAAATTGCCCATATCATATACTCATACACATACATCTACTATCCAGGTGTTATCACCTACCTACTGCTGAGTGGAGAATCTCCCTTTGGTGGATGTGGCGGTCCCGAACCACTAATGCAAGTACGAGATAACATCCTCAAGGGATCGTTTGTTTTTGAACCAGAGGATATATGGGAAAATGTATCATCGAAGGCAATGGAATTTATCAAACGTTTATTGGTAACTGATCCACACTTACGTCCCACGGCACGTGAGGTACAGAAAGATTTATGGCTACTTGAAATGGCTGAACGGCTTAAGAATAAGGATGAAAGTCATAGTTCACTGAATCCCAGTGTTGTTAAGGCACTTGTGAATTTCAAGGAATATTCCGATATGCGCAAGTTATTATGTGAGGTATTGAGTTTTACTTTGATACCTGATCAGATTCAGGGACTACGAAAGGAGTTTGAAAAGATGGATACCGACGGATCGGGAGAGATATCATTATCGGCACTAAAAACTGTCTTGTTGGGGAATGCGGCACAAGGATCTTTGGGTGCATTAAAGGAGGAAGAAGTTGAAGATATATTCAATGCCATGCGTGTGAATAAGACCGAGACTACGATTCATTGGCATGAGTTCATTGCTGCCGGTCTTAGTCATTGTAAGGTTGACGAACGGAACTTGAAACTCGCCTTTGATAGATTAGATGCCGATCACACGGGGTACATTACATTTGAAAACTTTATGGACTTGATTGGTAATGGAGATGGGCACTCGGAAGAGGAATTGCGTGCCATGTGGGGCGAAGCTTCTGAGAATAGCAGTGATGCTTTCATCACGTATGAAGACTTCCTCCTCTTGATGAAGGGCCAGGGAGCGAAACCAACTCATCCGAAACAGAAGCGACCTACTCCAACAGCACCCATGACACCAATGTTAGACCAACTAGGGTCACTACAAACTGTAGCGGAAGGTACAGAGAAACTCAAGTCGTCCTTCACCTCTGTACACTCTTCTAATCGTCCGTCGACTCCTGGAGGATTCATGTCTCCGTCTTATGATGATAACGAAGGAGAAGGAGAGCATTCCGATGGACCAATTTGCATCGACGATGACGGAGATGACGGTGTCATAAATCAGGGTTTCTCTGAGGCTATGAAGCACCAAGAGAATGGTACAGCAATAGTAGGAAGTCTCGCCCCACTAAAGAAGGCCACTGGTTCACCACCCGGCAGTGCCAGGAAACCTAGAGCAAAGTCCTTCGATAGTGACGAGAGTCATCCATCACCTCCCGTTTCAGTATTTACAAAGAACTCATTCCGAGCAGTTAACTTGCCAGAGAGTACTGGTACTGACGATAAAGTCAACACCTTGCTTGAAGACAAATCAAAGACCCCTCTGGTTGTTAATAGAGAACTATACAGAGCTCATAGATCAATGCGTCTCGCTGTTGTTGAGGCATCCAAGAGACTCGAGGAAGAACAACAACGCCGAGCTCGAGAGGAGATACGCAAGGAACAGGCCCAAGCTAACAAAGGTGCTGGCCTAATCATGCGTCATGGTGGAGAACTAAGTGCCGACGCCATTAAACAGTTTGTTATGCAACAGCAGAAGGAAGAACAGAAGAAGGTACAAGAAGCATCAAAACGAGCTGGCCGTCGTCATGCTCGTAATAGAACTTCATCCGATATCCGAGGCATGTTTGGCGGCTCCGACTCGGATATTAGCAACCTTACCAATCCGCCGAAGCGTAACCCCACTGTCGTTGGGGGTATACCTGATTTTACAAGTCCACCATCACCCCTGAATAGGGGTGGTAGGCATCCACTATCTTCCTCGATTACTTCCTCAACAAAAGGATCACCAAAGATATCACAAAATATTGCACCAGATCTACCAGAGCTACCACTTGTTCGTAAGCGAGAACCTGGTCAATTTAGAAAGACGAATTATGATCCATTCAGCTTTGGTGTAAAGAAGCAGGAGGGTCCTGAGAAATCAGAACTATTGAGGGATACTTCGTTACATAGACATTTAGATTTAGGCTTGGTGAAACCGAGCAGCAGTTCATCAAAGCCAAATAGTAGTTTGAGGAGATCGGAAGGGCATGCTAGTGGTTCGGCAACTTCTTTACCATCATCAGGGTCATCTGAAGGAAATCTAGTCTCCAAGTTTGATGAGCAGAAAAAGAAGGATAGATCAACTGTATTGTAATGGCTACTAAGATTTGTTAGACGTAAACATAGAGATGATCTTAGAGAAAGTCTGATATTATATGGTCTAACCCCCAACGAGTCGGCACCACTTTCTTAGATTCCTCTTGATCTCTTATTCCGCGTGGCGATGACGTTCGATGCGTTGTCAGTATCGTACTATGTGATCTTTGTCCTCGACTTTGTATCAAATTGATACGATATCCTACGATTGCGGTATCCACTTCAACAACAAATCATGTGCTCGATAGGGTTTTCTAAAAATATATTTGTGTATTTTCGGCATTCTATAGAGCAAGAAATATATAAAAAATACACAAAAATACACGTATTTTGAACCGTATTTGACTAAAATATACGTATTTAGTACGTATTTGAGGGGCTTACGGTATTTACAGTATCCTTTTGTACGTATAGTTTACGTAGGGTGTATTTTATTGTGTATTTTGGCAATTTTCATTGTGTATTTTTAGAAAACCCTAGTGCTCGACGCCCAACCATTGACCTCCTTCTCTCCTATGAACAGAGGCAACATAATATCTCATACCATATTATACTGTACTATATCCCTCTTTAGTAGTTTGCAAAGTGGCATAGTTTGTAGTGGCCTGAAAGAAAAGAATATAAGATACCAAGCTAGTCGAACAAAAATTGCTTCCTTACTTCATTGCAATAGTATTGCTTGTTAGTCCATTGCAATCAAGTAACAATATATCGGTATCAATCTATATATACATATCAAATAGGAATATACAAATAGAATGAGGATATCTCACAACAGAAGAGGAGTCATAGCGGCAGCTACACTGGCAATAATATCCACATCATATGCTCTAATTCCATCAACTCAAAAACAGCAGAGAAGACATGCATCACCACAACAAGTATCATTCTTTGGAACTAGTAGAAGAATAACAGGCTTATCTCACCAACCGCTCTATGCTACTATTCCTACAGAATCAGAAGAAGCTACAGCCACATCATCATCATCAGCTGGAGCACATCATGCAAATTCCCATGATGCAAATGCCAAAATAGCCAATGAATTATCCCTCGGTAAAACACTTGACAATGGACCAGTTATTGACTTTGCATCAGTCAAAGATACATCCTCCCGTGCCGAGCAAGCCCTACTAGCCGCACGTCAAAAGTATGAAACCGGCGTAAGTACATCAACAATCAATGAAAATTCACGATTAATGGGTATTAATGATGAAGTCGTTGCCGAAGTTGGTTATGAAATTGGTAACTTTGTGAATGAATATGTCGATACGTCCATTGGTGAAGATGCTAATTTGTTAGTACAAAAATGTGCACGATATTTACGTAGTAAGGCTACTAGCTCTGATACATTTCCAAAGTTGGGTAGTAGTAATATTATTGAGGGAGGTAAAGAAGATTGGTTATCATTACAATCATCCGACGGGAAGGTATTAGCCACATCCAACTTTACACCCGATGAAATATCAAGAATGGAAGGATTAATTAAACGTGCCTACGATGAATCCGGAATAGTAACGTCTGCATTTGCCAAGACTTTTTATTTGGGTACACAGGTACTACCCGAGCCTGCCATGAAGGCAATATGGGCAATATATGTTTGGTGCCGCCGGACTGATGAAATTGTTGACGCACCTCGTCCCAACGCTCAAGATCCCAATGATGAAATGTTAACTGACTTATCAGAATGGGAAATACGATTAGAACAATTATTTGATGTAGGTGATGTCGTTGATGTGTTAGACTTACCATTATTGGATTGTAAAGTGAAGTATCCATCATTACCCATTGTACCATTCTCAGATATGATTCGGGGTATGTTAATGGATATACCGGAGTTGGGACAGGAACGATATGATACGTGGAATGAATTGCACTTATATTGTTATAGAGTGGCCGGGACTGTGGGATTAATGAGTATGCCTGTTTTTGGTTGTGCTGAGGGTTATACTGATGAGATTGCTAAGTAAGTTATTTCTATGTTTAGTATCTGTGGGGGTTGACATATATATATCTTGTGTTTCTCAATCAATTTATGGCTTTTGTTTACTGGTATTCTAATCGATCCTCTCCTCTCCTATTACAACATCACCCCTCGCAAACTCACAACAGGGAACCCGCCTTATCTCTAGGTGTTGCGTTCCAAATCACCAACATCCTACGTGACGTCGGAGAGGATGCCGAACAACGTGGTCGTGTCTACCTACCCCAACAAGATATGGCAAAGTTTGGCGTTACTGAACAACAGCTAATGGATAAGGTTGTTGATGAGAATTATATCAACTTAATGAAGTTTGAAATTGCCAGGGCACGGATGTATTATGCCCGTGCATTACGTGGCGTGCCAATGTTACGTCCTGAATCTCGATTACCCGTACAATTGAGTTGTGATGCATATGGTAAAATCTTGGATAAGATTGAGGAAAATAACTACGATTCATTAACAAAGAGAGCATATGTTGGTAAGTGGGAGAAGTTGGCGGGGATACCAGCATCATGGTATCGTACATTAGACATTGCTAAGATGTTACCACTGCCGGATGAATGGGACAAACCATCCTTAGATGAGTACGAGAAACAACTTGAAGATATTCTAGAAAAGGCATGGGATGAACAAAAGTAGTAGAACTTGCTAGCAAGCTGGGAGATCGAGTAGATAAAGATCTCTTTCCTTGGAAAGAGGAGATCAATGTAAAATTAGTTTATGCGTCGTGGTTATACTTTGCACAGTATTTGTAGAATAGCACCATCAATCTATATGTGAGTAAGAAGGTGAGAGAGTGTACAAGGTTTACACCTTTGATACTCTCAATTGATTTCTGCTCTTGTCCTCTGCTCGCTCTTCATCTCATCCGAAGCGTCTTTGTATGCACGCAATGTACTTGCATATTCATCTTTTGTAACATGTCCAGCCTTGTATCCTTCTCCCACTTCCTTTAAAGCGACATCCATTCCACTCCTTGCGGCCAGCTTGAAGTGTTTCATCGCTCTATCCATTTTACCAATATGTTTATCAATCATACCGAGATTGAGCCTTGCTCCCTCGTGTCCTCCTGTTGCTGCATATTCAGCATGAGCGATGGATTTCAAGAAATCTTCCTCTACCCCTTGACCATTCTTATATGCATAAGCAATGGAATGGTGGGCAATTTTACATCCAAGCTCAACTGCGCGTTCCCACAATTGAAATGCTCTTTCATAATCCTGTTCCCCCCAAAGCTCGAATTTATATCCACATCCCAGCTTATAAAATGCATATGCATCGTTTAATTCCATCCGCTTCTCAAATTGCCTCACTATCTCTTCATTGTTGCGTGGTATAGGCGTCCTGCAGAAGGGGCAGAGATCTTTCATTCTTCCCTCAATTATTTCATCTTCCGCTGCCAATATGCAACCATCACATACAAGTTTTCCACAGCAAGGGTAATATGTTGTAGATACACGACCGACTCCACTAGCAAAAGGCATAGGAAGCATACAAATAGGACAGTCTTCTTTTGGCGGAGGCTCTTCAAACAAATTTGATACTACCAAACCGCGAAGATTCTCTGCAATATCATCAACATCACCATCCGATGGATCACTCATGTTATATGGACGTAGGTAATTACACTCTTTGTAGGGGGAGAGAAGAAGGGGAGAAGAGGGGAGGAGGGATTAGTTGAACTCGCTGCCGCACCCCAAACGAGCAAGGCACAATCAAATACTTACCAATTAATATACACAATCGATCGTTTAAGTGAGGATGATATCTTTCTCTATGCTGACAAACTATTAACAACACAATAAGTGAATAACTCTCATAAAATTTGCGGTATCCTTTGAAATTGACTCGACAATCCTACTACTACTACTCTATCTCTTCTAGCGGTAGCACAATCGTCGCTGTAGAGACACCAACACAGCAATTCGCTCTTCATTAGCTTATAAATGATATTGGGGTGGTGATTTTTTTAATTGTCGTGATTGATCCACAAATAGCGGAAAAGTTGCTCTTCAATTTTCAATCAATCTTTTGGATCTTCATATCACAGGGAGCAATAGCCAGCAATAGCACAAGCTAGCAGTCGTCGCTGGGAGACAAATATGATGCATCTACAAGATTATGATTTATCAATTGTATTGGTAGCAGTTGCAATCTTCTTGGCATCCATTATATTCTTATTACGCCCAAAAAAGGCAAGTAATGATAAGCTCCCACCATTAGTCGAGGGTAGCTTCTTCAGTATTGCCCCCATCTTCTTCTCATCACGAGCTCCATTCTTCCTTCTTGAATGTGCACGAACATACGGCAAGATATTTCGTTTACCACTGGTACCAAATGGAAATTTTGTGGTAGCAACAGATCACAAACTTGCTCGTAGTATACTCGAAGATACTAAAAGTGAAAAACCGGCTTTGCTATATCAAGGATTTAATGCTATATTTGGAGGAGGAGAGTCCTTCTTCACTGCATCGGGTCATCGATGGAAACATGTACGCAAATCTACCAACCAAGCATTTGCTCCCAAGCAAAAGGACAGAATGATTAATATTGTTCAACAGGTATTAAATAAATGGATAAACAACACCCTTGAACCCAAGAGGAATGAAAACACACCTCTAGACTTCGCGATCGAGATGCAGTTAGTTACCATTGGAGTTATTGGTCGAATAGGATTTGATCATGAGTTAACTCAAGAAGAAGTTGGAATAATAAAGGACAACTTAAAGGTGATATATGTTGAGTATATGCAGCGAGCTCCACAGAATCCTCTGAAACAAATACCATTTACTAAATGGTTCTTCTCTGGAATAAGGGAAGCAAATAGAAAGTCTCAACAGATACGGAACATCCTCCGCAATATACTTGAAAAGCATAGATTGAAGACCAATCCAGATCAGAATACAATCATACATATGATTTGCAACAACAAAGATTACAATAGTGACGATGAGCGTATCAGGGATTTGTTTGCGTATCTTGTAGGAGGGTTTGATACAACAGCTTATTCTTTGGCATGGACTCTACTCGAACTTGCCAAAAATACAAAGGAACAAGAGTATCTTCAGTCTGAGTTGTTGAAATGTGCAACTTCTAAAGATGAACTCTACAACTGCAAGGCATTAAAGAATGTGATAAGAGAAGGCCAAAGGCTACATAACACAGCTGCATTAGGCTCTGCAAGACAGATAGGGAAAGACTTTAGCTATGGAGACTGTATCATTCCAAAAGGTAGTGTAGTAGATTGTCCTTTCTTCGTTATTCATCGTGATAATGATGTATTTGAACAGGCAGATGAGTTCATGCCCCAGAGATGGCAAAAATCAAGTGAAGATATGCTACGATCTATGCTTGGGTTCTCAGCCGGTAAGCGTAACTGTCAAGGACAGCTTGTGGCCAATGTCGAGCTCATGGTGATACTTGCCGAACTATGTAGCAAGTATAAGTTCACTGTTGTTGACGAGGGTCATGTGGAATACTATGTTACACTGAAGCCTGTTGGATCTCTTCTTAGAGTTTCAAGTGTCTAGATACTCAATGTGTATATAAATGTAGATAGACAAGTTCATATATCTTCAATTCATATCAACATAGAGAATGACATCGAGCTACGAGCATATGACATGAACATAATAATATGCACAAAATAATGAACATAAGATGTGCACAAAAACTACAAGCCATTGATAAATACGAGTTAACTTTTTGTATTCTATATACCTATATCTTTAACTCATATATAGACTCTATAGCATCGAGCTACGACCAACCTCTTGATACCTTCTTATGAGAAGATAAATAAGAAAAAATGCTCCCTATTTCTTTATTTTTCTCTCGCATACATTACATTGACAGATAAGTAGGATATTGATAGGCCTTTGAATATGGCATCATTGGTTTGTGTGTTTAAGTTAAATAATGGATCATTATTTCAATAGCATTGCAAAACATTTAGACGACAGTGGTGGCGATCAAGCTCAGCAACTAGATAAACAATCACAACAACAATTACAACAACAATCACAATCACAAACTAATACAACTGCCAACAACAACAACTTAATATCGAATTATATAATGCCAAACTTACCAGGTCCATTACCAAGCATTAGTTCTTCACGACGTAGCAGTTCCGGAGGTGGAGGTGGTGTAAGACAAGGTAGTTTTGGCAATAGTACCAATGTTCAAGTACGTCAAACTTCTACAGGCAATCGACAAAGTGGTAGTAGACAGTCTAGTATAGGCCATCAACAACAACAGCAGCAACAGGTGAATACTGTATCAATTAATAATATACAAACTATACAAAATCAACAACAACAACAACAACAAGGAGGCCAACAGCAGCAGAGGTTATCTACTACGTCTAATCCGTTAGATGCCAAAGGTGAGTATTACTTATTATTTATTATTGTTATTAGCTTTGTATCTTCCTTGAATGGGTGGGAATGTACTTTTGTTTTATGGAGCAACATAATATATTAAATGCATATGGATGTAGGAGTTTAATGTTCCATACCTGTTGTTTGATCCATTTCTTATTGCAATAGGAAAGCTCCACTCAACTCAACACATACATCTCATGTCCTTTTCTCTCTCTTTCTTATCCTTTCTAATATCATTAATATATCATCTGTCATGTTCTCTTTCTCTCTTTCTTATATCATTTAAATAATAATATAGAATTATTAACAATGTTAGATGATGATATACACGAAACAACCGGTAGTGTACCCCCGCCGCCATTACCATCATCTAATAATAGTAGACAGAATAGTATTACTGTTGGTGTACAACAGGCTGGGTAAGTTTTAATAACTGTTTATGAGTTGTTTTGTTTTTTTAATATGAGTTGATAGGGTATGTGTTTTATATATGGGAAAGTTTCTCTAAGGGGGTGTTTAGAGAGAGAGAGAGAGGATTTGTATTGGGGGATTGATTGCTTTTTGAAGGGGCTTGATTTACTTGGCTGGGAGATAGAGTATAATATTATTATTCATGCCGATTGGATTTCAAGTATATGGAAATGCCGGAGGAGATGTATGCCGCCCAACCTAAGTGGCTACTTTTGCTTTAACATGAGAGATGTTATCTGACTATATATCCCAATCCCATTCTCATTCTTTACAGTCAGCAACGTCAGAGTAGCATTGGTAGTAATCAGGGTGGTGCCAGTGGTCAACAAGTTCAACTACAACAATTGAACAATAACCAACCAAATCAACAACCACCTCAACAACAACAGCAACAACAACTAATGTTATTATTACAACAACAGCAACAATTGAAGTTACAACAAATAAATGCCGCTCAACAGCAGCAACAGCAGCAGGTCCCGAATAATAATCAAATGCCAAGTATGCCTAATAATCAACAACAACAGCAGGTTCCAAATAATAATAATAATATGATGCAAGGAGGTATGCAACAACAGAATCAAATGAATTCACAGCAGCAACAGCAGATTCAAAAGGTAAGGGTTTTTGTGATATTAATCTCTTTTTCTCTTATATGTGTGTCTTTTAACTCTTCACAAATTGTTCTCACACATTTTGTGCACGCCTCAATTTTTATAATATATACCCTCACTTTACACACAGTTTCTTCAGCTACATGGGCATCAGCTATCACAGCAACAGCGTCTAAGTCTTCAACAACAACTTCTGGCATTGCAGCAGACGAATAATATTAGTCAGAGTCCAGTAATAGGAAATCAAAATATGAACAGTATGCAGCCACCACCTATGCAGCGAGGGAGTATCAATCAAGGCTCTTCTGGAGGTAACACACCTGTTCTTCAGCAAGTTAACAATACCACTACTCATAATCAACAGAACAATACCGATTCAACAGCAACAGCAGCAGCGGCAGTAAAATCAATGGATGAAATAATGATAAATCAACGTAATCAACTACGTGCATTACAAACCATGGTTAAGACACATTCGAATGATCCCGAGAAATCACGTCAATTAAGTAATATGGCCGCGGCCATTATGAATCAACAACAACAATTGGTTGTACAACAGGCTCAAGCTCAACAGCAGGCCTCTGCCGCCGCCGCTGCTGCCCAACAAAATCAAATCAATGCAGCAAGACAATCATCGAATAGCTCGACTATGCTTCAAAGTCAGATACAGGCTGCTCAGCATCAGTTGGCAACCTTTGCGGCACAGGGTGGTTCTAATAGCCAGGCTGGTATTCATCAGCGTCAACCATCGGCATCCAATGTTGTCATGCAGCAATTGATACAACAACGTCAAATGCAGCAGGCTCAGGCTCAGCAACAAGGACAACAAAGGCCATCCATCCAACAGCCTCAACTTCCACAACAGCAGATGAATAATAGTACTTCCCAACGATCATTAATGGGTGGTGGTAGTATTGGAACGATTAGTCCAATGCCAATTGTGAATAATGTTGCTGCTAAACCTCAACCACCACCAGGTGGACAAAATTCCTTGGCAAATACTACACGTGTTGTACCAGTATCACTCACTCCTAGCACTACCTCATCAAGCGCAAATGAAAGAGGTGGCGGCGGTGGTGTACAAGACGCGGCATTAATATATACAAAATATGCATTACAATCTATAGTTACATCATTAAATGAACGTGCTAAAAAGAATACTGCTACCGATAGTAGCAGAAATGTTGTAAGAGAATATACTATACGTGATTTAAGTACGTGTTTGGGAGCATGGGATTTGAATGTTTCTGCTACCAAGAATGCTAACAACAATAAACGCCAAAAGTTGGATAATAATGATAATGATCCAACTAAGACAGTTGATGACACTTCAATGAATGATGGTAATGCTGATACTGCATTTGCATTCTATTATGAAAGATCGTGTCCTATATTATTAGATGTCAAGAAATCATCGGGAGGTGGAAGAGGAAGTAGTCCCGAGTTACGTCGGAGTACATCCACTGGATCACTACCTTTTTGTGTTGAAGATTTTGGAAGTAGTACTGCGTGCGATGCCCAGGATTTAGATGGGAGGAACCTACCATCAGTGGCTGGTGCCATAGTCTTAACATATGGTGCTGATTCAAAGTTTACGGGTGGGATTGGTGAGGAGGGTGTATTAACCAAGGCAATTGTAGAGTTTTTCTATGATGAGGCGGTGGTAGTGCCAAGAAATAACAAGCCAGATCCGCTGAGCGAAGAGTTTTTAGTTGAGGCCGAAGAACAGATATTTGCTCGAGTTGATCCTAATGAAGACCACTCTTCACTAATCAAGGCGGCATTACATGCCCTATCCCCTTCATTATCACCACCGTCATCCAATACTCCAGCTCAAGACTCCACATCATCTTCTTCAGATGATGGAATATACATTCCCACGGTATGGTCTGGCAATACGAACCGTGTTTACCAATACTGCCTTCTTGGTAACCTCGACGCGTATAATGGCACCGAACGTCCATCGAAGCGATTATGCGTTGCCATACAAAAGAAGGAAAAGTTGGCATGTGGCAATGATTCTGGACCAGCCAAGGGTGTTTGTCGTATCACACTGACACTAAGTCCAGCAAGTGTCTTGGCAAAGAAGAAGGCCATGGCTAAGGAACAACAGGTCACCGAGCTGGAAGACAACAATATCAATCCTGTTACTACTCAGACAAGTTCTGAAGTACACCGTACAATACGGAAGAGTTTGCGCATCCTACGGCCACCGCATTTGGCAACGGTACAAGATGTAAATGATGATGATATGCTGCAACCAGGGAAACGACGACGAAATGCATTCCGTCGTCGATCGGTAAACCAGCAACTTGTTGACCCGACGTCAATTGTTGCTGGAGTGCGTTGTCAACATCAACTACTAGTTGATCCTCAAGAGGCAGGGAAAGTATATGTAAATGGTTCATTGGTTGTGGATTGTTCAGACGATGGCGGTTCCGATGCCTTGCCTGCACATACTTTGTTTGGTGTGGATTTCACTCTTCCATCTAGAGGTAATCAGTCCGAGATACTTCTAAACAAGTTGAATCTTGAGAGAGAATATGGCGCATTACTTGTAGATGCGTTGATATTCGCTGGTCAAAGCGATGCCGACGTGGCAGTGAAGTTATTAGGACGGCTCATCACGGGTAATACCGAAAGTCCAAATGAACTCGAGGACACGTCGTCCAATACGGGAAGTCGATACCATGATTCACTCCCTCGTACTGAGAAGTGTCATTCAATCAAATTTGACAATATCTCAAAACCCTGCTTGGAGTCTATTGTCTTGTCAAGTTCGGTGTATGATCCTGTGGGCATTGGTGCCAAGGCCATTGGGACAAAGTTCAGGATGCAATATGGTAAAGAAGCCTTCCCATGCGAGGCTGGTTCAAGTGACGAGTATCGTCTTCATCGTCTCTTGGGTGCACAAAAGATAGCAAAGATAGTCCCACGTCGTGCACGAGACGTATTAAAACGTGGGGCGTATTTAGGCATAGATCAAATGGCAAGCTTTCTTTGGACACAGGGATTAGGATCAAGTTGGGATGGTAATCATAGTGATGCCATGCGAGCTGCCGAGGCTCAGGAGGGAGCAATCAAACTATTAAAGAAGGGAGGATTTCAGGATGTAAAGCCAGATAATATACGATTTGTTGCTCGGAAGAAGTTGGAACCAGTCATAGATGATGACGATGATCAAACGACGCCTCCTTCTGTATCCAAGTTAAGGTGCTGGTATGACGCAAGTAGTGGAAATTATTATGTCAGTGATGCCATTTTGTTTGTTGAGGAGGAGGACAAGCCAAGTGACGGTGAGGGTAAAGACTCCAAGGATAATTCCGAGAAGAAAGTTGCTACTGGCAATAATTCTTTTCCAAGACCTGCCTCTGCGAAAGATGCTGCCTACCTTCTTGCATTTTACATTGCTAAGGAACACCCGAACCCGAGCTCTCAAGTCATTCACATGCTGAGGAGTGACTAATCACATTTTAGGATGTAACATAAGGACAGTATATGGATAGGATAGTATCTGTCAGATCTACTTTATATTAGCTCTTTAGAGTCGGCTCGTATTCACACACCAATTGATTACTTAAAGATTAAGCTTCTTTACTCTAATGCTTGATTAAGCTTCTCAACTCCAGCATCTGGCCTTTGCAAGCACATCATCGATACATCCTACTCCAGGGACTGTAAATTGTGCAGAATCCTTCTTACCTCCGCCCTTACCCTTCGTTCCTTCCGTTGCGGCAACAGCCCAAGCCTTACAATCAACATCCTTCATTCCCTTAGGAGCAAAGGCAATTACCATGAATCTGTCTGCACTTTCATCGGCAGAAACTAATAGAAGAGCCTTGTCCTTGACCTTCTTTCCGTAAGCGGCAGTGACAGCCTTGGCAACCTTTCCATCAACACCAAAGTCACATCGAACAACAACCTTGTTCCCATCAGTTACAGTATTAGCAACCTCAATCACTTGCTCAACCACCTTGGTTGTTTGTTTTGCGGCATGCTTCTTCTTCCATGCAACAACTTGCTTTCCGTACGTTCCCAATGTTTCACGGAATTGAATCTTCTTGGCAGCAGAAATTGAAAGGCCTTCCAACTCCACAGTAAGGAGTTTTACTTGTGACTCAAGCTCGGTGCCTTGCAACTTTCCAGCCTCGGTCAACTTGGCATCAAAGTCAGATGCGGCTGCAGTGGCGATGGCAGCATCCTTCATTGTAACTCCCGTAATACGACGTACACCCTTGGCAATACCCTCCTCGCTCAACAAGACAAACCCTTGAGCCTCAGATGTGTTCTTCAAGTGTGTTCCTCCACAGAATTCGACACTGTATGAGTTCCATTGATCATCCTGTGGATTTCCTAACATCTGAGTAATGGTGGATGGAGATACTGCGACCACACGGACTGGATCAGGGTAGACTTCTCCAAATACGGCACGCAATGAAGATATTTTCTGTGCATCCTCGAGAGGTGCAACAAAGTTATCGACGGGAATGGAGGAGTTAATCTGATCGACACAAACACGTTCTACCGCAGCTAGTTGCTCAGCAGTCAATGGACCGCTCCATGAGAAATCAAACCGTAACTTGTTCTCGTCAACAAGGGAGCCTTTTTGGTCAACAGATGCATTAGGCTGATCGCTCGTTGCATTTGTGATGAGCACATCTCTCAAGGCAAAGTTAAGAATGTGTGTCATGGTATGATTAGCAGCAATGGGAGCACGTCGGACGTAGTCAACAGAGCAGGTGGCATTATCACCAACCGAGATGGATCCATCCGTGACCTCTCCAAGATGCAATACGAAGCTGCCATAAATCTGAACATTATTAATCTGAATAGTCGCACCAGATGAAGTTTTGATAGTACCAATATCAAATGTTTGACCACCCGATTCTCCATAGAAGTTGGACTTGTCAAGAACAATACCCACTGCTCCATTCTCCTTTGAAATCGTATCGACAAAACCAATACCATCCTCAGTCTCATTCCTTCCAATGAATAATGCCTTGATGGTACACCCTTCCAAGTCCTCATTCCATACATACTTGGCATCATCATTGGTAGCATCAACACCCTTATTCACCAAGTGAGAAGTTTGCTCAGCTACAAGACGCATATCCTTCCCAGACCCGGCAGACATCTTCTCCAAATGTGCCTTTTCACTAATCTTCTTCTCATGGTCCATCTTGGCATCGAATCCAGCCATATCAAGTGTCAATCCACGTTCCTCACACATCAATTCTGTCAAATCAACAGGGAAACCCATCGAGGTGTACAAGAAATGTGCATCCTCACCAGAAAAGACTTTATTATCAGGACCTAATGCATCACATCGTTTCTTAAATTCAACAATACCCTTATCAACAGTCTTTGAGAATGATTCCTCCTCCTCACGGACAATACTGGTTACATACTCCTCCTTCTCACGTAGTTCTGGGAATGTATCCCCCATAAGTTCCACCAATGTATTAACAAGTTTAGCAAAGAAACCCAATTCAGCATTTAAATTCTGACGTCCATATCGTACCGCACGTCGTAAGACACGTCTCAACACATATCCCCGTCCATCATTCGATGGCACCGCACCATCGGCAATTGCAAAGCTTAATGTCCGTACATGATCGGCAACTACACGGTATGCCATATCAATATACTCAGGACCATCCTCCTCACCTACCTTACCACTGTAGGGTCTTGCACCGGTAATCTTTTGTATAGCATCAAATAGTGGGATGAATATATCAGTATCATAGTTGGAATCAACACCCTGGAGTATAGAGGTTAGACGTTCAAATCCCATACCGGTATCAACATGCTGGGATGGTAAGGGACGTAATGATCCATCGGCCTCACGATTGAATTGGATGAATACATTATTCCATATTTCAATAACATCTGGTAGATCGGCATTCACAAGTGCGGCGGCATTACGATTGCCTATACGATCGTAGTGAATTTCCTGTTTGTTGGTTTGTTGTAGTTGTGGTTTATTTTGATAAGTTGTTGATGATGTTTGGTGTATTGCAATATGCATAGATTATAAAGAGTTGTGAGTGTACACATCATGTGAGCAAAAAAGTCAATATTCACTAAACATAGACAAACTTACCACACAAGGACCACAAGGACCAGTAGCACCCATCTCCCAAAAGTTATCCTTAGCATCAAATGGTAATACACGATCGGCCGGTAAATACTGTAACCATATATCACGCGCCTCCGTATCCATTGGCGTATTCTCGTCACCACTAAAGTATGATGCATATAATCGACTTTTATCTAATTTAAATTCTTCTGTGAGGCATTTCCATGCTAATTCAATGGCTTCCTTCTTGAAGTAATCACCAAAGGACCAATTACCAAGCATTTCAAAGAAGGTATGATGATATACATCCTTCCCTACATCATCTAAATCGTTATGTTTACCACCGGCACGGATACATTTTTGGGAATTGGTAGCACGTTTTAATTGTGCCATTGGTGAGTTTGGATCGACTGTGCCGAGGAATAATGGTTTGTATTGATTCATGCCTGCGTTGGCGAAGAGTAATGTTGGATCGTCGTGGGGTACACATGGTGATGATTTCCAATAGGTGTGTCCATTACGTTTGAAGTATTCAATGAAGGTTGATCGGACTTTGTTTGCTGGCCATTCTAGTTCTTTCTTGTCTTCTCCGGTTGACGACATGATGGAAGAAGAGATGGGTGCTACTGGTCCTTGTGGTCCTTGTGTGGTAAGTTTGTCTATGTTTAGTGAATATTGACTTTTTTGCTCACATGATGTGTACACTCACAACTCTTTATA
>Ga0214479_100473_pt1 | contig 23553 bp, 19 predicted proteins | sample M1_20Mar14CPVII9_5_FD_165054 | JGI IMG/M metagenome (GOLD analysis project Ga0214479, IMG submission 165054) | Marine eukaryotic communities from Monterey Bay, California, United States - M1_20Mar14CPVII9sort6BwellE14 | ecosystem: Environmental > Aquatic > Marine > Unclassified | place: USA...
AGTGAGAGTCATTTTGGCGATAATAATTCTATGAGATTGTATCGTATCTTTACGCGAGTAAATATAACTTCAACCAATCAACCTCATGAACATTCGTCATTGGTCCACGCACTAACTTAATGTACCAGGTTCTAAATAGACTTGATTGGTATTACCTTTATAATCTTCAATTTCCTTGGACAAACTTTTGATTGTAGACTCTAAAGGTCCAGTGGGTTCCTCATCATCACAATCTTCGACCATTTTATTATACTCGCGATTTAACTTTGCAACTCGTATAGTCTTCTTCTCAATCTCATCATTACAACGACGGATTTCACTTTCCTGAACATCAATCCTAGCCTCGGTACTTTTCAAGGTAGCCAACTCGTCATTTAGCTTCTCCTCCAATTGTGTATTGTGTGCTTGGGTATTCAATCTATCTATATCAAGACGAGCAATTTCATTCAAGATAGTTGCACTTTCAATCTCCTTATCATGAATCTTGACAAGTATAGACTTCTCTTCCCTAGCAAGATTCTGTGCCACCTTGGACATGCTAGACTGTTCATGTCTCATGGTAGATATCTTCTCTTCAATCTTGTGTCGTTCTCGAATGAGTAATTCACACTTGTGATTGACAGTCGTTATCTCACTTTCAATCTTTGATACGGCCGATACAAGAGCCTTCTCTTCCTTGTTGGTAGCCTTGAGTGTCTCCTGTAGCAATTCAAACTGTTGTGATAATGTAGCCAAGTTCTCTTGAATAGTCGTAACATTCCTCTCAGTGTAGACAATTTCATTATCAAGTCGATCTCTTGATACCTTCATACCATCATTCGTTTCCTGTAATGATACTATATCTCGTTCTAGCCTTGTGTTTTCATTCTCTAAATCTATAATGGAATCTTGTACCTTCTTAAGTGCCTTGGTAGCCACCGCCAATGCCTGATCACGTCTACCAAGAGCAACTACTGATGAATTCCATTGTTGTACAAGACGTTTCTGTTCCGATGCCAACTTGTCTAATGCATTTGTCGTCTCACGAATCATAGTATTAGCATCGGCACTCTGTTCCTTCTGTGCACGTAATTGTGATTCAGTTAAGGCAATATCATCCTCAAGACGTGTTACCTGTGTATTCAAACTATCAATGTATGTGTCTTGATCGACCTTATCTTTAGCTCGGACTTTCAAATCCTCCTTCGTTTTGTTGGCAACTGTTCGTGTAATTGCAACCTCACTCTTCATGGCATCATTATACTTTTTAGCCTGACGAACCTTGTCGAGTAAACTATCAAGTTCTTCTTGTGTTTTAGAGGCCTCCTTACGTAAATGTTCAGATCGTTTTGCCTTCTTGACATGTCGTTCTTTCGCCTCGAGGAGTTTATTCTGCCCGTCTACACGTTCTTGTGATATAACTTCATATTGTTCATCAACTGAAGTAAGATTGGATTGTAATCTTGATAATTGCTGTTGCATACCATACAATTCAATACCGGCATCTTCTCGTAATCGTTTAGATTGTTTTAATGCATCCTCTTGTTCAAGTAATTCTAACTTTACCCTATCACGAGTTTGTAATAGTTGAGAGTATAATGTTGATTTGATTCGTTCCATCATTGGATTTGTTTGTAAGTTTGATGTGTCGTCGAGACTGCCATTCATTGATGAGAAGATGACCTCATCCTCGTCGGGAGAATGAGATTGTTGATCCATTGCTAGTTAAGAATGTGCTTCTTATCAACCAGATCGTTCGGGTTGTGAAGAAGAGAGACTAAAATTTTAACTCCCATGGAAATTTGTGTGTGTATACTCCACCATCTCCTAATCTATCTCATACACAAGCAATCTTCCACAATAACAATCCTAACAAAATAGCACAGCCATGTGCCACAGTTGTTATTACTTCACCAACTATACCATAATACAAGAGAATTATTATATTCATACTAATTGTAACTTTAGTGTATTTTATTGTATGCAGTGATGATAGTGCTGACGTCTTAATAGTTGGTAGCTGCTGCTGCATATTACTAGTATGTGTATCATCTTTACTCTGTATTTTTACTGATTGAGTAGTTTGAATAACCTTATTATCATACTCCATACTATCAACACTATGCAACTGTACAAGTAACAAATTGATGTAATCTACATGAACTAACTAATGAAAGTAATTGAACTATAAATGATAATGTAGTACACCATATTAATTGATACTCCTGTACATTTCAATAGAAGACATAGTGCTATTTGAAATGTAACAACTGCCAAACACGTCGGATTGGTGGCGGTGTAAACGTATCGAATTGTGGTGCAGTAGGGATAGATGAGAGCTCATTAACATATGTGTATACACATCAAGTGTCGATATATAGAAATGCAAAACTTACCAAATCCAAAGCAAACTAATATTGCCAAATTCGATGGACGTCTAATATCAATATCATCAATACTACTACTCGTAATACTTGTCGGTTGCAATCTCTTCTCTTTTTGCTTCTGTTGTTGTTGTTGTTGTTGCATCTCAATCATTCTATTACTAGCAGCATACCAATCAACAACATTACTTAAACATACAACCATTGTTATATTTAAGATTAGTATAGTATAATTTAATGTAGTATTGAAATAGTCTATATTAATTGCAGCTATGTTGGTCATAGTGCATGTTGTTTCATCATCGTTGTGTTGAAAAGAAGATGCACCGTCAAGAAGAGAGTTGGTAAGAGAGTTATATTGTTGTTATTTAGCATACATTGTTGATCGTATACTAGGATACAGATTATTTGATGCAATATACTACTATTAATCATTGTATCAACAACAACGTTCAATAGAGGTCTCTAACGGCATCCGCTTTGGATAGCAACCGCCTCAACATGTCGTAGACAATAGGATAACAACTCCACTCGCTAGAAGTTTCATGAGCTAAAGCGACCTAGAAGTTTCAAAACTGTTTTTTGTATTTATGTGCCGTTGTAGGTACATATTGCTTGCTAATATCATGGCAGCCCTACTACTGCATATATTAATCCTCCTCCTAGCACTGTTGCTACATTATAATGATAATGGTGGCGTCGTAAATGCCATGATGGAGGATGATCGAATGAGAGAATATCACAAACGGTAAGTTATTTATGGTGCATGCCTAGAGAGAGAGTTGATTTTATCAAACCAGCCCTCCCTATTTGCAAATTCGATTACTCTTATCTCTAGCGTATTGCTTCTCCTTACATATATCCTTCTCTGTTGTTGCAAATTCGATATTATCTAATATCTCGTGTTACTGCTTCTCCATACATATCATCCATATCATGACGTACATATACACACACACATATAAAATAATAAAAACATTCAGAGGGTATAAATGGCCAATTGAAAAGTTTGTACCAGATACGCCCGGATGGGATAGAATAATGCGTCGTAGATTTGACCAGGTACGTGTTGTGTATACTTGTATATGTTTGCTCGTCTATGTTTGCTTTTGTTGTTTGTTCTGTGTATTGGTATTGCAGAGGTGCTCATGCCAAGGTTGATTACATCATATGCTCACTTCTTCTCTCAAAAACACAAACACAATATCGTAGGTGGAACGTATTAATCATGCAAACGACAAATACAACGGTTGGATGGGTTTCATAACCTCAGCACTAATAGCAACAAACTACACTGAAAACGGATGGGGATTAACACGTGCTCCTGAACATATTACCAAATTATTACAAGATCGATTATATCAAACATTGGAAGTTACAAAAGTTACTACTAAACAAGAATGTAGTATAGATGATATGACTGGTAAAGAGGAATGTATAGATATCCAACAAGAGATAGTTGAACCAAGTACTGATAACAATAAGAATACACGTAAAGAACACTTTATCAATGTCATAGGTGGAGATGATAATGCACGTCCAGTAATGATAAGTGACTACCATCAAAACATGGAAATACTTAATGAAATGAAACCAATATTCGAAGAATGGAGTGGTATACCATTAGAAGGATCAACAGCCTATGGTATACGTGCCTATCGTAACAATTCCAACTTATTAATGCATGTTGATAAATCATCAACACATGTTATTAGTGGTATATATCATGTAGATCGTTCAGATGATGCCAAACCATGGCCAATTGTTATTGAAGATTATAAAGGTAATACCAATCAAGTCTATTTAGAACCTGGTGATTTATTATTTTATGAAAGTTCGAAATGTTTTCATGGAAGACCACAAACCTTTATTGGTGGATATTATGCCTCATTATTCATGCATTATCGTCCCGTGAATTATAATCATGAGAATATTAATAATGAGATACATTATGCTATACCACAACATTGGCATGAAGCTAAACCACCGAAAGAAGGATTGGATGTAATGGAGGTTGTTGGTACTTCATTTAAGGAACCGAATTGTAAACATTTATTGTGTTCGTTAGATGAGGGTAATGAGATGAGTAAGAATACAGTGAATTGGTATGGCCCGGCACCGGAGGGGAAGGTTGTGACGACTGGGTGGAATCCAACTACTATGACTCCACCTGAAAGTTGGGATGATGATGATCTTCTTGGCGGAGACGATGAGCTTTAATAGGTGTTTCTAATGTCAAATCTAGAGGTCATTATAGTGTCCTAATATCTAATATACAAGGTATCTACCTACTGTATAGTTTCATTGCACAATCGTTTGTCCTAATATCCGAAGTCAGCTAGGTATTCCTACTCCCTGTGACAACTGATTCTTCTTCACAGCTCTTAATCTCCGCATGAGTTGATTCTTCCTCTGGGCAAGTGTAACATCATCAGTATCCTTGGCTTCACTAGGTTTCTTACCGGGGGTATGTAATTTTGGAAACACGAAGCCTCCTGCGATTAATGCATCAAGGTAGGGTAAGTCTGGGTTCTGTAGTCTAGCTTCTACTGCCTTGTTCATTCTTTTATCTCCCACTCTGCCAGGGTGTGTCTTGTACTTCTTTCTCTCGTATACTTTACTTGCGGTACTATGATTTGGTGCCTTCTTTTGGGGTATACTCGTGGCTTTTGAATCTGATGTTGTCGTTGCTGGTCTCTTCTTACTCGAGCTGAGTTTAGTATCACTTTGATCATTTATACTAACACTTGATGATGGGTAGCCACTTGCTGAGCTTAAACTGACGCTGGGGTTGTTACTCATTTGCATTATCTGAGTATTGTCCTCTCTTTCGATGGAAAGCCTGGCCTGTGCAAAGGCATCTAACGATACATCGAGTAATCCCCCCATGTCTCTGGGTATAACTTCTTTTGGCAATGAATATGCAGCCAGACTTTCTAAGACTCTATCATTCGGTCCATTGTGTAGGGTAAGTGTTTGTCTTGACCTTAATGATAACACCGCATTCACTAACGGAGCGACCAATGGGAAGGTTGCCATTGGATAGTTGCATAGATGGATCTGTTGTCGTCGAATGGGGAAATCACCGTCCCCCGATTTGACAACGGCTAATAACCGTTTTGGATTAAAGTGGCGTAGAGTTGCGTTTTCGCCATTACGGAGGAGTACGAATCCATTCTAATATGTTGAAATGAAATATGAGATTAGGTTGCCATTAGCTGATCATATGCACACCCCACCAACTCACCTTTCTACAGCTCGGTCTCTCCATTGCAACATGAACTAAATACCACCATACTTTCACCACTTCCTCCACTGCTTGGTCCTCGGGCATCTTAGAGGCATCTCCATATCTATGAGAGAGAAGCATATTAAAAGTGAGAATGTGCACATGATGTGAACAATAAAAGGTAAAGCCCAAACTATTACGTACATGATTGTTCTTCCAAGCTCATCAAGTTCGGGTAATAGAACGAAATAGCCTTGTTTCAACCATTCTATCTTCCCTTTCATCGCTCCTAAACATGCATCATATTGGATAATCGAATCGAATTGCAATGGGAAAAAGTTAGTGCATATCATATGCACAAAATAGGATGAAAAGCATATACGTTCATACATACCATGTAGAGTTATTGGAAGAATGTAATCATCACCAAATACCTTGTGTCGGCTTTTCCAATATCGTAATAATCTTGATAGTGCCAGCTACGTTTGGATTAGAAGAAGATAAAACATATTATGTTAGGCATAATGTTAAAAAAAATCTCATCTCTACACTAAACTATAATGTATCTCAATATTACCAAACAAATAACTTACATCAACATTAAAATCTTCAACATATAAAAAACCTAATAAATGATCATCATTAACTAAATCATTAGAAACTTGTTGTGCATATACTAATGATGATTTATCTTCCGGAGGTACATTTAATAATTTTTCTTTTAATTGGAGGAGTGCTGTTACCTTTTGTTCAAGTGATGATAGGTTTATTTGATCATTGTTAGTAGTAGAAGTGATGGTGGAAGTAGTATCTACATGGATATTTTGTTGTGCAAATGGTTTGTAGGATGTGTAATCCTTGTTATTGTTATTGTTTGGTGGAGTTATCATAATTTTTGAGAAGGGTGAAATTGAACTGTGTTTGTGTTGTTTTATATCGATCTGCCCGGCGTCTTTTGGATACACCAGAGGAATATACTCTGCTCTGCTTCTCCTCTTCTTTCTTACTCTGTTCTCTGTCAATTCCGCCTGTAAGGAGAGAGATAATAGGGCTATTGTTACCTTTACCTATTGTTTTTGTTTGTAATTGTGCATTGTCTTTATTAGGGATAATCAGAATGTCATTGCGACTTTGACCGGGAAGTGATTGAGAAAGAATGAGGACAAATTATACTCAATATTGAGCCCAATTAGTGGCCTTATTATCATCAGCAATAAAACAATATATTTGCAATTTAGTGTCGTGTAGAGGACTCTCTGTTAGTAGTAGAATGATGGTAGACTCGGTGTCAAAAGCCGAGCAATTTAATGATACACAACCCCGACTCAACAACGCTAATGATGATGACCAAAAAGTAATTTACAACACCAACGGAGACGTTGCTGATAATCAAGACGATACAACAACAGATAATAACTGTTGCAATAATACAATTGATAATATATTAAATAAAGTTACAAATAATATGGGCATGAAACCAATATCCTCACGGTATAAACCAGTTCGTACCAATGACCATTCTAATGCTACACAAAATCATCGTCGAGCGACACCTCAAGCTTGTAATAGTTCACCATACAAACGATCTAATTCTACAGATATATCATCATCTACTACCACTACAGGCATACGCCGACGTCATAACACAACAATACGACGTAATTCAATAATGCCCGGCAGTGAAACAAACATTGCCAACAACTACACCACTAAACAAGAAAGTACAAGACAATCATTTGAAATAAAAAATGACGCCTTATACTCAATGGCACAACAAACCGACCACACCCTTGAAAATGATTTATCCCTAATCCAATCATTTCAAATTGAACAAGAATATAATTCATCACAGAATTTTTGGATACGATTAGCAATACAAAGTAGTTCATCTAAAACATCTTTTAAAGATTTGGTTAAAAGGAGTACTTTTTTAGTTATTAGTGTATTGACTGTTGGTGCTGGTGTGCTTTGGGGATTAATGTATGTTGCTTTAGGTAAGAATAAGGATGATGATTGGGTGGTGTTTGTATTTGTGTTGTATTGGATATCGTATCAGATATTAATTGCTATATGAAATTTGTGCTTAATTATTTATTGTGCATATGATGTGTACTTTTTTTCACTCAATTGTTATTGTACTATGTTTTCCCTTTCTACAACTACTCTATAGGGGAATGGTTGGCAGCATTAATGCCATTCATTTACAGCACAACAATGAGTGGTGTACTATTCACATGTATTTGTCAAAATAAGAATATAATTAGCGGTATGGAAGATATTAACAAGTTAAATAGCGGAGTTGGTAGAAGAAGAAGAAGTGGCAGTATCAATTCATCAACTGCAAATTCATCCACCACGGCAACTACATCATCATTAACAGCAACTAACAAACAAACAAGAAGGAAGAAGGGATATGATACATTTGTTACATATCAATTAGCATTAATACTCCTATTACCATTTGCGGTACATATCGCGTTAGGGGGGATAGAAAAGAGTGGTGGAGTCATGTTATGGAGTTTCCTATGTCCAATGGGTGCAGCATTCTTCCGTAGTGCCACGGAAAGTATACGTTGGTTCAAGTTGTATATGATTATTAATTGTATATTATTAGTTTATGGATTTTGGGATATAACTAATGACGATGAGGGAATAGTTTACCTCGAGGGTGGAGAAGGAAGTAGTAGTTTATCATCATCCGAGACGACTATACAAAAGTTATATTGGTTAATGAACATTATTGGTGTCAAGTGTGTCATCTTCGCGGCAGTCTTCTTATTTGCTCGTGAATTAGAAAAGGAATATACAAAGTCAGAAGAAGTATTGGGAAATATATTACCATCATCTATAGTTAAGAGAATAAAACGGGGAGAATTTCCAATAGTTGATCATGTTGCCGATACGACGATATTATTTGCAGACTTGGTTGGTTTCACCAAGGCATCGACTGAATTGCATCCCAACTTTTTAATCGGTTTGTTTCTTAGGGATATATTTCAAGAGTTTGATGATTTAGTATACAAGCATGGTCTAGAGAAGATTAAAACAATCGGCGATGCCTACATGGTAGTGGGTGGGTTAAATCATTCCGGAGAAGAGTTGTCAGAGCAATCTCAATCTCAGTCTGCCAAGTATGAATATCAACCAGCCCATGCTACCAATACAATGTTCATGGCAATGGAAATGTTCACTGCGTTAGACAAGATTAATCAAAAGTATAATCTCTCATTCGATTTAAGAATAGGAGTGCATACTGGTCCAGTTGTGGCAGGAGTATTAGGTTTGAAACGTTTCACATATGACGTGTGGGGTGATTCAGTCAATACGGCAAGCAGAATGGAATCAAATGGTGTACCTGCCATGGTCCACTTGTCAGAAGACATGTATCAATCGGTATGTAATATGGATGATATGTTCGACTTCTCATGTTGTGGCAAGCTCGAAATTAAGGGCAAAGGAGAGATGACAACATACCTTGCACTACCTCATGCTGCTAAAGATGATAATATCGAAGAGAGATAATGGTATGCAACATAGAAATATAAACTATAGAGGGTACTGAAACTTTATCGTTGCTACATCTCTTTACACTTTTGGCATTCTGTACATTCCACTTGTTTAATCCCCAATATATACAATACTCATACTAAACCATCCACTACTTTGTCTTTGTCTTTTCGCCATCCTTACCAAGTAAAAAGTATGTAACCGAACTAGTTACAGCACATAATTCCATATAAAATATCATAAACCAAATAAATACAACCTCATACGGCCAACTACTCATACCAACACTAACAAATCGTAACCAAACCAATGGTATTAACGTACCAACAAAGGCAACGAATGTATTCCATACTAATGGAAATGCCATATTCTTGAGATTTAATGCACTTAATGATGATATGGAATTGATAATTGTTAATGCAACTAGACCTTCAATACCACCGAGTTTACGTTCTTCTAGCCAATAGTCGGAATTATTTTCATAGTTTGATATTGTATATATGATTAGTAGAATGTGTGTTATTGCATTACCAAGGTTGGACACACCTGATAGTTTACGAAGCCAAGATGCTTTGGAAGCGTTTGATTGTTGTCCTTCGTAGATTCCAACCGCTGTAAATACAAAGTAGCTAATTATTGTTGCCATGAAGAAGAGTGTTAGGATGATACCACCATCGTTTGATGAGGTAGTATTAGTGATTAATGCCGCCATATTCGATTAGAGTCGTCGACAAAGAGATGTATATTGCAACAACAATGAAATAATAAAGGCTCACTCGGCGGGGTTGGATAGGAAGAGCCGCCGCTATGTAATTGAATTGCCACGATTTTGCAAAAGATATGTCTCATAGTGAGAGTCATTTTGGCGATAATAATTCTATGAGATTGTATCGTATCTTTACGCGAGTAAATATAACTTCAACCAATCAACCTCATGAACATTCGTCATTGGTCCACGCACTAACTTAATGTACCATATTCAAATAGCATTGGTCCATTGTATAATATAAACAATAATATTGCAAATAATGAAACTCTTACTACTCCTAGCAACAACTGTATCAACAACAGCCTTCACCACTGGCTTTACACCGGTAACCAAATCACTTTCATCCACAACCACTTCATCATCACAATTCAACTTTCAACTTAATGCAGAAGTAGCAGCCGATGGTGTAGCAAACGGCACATCCAAGAAGAAGATTATAATCCTAGGCGGTGACGGGTTCTGTGGATGGCCAACGAGTTTATATCTAAGTGATCAGGGACATGATGTGGTAATTGTTGATAATTTAAGTAGGAGGAATATTGATACAGAATTGGGTTGTGATTCGTTGACTCCTATTCAAAGTCCTGATGTAAGTTATTTTTATGTTTGTGGTATGTTTGTTGTTGTAGTGTGGTATATTGCAATGTGGAGTAGTGGTTTACAATGATCGTGCTATTGATATTTAATATTTATATGGAGCGGCGGGCTAGTTTATCGGTCGGTGCACAAGATGTGCACCTTCTATGCACTGGAAGATTCGACATACTTTGCGGGCTATACAGTATGAAAAACCGTATGATATAAAGAAGTAGCGAGATGGGTATTAGCCGGATAGATCTTAATATGGTGAATTTGCAATTCTACTAAAAAGTTGGTATATTGTTATAAGAGAAGGCGATATACATTGTGTGTTTACATATCTTTTGGTGGTGTTAGATTTTCTATACTTTTAGTGATTGTGTATAATGGATTTGCAAACAATCTAAACCTTCTTTCCTCTTCAAATCATAAACTCAAACACAAACATATTTAATATAGGTTCGTGTCGAAGCATGGAAGGAAGTATCAGGTAAAGAAATGAAATTTGTAAACCTCGACGTGGCCAAGGAATATGACCTCCTAGTACAACTAATTAAGGATGAAAAGCCTGATTCTATTGTACACTTCGCTGAACAACGTGCGGCACCATACTCCATGAAAACATCCAAAACGAAGCGATATACTGTTGATAATAATGTTTCCGGCTCTAATAATTTATGTTGTGCTGTTATTGATTCGGAAGTTGATGCACATATTGTACACTTGGGTACCATGGGTGTTTACGGGTATGGTACATCGGGTGGTGAAATCCCCGAGGGTTATATTGATGTTATCTTGCCTGGTGGTCGGGAGGCGAATATTCTCCACCCTGCCTATCCCGGATCGGTATACCATGCTACTAAATGTTTAGATGCATTACTATTTCAATTCTACCAAAAGAATGATGCTATACGTGTTACTGATTTACATCAGGGTATCGTCTGGGGTACCAACACACCCCAAACTATTAAGGATGAACGATTAGTTAACCGATTTGATTATGATGGTGATTATGGCACGGTATTAAATCGTTTCTTAATGCAGGGTGCCATGGGTGTGCCACTTACTGTCTACGGTACCGGGGGACAGACACGCGGGTTCATCCATATTACCGATACAGCCCGTTGTATTGAAATTGCTATTAATAATCCACCCCAAACTGGTGAACGTGTTGAAATTTTTAATCAAATTGCCGAAACACGTCGTGTCCGTGATGTTGCCAAGTTAGTTGCCGATCAAACGAATGTGGAAGTTAATCTACTTCCCAATCCACGTCAGGAGGCTGCCGAGAATGAATTGGATGTATCAAATCGTAAATTCTGTAACTTGGGACTTGATCCCATTACGTTAGATGAGGCATTATTCGATGAGGTTACCGAGGTTGTGACCAAGTATAAGCATCGTTGTGACCCCACCAAGATTTTGCCTGCTAGTTTCTGGAATAAGAAGAGGGCTGAGGAGTGTGCTAGTTTGGACCCAAGTAGTGTCAAGATTGAGGCCTAAGATGAATAGAGGAGGAGAAGGAGAGAGGTTATATATGGCGTTTGGGCAGTGGTTTGTTGTAGCGATATCTAGTATCAAGTCTTCATTCCAAATGCGGATAAGTTATAATTAAGTTAGAGAGATACTAGATTGCTACTATGTAGATCGACTGATATAATGTATGATCTGAGACACTAGCAATGGTAATAGGATGGCGAGTGCCGCGGCAGACGAAAAAGGATACCATAATCTAATCTTTGCAGATGCAGACTTTGCAGCGCCTTATCTTATCTGAATAAGTTATCTAAGAGGGACACTTTGACAGGCTTTGATCAACTTTTTTAGCTAGTAGTCAATGCGATAGCAAATAAGGAGGATATCGTACACACAGCTATCATACTTAGGATAGCATGTTATCATTTTAACTCTCATTTTATGATTTAGAAAGATACCGCCCATTTGATCATAAAAGAGTGACTTTGAGTCGCACTCTGGTAGCGAGTAGGTAACCAAAACAAAAAAAAACGGTGAAAATAGCCAAAACAACCATTTCAAATCGCCACAACATCAAACAACTCCGCTATTATTAGAGCTTTGGAATAGAGATATAATTAGGAGGTAGAGTTGAGCATATTTGAGTATCCAACAAAGGTAAGTGCAATGAATTTGTCATCGATCGGTCACGCATAAAAAGTGAGTTGTTTGCAATGGCAGGCCGCTATACTGATGAGCTGCCACCACATTATATTAGACCGTTGCAAACAAAAGTAGACTATTATATTGTGCACGTGGATATCCCTTTACATTGTAGCCTGTGGAATAAGTTAAATATATTGTGATTGGTTTCTGTGGGGGTGTGTAGGCAGGTGGTAGGGATACTCCCACACACAATTATGATGATGTGCCGTTCTTACAGTTTGGTTTATTTATATTTGTAATCTATTGCAATGGACATAGAATACTCATGTGCACTGACGATATTAATATCTCCTCTGTCTCTGTCGATTACACCACAGATATATCAGTTATAATACTTATCAGCAGCAGAATAGAAGAGATTGAAGTAGAGAGCAGAGTTCGAATAAGGTGAGTGTGAAACTTATTACATCCTCCCACATAGTCTACATCGTCTATCTTTCGTACTACAAAGAGCTACTACAACTAACACACAAATAAAAACTTATCTTTTCATATCGTTATATACACGCCACATAAATATAAACATCTACAACCTAATCTTGATAATAATAATACCAAACATTACACACATATACAAAAAACAAATGAAACATTAATTACAAACAATAACACAACACAATCATCGTATCAAATAGGTAGGTAGGTTGTTAATTGAGAGAAGATGTATCATTCCTACAAACTGAAAAGAGGATAATAACTTATTAGTTCAATACGTGCTGCCGTGTTTGAACATATTAGGGGTAGATGTGAAGCGAGAGTCCTCTTCTTTGTGTTAGAATCTTATTGGACTTAATGATAGACGGGTGGTGTATGAAGTATGGTACACTTGGAGATATTTATAGGCGTATGTCTTCTTTGTTACCTCGTTTCACTCACTCAGATTGTCCTTCGTCTATCCTTTCTTTAATACACAATGCATATATTATCAATCCGCATTCAACATATTCAAATAGAAGATACCAACAAATTTGGTAAGATTTGTTTTATCAGATACGACACATATGAATTGGCTATTGAACTGCAAAACAAACGCTCACTGAATATAATCCCTTTCTTCTAACCACATCTCATTACATTAATACTCAACAACATTTCTCTCATATCAACAATTATCATTTGATATTACAACACGCATCAAGAATTGAGATTGAGAAGATGAAGTGGATAACAACAACGATAGCACTAGCACTTGCCTTAGCTACCAACTCATGTGTAGAGGGGCAAGATCATGATACCATTCCTAGTAGAGGTAGTCATAGGGTAAGTTTATTGTGTCTGTGTTGAGATGTTTTCATCCCTGATAGTATTATCTCCAGGTATCTTTCTTATCACCCCACTTGATCTCATTCCTCCCAAGAAGACTTCCATTGAAAACCCTGAAAGTATTGGTGTTCTTTCTAATGACAAGGAGGAGGGTATTGCTTTTGTTGATCATCAAGATCAGACCATGGTAAGTGTGCCTCAAGTTCAAGCTGTTGAGGATCGTCAAGTCCAAGCTCAAGGAAGAAGGCTTGTGGACATAGCTACATTTGAAGCTCGTTGTGATGCCTCGGTTGCGGCGGCATTCCCAGAAGCTGGTTTATCAGGCAGTGACGCATATGTTGATTGTGTTGGTGGCTTTGTTAGGGATACCACGACTGGCCTCGCTACTACTCAATCCTGTGCCGATGCATGTGGTACCAAATGTTGTACTGGAGATAGTGCATGTGGAATTATTCAATCTGCTGCCTCAATCAATGGTGGATTTACAGGCAAAGGTGAGCAATTTGGAAAAGAGTAACTGTATGTGATTAAATTTTGTTCGTATCACTTATTAACTACTGCTCCTCTTCTTCTGTCTTCCATTGTTCTTTTGTAGTTTGCCGTGATGGTTCGTGCACTGGAGCTGATTCATGCTTAGGTGCTACCATTGGCAGTGTTGTAGGACCATCATGCACAGGTACTAGTAATAGTAATTCATGCTTTAGTGCTAAAATTGGTAGTGTTGATTCGTCTTGCAAAGATGATTTCTCGTGTGTAGGTGCTAAATTAAGTGGTGTTGATTTGATCAATTCGTGTAAGGCTACAGCCTCTTGCAATGCTGCCAATGCAAATTGGGAGATTGCTGAATTGATTGACTGCTGCAATGATCAAGGTGCTCAATGCCAGAGCGAAGTAGGCCGAATTAATATTGTTGCTGCTGGTGGGCCTAGCTGTGTAAGTCTTACATGTCGAACGAGTGATAATTGCTTCTTCATTTGTCAAATGACTCACTCTTCTCTCATTCATGAATATATATGACAGCGTGCACTAACAAGTGCGCCTACGTCTGTGCCATCATTTGCGCCAAGCACCAGTCAAGAGCCAAGTGAAATTCCCTCGTCTGTCCCTAGTGAAAGTAGTAAGCCCTCGTTGGTACCCTCTGATTCTCCTTCTACAAGTGTTGAGCCCAGCTCAAGTCCAACAAAGAGTGGCAAGGTCAACAGTAAGAAGACCAAGTCCTCCAAAGTCGATTCTAGAAACATGGCAAGCAAGTCGGATGTTTTGGAGTATTTGTCAAGTATTGACTTGTCTTCTGATGAGAAGAAAGCTTTGATCTTAATTTTGATAATTGGGATCTTGGAACATCTTACTGGTGACGTTAATGAGATGGACTAGTGTGCTGTGTGTATGTCAACAAAGCTGTGAGTGCTATAGCTTTGGAAGAGGTATCGCCAGATTAAATTATGTGTGTAGAGATTTAGAGTTTTATTAAAGAGTCGTGAAAGAAAGAGATGCTCCCGAGTTGGAGTATGAAAGACCATGAGAAGTAAGAGAGAAGAGAGCAGTTTGTGTGTGTCAATAAAGAAATAGATGAGATCGATGTTAAAAGCATTATGATTGTATCTGATCACTACTTATTCTTCTTTATCCAAGATTTACTATTGTCTTCAGAACTGAAGAGACCTCAACTAATTGCAGCATCAGCCTCATCCGCCTGCTTGTTAGTAATCTTATCAGTAGCATCTGAATCTTGATCATCATCCATATCATCCTCCGTATTAACATCGTATTCCAAAGCAATATCAAATCGAGAACTTGGTGCACCGCTGTAGATATAGAATGAAACAAGAGAAGTGATGAGTAAGAAAGATCTCATGACATATTCCACTATTCAAACACTCCTCAATAAACTAAGACTCTTACCTTCCAACATACTTGACAAATCTCATCGTACCCGGGTCACGATAGACAAGTGACAGTGTATTATTACTAGCAGATACACTTAACAATCTGGTATCATCTTCATCATCATACTCGGCATCTCGTCCATCATTATCATCCTCATCGCCCTCATCAGCGGCAATGTAGCATTCAAATCCACCAACATCTCCCGATTCCCAAATAGCATCATCATCTGATCCTATCAATTCGTTTGTCTCCTCATCGAATGTACATTGTTCACCATTACCGGCACAGAAGCATAAGGTTGCGTCTAATACTGAATGTGTCGTTAGTACACCATAGTGTGCCACGGTATAATCTAATCCAGGACGGAAGCGACGGACACGTCCACGTTGACCAAGGGGATAGTCTAGACTTGTAATGTACCCTAACCATTTACCAAATGCTGTTGATTTGAATAATGTTTGTCGTATATGATGCAGATAGTCACCCGTGTCTGAGGTGTTGGCGGTGGTAATGGTAGCAGTATCTTTTGATTCGTCATCGTCATACTGAAGGAATCGCTGCTTATGAGCAGGACCAACAGCCTTCCACTTATTGTTAATACCAACTTGATAATCCAATGACGGTCGATCATTACCCAACTTGTCTCTTGTATCTTCTTTCTTTATGGCAGTAGTTATCTTGGTATTCCATTCATCTAATAAAAAGTGTCGTAATTGTACACTAGACTCATTCTCAAATCGTTTTTGTATCTCATTCATTGATTGAGAAGATAGGTATGCTTTATTGATGTATTGCGATAAGAAGTTGACATCTTCTTCACTTAGGTTGTGTGGCGTTGGTGATGTTGATGAACACTCACTTTGTTGCGATGATACGGCTTCTGAAGATGCCTCCTTATCCACTACTGGCGGCAACGGTTCAAACTCTCCCTCGGTATCCTCACCTCTACCACTACTCTTCAACCTCTGTAATGTTGCATTCTCAATATCATCCGGCTGTTCCTTAGCATGATACCAACCCTGTATTGATAATCGTGGCTTGTCGACATTAAATACCTCCTGTACTGAATGGAATGATACACCCGGCTTAACAACAAAGTATGCCATTGTATTAAAGTTTGGTAGGATTGTCTTTGTTGGTAGTGCTGTTGGCACCTGTCGTTGTTTGGATGAAGAGGACCGCTTTTTATCTTCTTCTTGATCTTCATTACTCTCTTCTTGAACAGCATCATACAATTCCAAACAACCACCATCATCTCTACTCCAACCAACCTCGGTTAAATATATAATAAATGATATCTTTCTTGTACCAATAACATCATCATGACATAATAAGTGACAACCCTTCGTATGACAATTAATTGCACAATCAATTGTTGTATTTGTTAATGTATCAGGTGGTAGGTTGGTTAATTGTTCGATGATTTGTAGGTATGATTTGGAATAGATTGCATTTTTTAAGGAGAGTAAGTTTGGCATTTTAGTTGCTAGATCTGTGTTTGGTTGTAAGTTGCCCTAGATGATATGTTATTTATTTGTTGATTGATTGATATATAGTAGTGCAGTGTTGTCATTAGATCATATGAGATATATGACGAGATAGGGTGTAGTGGATATTAGATAGAGTTGAGCATATGATATGCACAATCATAACAACATAACACATTATTCACAACAAAACACTTGAACTTACCAAATCAATACTCTGATAGACACGGAATAAATCAGTTTCCTTGAATTTAACTTTTGTATTATGTTTTAATTCTATTAATATCTTCTCTGTTGTGATGTATATAATGTATCATGTGAATGAAAAGAGAGCATGCGAGTGATGTTAGTATATTACAAAAGTTTGATAGGCGATATACTATTACTATTACACAAGTCTCAACGATGACATACAATATAGAAACAACATACATAACTCACCCAACAATCCATCAGTACAAAAGTTATTAATAACACCATGTGGAAATGGTGTTGCGTTACGATAATCATTTGACAATGTAGTTATTTGTTGTAATATTTTGGATGTTGAGATTACATCATTGTTGTCTTCTATTGATGATGGGTTGTTGTTGTTGTTATTGTTGTTTGTTGAGTTAGCGGCGGCAGCGGCGGCATTGGTAGTAGTAGTTTTATCATTGTCACCAGTATCAGTTCGGGATCGTTTGGCTGGTGGCGTTGACGACATGATTATTGATACAGTCGATTAAAGTTTGCCTCTAGAGATATTACTCTGGCAAAGTGGCTCCGTTTTACTTTTTATTCCTTCAAGGTACGACATCAGTACCATCTTAGTGTCGTACGTGACTCGGACATTTTGGGGGCTCAGTCATTCTTGCCAATTGCAAAGAGAGAGGCCTACTCCCATAATACATCATAGAATACCCTCGCGGTCAGAGACGATATATATGCAATAGAATAAGCCAGGCAGCCCCTCGACAATCTTTTGTATGCAGTTCTAATTTGCAATAGAGACTTCATTGCCTAGAGATAGCAGCAAAATAGCATACAGAGATATATATCTAATCTCGCGACTCACGATACTTTCATATCAATCTTATCCCTTTAGCACGATAAACAATAACACAGCTGTACTACAATTTACAATAACAATACAACAATAATGTCAAGCAGCAGATCCAGATCACGATCACGCAATCGTACCGAGGCACCTAGATTAAACAACTTTAATGTTACTGAATCATCACGAATGTTTGGTGGTTCCACTACATTAAATCAAAAACCCAATCCCTTTGATGACGATGACTCCGACGATGATGGGGAAGAAGGGATGGATGCTGGAGGGGAAGGGATTGCAATGTTTATGAAGGGAGGGGGGAATAAGGGAGATGAAAGTAAGCCTAATCCATTTGACGATAGCGATGATAACTCCGATGATGACAATGATGGGATTATGACCGATTCGTTAATCAAGGCAGGTCAAGACACTGCCCAATCCTCTCCTGATCGTTCTTCTTCACTTGGCAAAGATAACAACTCACCATCATCACTTGGCAATGCCTCCGCTGGGAATCGAGTTGGACCGTTCAATTCACCAAATAACGATAATGATGAGTATAATAGTAATGAAGAAGAGGATGAAGGACCATTAACACCACAGGACATTGAGGAATGGCATTCTAGCTCTCAGAAAGGCAGCCCTCCTGATGAAGATGATAATGCTTATCATACCGCCGATGAGGGTGAGGGCGACGGTACGAAGGGAAAGGGAGGAGAGAAGAAGGGATACTACAACTTATCAAAACCAAACGAACATACACAATTCATGTCGAATCAAACTGGCTCTGGTCTCTCTCTTCCCCTCTCTTCCTCTTCTAATAACCAAATAGATAGCAACAAATTATCATATGTATCCGAAAAGTCAAAAGAGAGTTCAGACGATTCATTGAATATATTAACTCATCGTACTGCATCTAGTATCAATTATGGTCAAAATAATACTGACACCTCGGGTAATAATAATGGAAGTAGTGAAAGTAGTCGTAGATATAGCACTAATAAGTCATCGACGAATATATCGGGTATTATCGATGATACTGATTTAACTGGTATAAGTCGAGGAGGAGTGGAGGAGGGGGAGGAGCAGTATGCATCTATGCAAGAATTAATCGATGATGAACAACGTTCCCGTGCTTCATTTACTACCCGTACCCACCATCGTCGTGGTAAATGCGGTTGGTGTATCGACTCTACTATCGGAATGAAACAAACAAAACGTCGTAAATTTACCTTATTGATATTAGTATTATTGATTTTGGGTGGTATTATTGGTATTGTAGTATGGTTAACTACTAGCAACAAAGGTGGAGAGGAGAGTATTGAGAGTAATAAGAATAAGGAATTTGAGAGTAAGGATAATCCACAGGTTGAGGTATTGGACGACGGAAAGGGAGGTGGCAACAATGGCACGGCTACAGACATTGACGGAGAAGGAGGGAGTGGGATGAAGAATGAAACTAATAACAAAGATAATGAGGAGGGGAAAGGAACAGACTTTGATGGATTAGACTTGACATTCACTTTTAATACCGACATGCCAAGTTTGGCTCCGTCTAATATGAACAATACTTCGGTGGGGGAGCCTACGTCACAAGAAGGGAGTAACAGCCCAACTATATCAACAGTACCAACACCAACAGTAATGGGTATAGATGTTATGGATAACGATGATGATGACATCTTCGGCGATTGGTCTGACGATACTTCCTTACCTGCCTCTCAAGAAGAGTTGAACAATGGTACAGATGTCAGTTTACCAACAACAACCGTCAACAGTACAAACTCAAGCAATGTACTACAACAACCAGAAGATGATCCAATATCATATTTAAATGTTACAAGTTTAGATGATGATATGTTATCTGATATTAATGTCGTTTCATTCAATGATACGACGACTAATGAAGACGAGGATGGTGGTAGTTTAAGTCCAACGGTATCAACTTCTCCTAGCAGCAATATGGGTCCGACTAGTAGTGATATGTCATCTTCTCCATCGCCATCTGGATTGTTCAACTTAACAACATTACCAACATTATCGACTAGACCAACAACATCATTATCAATCTATCCACCACCACCATCCTCCACCAATACTACCAATCTAACAACTACGGTAACTAAAGAATCTAAATTGCAAATTACAATACCAGGTAACTTAACCTTATCTAACCTCAACACACCAACTACTGCGAATGAACAAGAACTATTGATTACTGTATTGGAAAGAACTATCATGGATGTAATGAATCAAGATGTATTAGTAAATGATGATGAAGAAGAAGTTGTTGTTAAGGATGTGGTTATACTACGTATTAATGGTGTTGATGTTGCTACTGATACTGCAATGGGGTCGGCGGAGTCTGATATGGATTCGGAGGTAGGGGATTCTCCGCCGAGGGTACCCACATCCGAGTCAAGTATGCCTTCTTCTTCCAATATCGAATCAGATGCATGTATACTCTGTCCTAACGGGATATCAGTCAGCGACGACTATATCCCCACCGATTTCGGTGATGATGCAACCTGTAAAGAAATTGTTGATTTAACAGCATTTTCACTTACTAAAGATGATGAAAGTTGTAACGGTAGTATGATAATGGAGGTATATTGTTGTCCAACTGTACAAGAGAATCCATGTTTAATATGTGGTTTGAATGGAGGATTAAGTATTGATAAGGAAGATGTGATGCCGTTTATTGATGATGGTGATATGATGACTTGCAAGGTTCGTAGTGTGATTTCGTGTGTGCACATGATATGTTCCTTGTATATTTGCAACTCACAAACCATCCTTACCTCCCGCTCTACATTCAAAGGAATTGGTTGACTTTTACATGGCATTGGATGCCAATTCAGAAATATGTCTTGAAACATTGACAGATACTGATGATAATCCCTGCTGTCCTGCTTCTTCCAGTAGTAGTAGTTCATCATCTCCCCCAAGAGTTCCCTCGGATGATCCAATGATGTCAAGTCGTATACCAGGGCGTCAACTCCGTGGAAGTACTGCTCGTGGTGGGAAAGAAGAAGTAGAAGTCAAGGTTGTTACTAACTTGTTATCAAGGGAGTTACAATCGGTATTACAAGCAATTGATAACTCTACCACTACTTCCAACTCAACCAATACCTCGACCATCATTACTATTGATAATAATACAACACTTGAAGTTGAATTCAATCTATTACTAGAAGAAACATGTACCAACATTACATCATGTGAGGAGGAAGTAAATACAACTACTATATATTATCAAACGAATGTTACCGAAAGTATGGTTGAATCGGTAGATGATGGTAGCTTTACTATTATATTACAAGAGAATGTACAGAGTACTGTTGATGAGTTACAAGATGAGGTATTGGGGGATAATTCTACTGCTCATATGAACTCAACTGATATGAATACTACCGAGTCAACAAACTCGAGTAGTGTCACGAGTGCCGTCATATTGTTCGAGGATGTCCAAGTTGTTAATGGTGAATTTGGTACTGATAATAGTGTGAGGGTGACGGTTACTGAGGAGATTGTTACTACGCCTACAGCTGTCAGTGTTAATGATACATTGGCTGGTGTGAACGATACAACTCTTGGTGGTGATATGAATGATACATCATCATTAATGCCAACGGCTAGTCCTGGACCATCGTCAATGTTGACATTAAATGGTACTAATAATACCACCGAAGACGAGGATAACTCAACAATGATACCAACATCATCACCTGGACCAACCTCGCCGACTATATCTCCTGTACCAACAAATCTCGTCGGCTTATCGAGTAATGATCCATTGTCATATTCGCCGAGTAGCAACAGTACATTGAACTCATTAGATGATGATAATACAACTGATATCATATGTCCAATGGATGTACAACTATGTCCCAATGGATCATACGTCTCAAGAGTCCCTCAAGATATGTGCAACTTTGCACCCTGTGATGGTAGTATGAATGATACTACTACCATTGTTGAAATGAACAACTCAACTACCAATGGTACCATGATTCATGACGATGGTAACTCTACGACGAATGGCACTACCATTTCACTATTGGATATCATGCCTACGATATCCCCTGCTCCTACTCCAACTCAAGATCCATTATCATCATTCATTCCGACAAGTGATTCGTTATTCAATTCATCCTCGGTCTCTCCCTCAAGTGACTCGTTATCAAGTCTAATGCCTACTTCTTCTCCTGGTCCGACGTCAAACTTGACATCATTGGGCACAGAGAACGGAACGGTCTTTGATGACGATCCAAGCCTGAATGAGAGCATTGGAAAGACCATTTTAATCAAACTTCAAGCAAATGAGACACTACTTGGAACTGGTATCGATGAAGAAGATATGCTATTGTTTGAACCATACTTTCCTTCTCCAATTAATGCCACGTCATGCTATGAGCAATGCCTCGGTGGTGATGAGTATGATGGATGTGATACCGAAGTAGTATGTGGAGGTACCTTACCCCTTGACTTGGAAAATGCCACAACATTATCATTCCAATGGGACGCTTCCATCGACGGTACGAAGTACATATCTATCAAGGGTGGTACTGAACCTACCAAAATTGAATTCTCGGCATATATTGATGATTGTACGGCACCATATCAAGAGATTAATGGTAACAACATTACATATGAATTCAATACCGATGATATCTTCGAATGGCAAAAGTATACATTTGATCCAGAATCTTCATTTGTTACTATCGGTACATGTGATGGATGTGGTGATAAATGTGAAGTGTTCACACGTATGGTATTCATGCCTGATGATAATTATGATGAGCTTGATTTGAACTTTAACAGTTTGACATTCTCGGTGATGTACGATCCACAGTTGGTATCAGAAGGGAAGAATGAATATGAGTGGTTTACGAATGGATATACTTGGATACGTAAGCCCGAGGGTGGTTCGATTAAGTTGGTAGACAAAGAGGTAGAAGAAGAAGTGGAAGACGAAAGTGATGGCGAAGATAAAACTGTACCTACTTTGGTAATAGTGGGAGATAATCAAGAACCTGAAGATGCCTTCCCCTTGAATGAGTGTGAAGGACATTGCCAATCAGATGCGGATTGCGCGCAAGATCTTAAATGTTTCTTCACAAACGAGGGCGTCGATTCAGTAACAGGGTGCAGTGGTCAAATGGAGGCCGAACGAAACTATTGTTATCTTCCTGGTCATATATTCTTGATAATAGCCGGTGAGGATCAAGAACCTGAGAGTGCATACCCAT